>Ga0209404_10000184_pt1 | contig 53425 bp, 42 predicted proteins | sample TroAtlMetagenome_2_FD_187447 | JGI IMG/M metagenome (GOLD analysis project Ga0209404, IMG submission 187447) | Marine eukaryotic phytoplankton communities from Atlantic Ocean - Tropical Atlantic ANT8 Metagenome (SPAdes) (version 2) | ecosystem: Environmental > Aquatic > Marine > Oceanic...
AGTCTCATCTTTACCTTTTAGTTTATTAATCAACTTCAAAGCACTAGGTTTTGATAGTACGAAGTTGATTTCATTTTGTGTGGCGAGGTGATACTCCCAACCCATAGAACTGACGTGTGTTCCCACGTAGTATGTGTCCTCTTTGGCAGAGTAGTAGTAATATCTGCTTCCTGTCCCAGATTGACTACTTACCCTACTAGAGTCAACATAAACGTTCTGCTTGTCTTCTGGCAGTTCTGATAATTTTGTACCTAGTATGGTTTTTGATTCTAATTCGTTAGCCATTAACGCACCATTGCTACTGATTCTTGGGTTCCATAACCTCTAACTACTTTACGAGCCCGAATTCTATCGTAAAAGTTTTGGTTAGTCTCACTCCACACTTCTTCTTTCCTGAAATTATATTCAGAATCCTTTCTAGTGATAACAAAATCTTCAACTGGAAGTAGGATTGCGGTATCCCATTCCTCTGAAGCTAGATCTAATAAGAGACCTTCTACATTAGACTTAAGATATTTATGGAAGCAGGCTTTGGGTAGATTGATTCTACCTTTCATTAGATCTCTGATAGCAAGTATCCTTTTCTTAGGTGCCATATAGTGTAGGTTAGCTCCAAAGAATTCTGTTGGTGTAGATTTTATACAATATACAAGCGGAAATTTGTCCCAATATGGTAGATATTTTGACTGTGCTTTGTATTCAAAGAGATACATGTGACCTTGTACTGCATATCTTCTCAGTACATTTTCATCTTGCTCACTCTCAGGATCCAAAGCATCGTACCTTTCATCTCGATGGAATTTCTGGTGATCTTCTTTGAATCTGTTTACCTCTTGACGCACAGCATTTTTATACCAAACGTATGATTTACTTTCTCCGTTGGTAGCTGTAGTTATTTTCTCAAAGATAGTTTCATATCCAGAACTATCTTTTATACTACTACGTTGTATTTCTCCAAATCCTTGTGCCATTGTTCATACTCCTACACTCCTAGGTTATCTTCAGTTAATATTAGAAACCCCATCTGCCTGTTTTCACAGTAGTCTTCAGCAGCATCCCATTTAGCACGATTTTTTGCAAACGTTAGAGCAGCTCTTTTATAGGCAGCAGTCCTCTTATCTTTATCATAAGGAGGTTTTGTTTGTTTCTTAGGTTTAATTTCTATTACGTATTTACCATACGTTCCATTTTTCTTTTTGGCTTTTATATAGAAGTCAGGATAGTACCTATGTGGTTTGCCATCAAGAGGTGAACGATATGGAATGATAATCTCTTCACTCCCCCACTCTACTATAGAGTTAGTTCGATCACAAAACTTCATAAAATGTAGTTCCCATGATGAACGATACACGATTGTAGTGGGGTTTCCTTTGTACTTTTTAGGGTTCTTAGGTTTATACAATCCAGTTTTTGCCATATATAATATAGATCTCACGTTTTTATTTAGTGTGAAAAGTAGTATAAAGAACTTTATGGCGCAAATAGGAGTAGGAAAGGGTATGTCCCTGACTACTACCTATGATGTTAAATTTGATAGACCAGGTGGTACTGGTAAGGCTATCAATTTGATGTGTGATGAAGCACAGTTACCTAATGTTCAGGCTGCTACTGCACAAATGGCAGGAAGGTATCTTGGAGAAGGTCCATTTCAATATCCTCATACTAGATTGTTTACTGATGTGTCTTTAGGATTTCTATGTGATGCTGAGTTAACTCAGTTGAAGTATTTTCATCAATGGTATGGTGAGATTTTTGATTCTAATGCGAGTGATGTAAATCTTTCTGATGCTTCGATGGAGACCATTTATGGTAAAACTGCAAGGAGTCGTGATAGAATTAATAGATTAAATTATCCTAGTAATTATACTGCTACAACATATATTACTAAGCTTGAAAATCAAGGAGGTAAAGATGTACCATCAATAACATATTTGTTAGAAGGTTCTTATCCTTATGCTATTGATGCAGTTCCCTTGTCGTATGGATCGTCTCAGATCACTAGGGTTAATGTGAACTTCCATTACGTAAGACATTCTGTTATTTTCAATGGAAGATACAATCCTTTTCCTATTGGTGTCACACCAACAGATGCTTCATTAGGCACTGGGCCGTAGCAAATTCGGATTTTCGATTCCATAAAACTCGAAAAATTATCCTCGCTCATTTTTTGCTGAAAAAGTCGCATATATAAATATACGACTTGAATTAGTTTTTATGGCATTACCGAAAGTTGGGTATCCCACCTATGAATTAGAATTACCGTCAAATGGCAAAACTGTTAAATATCGACCATTTTTGGTAAAAGAGGAAAAAGTACTTTTATTGGCTTTAGAGTCAGAAGACGAAAAACAGGTAACTAGCGCAGTTAAGGATTTAATCAAAAATTGCGTTGTTTCGAGAATTAAGGTAGATACGTTACCTTTGTTTGATCTAGAATATCTATTTTTGAGGATTCGTGGTGCTTCTATTGGAGAAAGTATTACTTTGACTGTGACTTGTCTTGATGACAACGAAACAAAAGCAGAAGCAATTATCAATATCGATGATATTGAAGTTTTCAAGCCAGGTGGTCATTCTACCAAAATTGCGTTAACTGATGAAATGGGTATTGTGATGAAATATCCCAGTATGCAAAGATTCATTGAATTGGACTTTTTACAGAAAGACTTGGACACAGAGGAAGTTTTTGATTTAATTGCTGAAAGTATAGATCAGATATATGACGGTGAAGAGGTATTTGACTCAACTACCACTACAAAGAAGGAATTCCGCCAATTTGTCGATGGTTTGACTACTAAGCAGTTTGAGGAAATTCAGAAATTCTATGAAACTTCACCTAAGTTACGACATACATTCACAGTCGTAAATCCTAACACTGGTGTTGATTCTGAGTATACATTGGAGGGTCTACAGAGTTTTTTCGCATAGCACTCTTCCATAACAACCTGGAGGGGTACTATAGAATGAATTTTGCTCTAATGCAGTACCATAAATACAGCTTGACAGAAGTAGAAAATTGGATGCCTTGGGAACGTGAAGTTTATGTAGCGTTTTTGATGCAATATCTAGAAGAAGTCAAACAAAAGCAACAACAAGCGAATGGCTAGGTACTCTACAACATATAGTGGCGACTCTGCTACCTGGTTAGCAGGGAAGGTAATGAGTGCTGCTGGTATGGCTAGTGCAGAGTCAGACGCACAAGAGAAGGACAGGCAAGCTGGTCTGGATGTTGCAAATAGTGGTAATTTATTTGGTAAGGCACTCCAGAGCGAGTTTGGTGGTGACTTATTTTCAAGAACTATTGGTATTTTTGATACTAATAGATCTGCTGCACAAACTGATAGAGCATCGACAAAAGCACGTAGGTTTGCTGCAAATTTTGAAAGAACAGAGAAGAAGAAAGAAGAAGTAGAAGAAACTAAGAATGAAGATGTTGACCGTGCTGTTGATGATCTTTTAAAAGATGATGATCACATACCAGTAAAAGATGAAAAACTCAGGGATTATGTCACTCGTGTCTTTGGTGTTGGCATAGATTCAAAGTTAGTACAATTAGATCAGAGAGTATCTAAGAGTGTAGATATTTTAAGTGATATAAAGAAAGTTCATCAAGGTAGTGTCAATCTAATGATTGATCACAATGAACTTATTGCAGGTAAACTTGATAGATTATTAAAGTTATATAATGATCAGTATAATTTTCAGGATACTTTAAAAGATAGAGCACAGGTAGCTCGTAAAGAAAATGAATTAGAGAAAGAGGATCCAAACGCAAGTACTAGAAGGTATAAGCCATTACCTACTAATGATGCTGGTGGTGCGATATTGGGAGGTTTGAGTGATGTTGTTGGTAGAAAGATCGGTAGAAAATTATGGAGAAAGATAACTGGTCGAAAAAAACCATTAACAGCTATTTCTAGAAGAGTTGGCAAGAAACCATTAACAGCTATTACTAAAAAACCAGTTAAATTTAGTTCTGTTGGTAAGCAGATAGTTAAAAAATTCACTACAAAGGCAGGTGCTAAAGCAGTTTCTAAGGGTGCGAAACTCATACCAGGTGTAGGTACAGTAATAGCATTAGGTGAAGCAGCATACAGAGCATCAAAGGGTGATATGACTGGTGCTGCATTATCAGTTCTTAGTGCTATACCTATTGTGGGTTGGGGTGTGACTGCTGTTGATATTGGTAGGGATCTTGGACTTAATCCACTCGGATTACCACCTTCACCAGGCAATAAACCTATTAGTTATGAAAGTGGTACTAGTTTACTAACAAGTCCTGGTCTTGCTGAGGCACATGGTACAGAAAGGATACTTGCTGTAGATCCTGATTCAGGTATTACTACACGACACATCAAAAATATCGGTGATACTTTGGTTTCTACTAGTATGCATATAGCGAAGGATCTTGGTGTTCAGAGAGATGTTCATAATAAAGTGTCCACTCTACCGTTTGCTATCAAAAATATATCTTATAATACTGGTATTAAAACCAAAAGAGCTAAATCATCAACCACCGAGAAAGGTATTCTTGAACAGGATATGGGTATTGGTGCTTGGATGAAGGAGCAGGAACTGGACGACGAACCAAATGTTGATCCCAACAAAGAAGATAGGAAAAAGAAATATTGGCCGATTGATCCTAGAGGTTGGGGTATATTTGGTGGAGGCGGTAGTCATGTTCAATCAGATACTGCTATGGTAGGAAAGATTGGTCCTAAAACTATAACTTTTGCTGACGTTCAGGGTATAGATGCATCTAATGATCCTGGAATTGATTTTAGTTATGGTGATTACAAAAAAAATTATTCATTATTTGATGGAGAGGTTATGGAAGTTGGATTGTTATATGGTCAAGGATACGGTAATGTTGTAATTGTTAGGAGTGTAGATCCTACGAATGGTAAAAGTTTTGATTCATTATATTCACACTTTCCTGATGGTGGAATTGCTGTCAAGAAGGGTCAAAAGGTTCGAGGTGGTGACTATCTTGGTAAGGTTGGATTCGTGAGTGTAACGATACCTGGTGTTCCAGAACTACAACCCAACAATGCTGGCAACATGTCTGGATGGCATACTAGTGTTGATTTCTTTGAACCTAGTTCAACAGCTCCATATGGCAACAGAGCATTTATTATTGATTTGTTATTAAACTCAGCAGGTAAGTCTCCACGTGGAAATAATCTTTTTTCTAGATCTACTGGTGAGATGGATACTAGTGGTGAGGATTTTGCTGTCTTAACTGCTATATCTGCTTTAGAAGCTGGAGATGCTCAATCGAGAGCAGATGTAGCACAGTCAATCTATAATAGACTGGGTGATGATGGGAAATATGGTAACAGCATTAGTCAAATTATTAAAACTGATGGTCAGTATCAACCTGCTTATGTAGATCCTCTTGCAGATAGTGGTCCAGGTACAAAAGTTGCAGCAGTATGGAAAATTGTTAAAAATAGAGAAAGTGCAATAACGGCAATGGTGTCTTATTGGAAGAAGAAAGGGACAGTGGTTACTAGGGAACAGATGGGAGCATTGTATGATAGTACAGCAGCAGCAATACAGAATCAGCAACTACAAGCAGAGGCTGCATCACATGTTGGTGGTCATACAGAATTTTTTAGTGGTAATCAGTATGAGGAAGGTGATAAGTATAGAGGCAGATTAGGAATAGATAACACATTCTTCAGTATGTGGGGATCTAATTATGGTATTCCAAGAGAAAAGCAGATAGATAGAGGTCCATCACCGAACCCTTTACTTTTAAATAAACCAATTGGTCCACAGTCAAGTCTCTCACCTGAACTAATGCCGATCTTTGATAGAGTGAATCAAAATAATAAATTGACTGCCAACAGTTCTTTGATGGAATCTATGGAAGAAGAAAGTAGTGGAGGAGTGACAGTTCTGTTAAATAACATTGTACAGAGTCACAATACACAGATAGGTAATACTGCATCTGCAAAAACAGATTCTGGTTTTCTTCCTTCCTTATTCAAAACGGCAAAACTAGCAGGATAGTATGGCAAGGTATAGTTCTACATTTTCAGGAGATTTATCCACAAAGGCAGCTGGGATCCTTTGGGATGCTTTTAATATGGGTAAGGTTGAGAAAGCTCGTGCTATGCGAGGAGCAGAGATCAATCAGCTTGATAAAGATAGTTTAGGACTTCGTAGTGGTGAGTTTACTGCTCAAGCATTAAAATATATGATGACTCCTAAGTTTCTTAGGAAAGGTAGTTTCGGTAATAAATATCCAGATTATTTTGCTAAAGGACAGAGTACACCTTTTGCTAGTCCAGTAGGACCATTTAAACCAACCAATGCTCAAACAATGGAACGGTTGGTAGGGAATCCATTCCCTCAAGTTGCGACTCCATATAGAGAGCATCAAGTACAACCACAGACACCATTACTAGGATCTAGTACTAAGAGTTATGAACCTATTGGTTCTAAGAAGCAGAAACCTGTAGAGGTTAAAGATGAAAAACTTGGTGTATTTTTTGCTGCTATTGCTCAGTCATTAAACAATACAGTTTCATCTATTAATCAGAAACAAGCTTCTATAGAAACTGATATTCAATCTTCAAAGCAAAGTAATCTTGCTATTGCTGAAGGATTGAAGTATAGTAATGATACTATAGGTGATAAGTTAGATGCTATTGCTGACATATTAAATCAACAAATGGCACTTGCTAAACAGCAAGTTGATGAAGCAGAGACAAAAGACGTTGTAGCAGAATTAGATGATAGGGAAAAGGTAGCATCTACTGATAGGTTTGTTGATATAGGTGAGGATCCTGCAAAAATACGAAGGGAGAATGATTTAGAAGATGCTATTGATCCTATTGGTGAGGTAGAAGATTTTGGGGGAGTTGATGTTCCAAACTTTGAACAGGGTGGTGTTATTTCTGGTCCTGATAGTGGATATCTAGTCAGGTTGCATGGTGATGAGATGATCACACCATTAGATAATAATTACACTCAAGGTCAACCAAGTGCTGTTGATGGTAGAATTCGTAATCAATACGAGGCAGGTACAGCACAACAACCTACAATACCATCAAAAGCTCCAGCAATGAATTTCTTTGCTAAGAATCCATCTGAGAGTGCTGGAAATGTTATGAAATCTCCAGTAAATGATGTTGTGAGAGATAAGTTTACTGAAGAAAGTCTCCTAAAGGCAATGAAGTTACCATTTGAGGTTGCTTCATTAGGAATAATGGCTGCTACTGGTAATGCTGTTAGAGCAACACCAGGATTTACTGGAATGAAATCATCATATGGGTCTGTGATTGCTCCTGTTGCTCAAGCATTTAGTGTTAGGGATACTGTCACTAGCAAAGTTAATAATCTATTAGAAGCAAAGAATACACAGTCTGAGTTAAGATCTCAAGAGATATTCAAGAAAGAGCAAAGTTCTAATAGACGTGCTTGGTGGGATATATTTGGACTGTTTAGAGAGGATGATTCAGAAGAAGATGATGAAGAAGAACGTGGAGAAGGTGGTCCACAATATGGAATTGGTGGTCCAGGTTTAAGTAGTGGAGGATTACAGAACTTATATCATGGAACCAGCAATGCTAGAGCAGGTGGTATATTATCAGGTGGATTCAGACCTAGCAATGCTATGAGTTGGGCTGGTAAGGGTAAGTCATTCCTAACACCAGATTTCTTTGATGCTGCTAAGTATGCTAGACCTGGTGCTACTGGGTTAAATCCTTTTAGTGTTAAAGGTCTTCCAGGAACTGGTCTCAATAATCTTAACAATGCAAGGGGTCAGGTATTAAATGTACTACAACCTAAAGGTGCTGGTCTTAGATTACCTGGATGGTTAAAAAAACTTGGTATAGCACAAGAGGTTGCTGTTAAACCTAATCAAGCAACTAAGGGATTGAATCTAGCTCAGAAATTGTTGGGTGGTGCATATCCTAACAGTTCAACTGCTAATGCTGCTAGACAATTGATGACATCTCCAGCATCAGGTAGAGGTTTAGGTTTGATGAGTAAATTATCACCGATGCTTAGAGCTGGTGGTGGATTGCTTGGGAAGTTATCTAGAGTGCCTATGCTTAGTGATATGTTATTCCCAGATCCAACTGCTCAATATGATATGATGCATGGTCCAAATGCATACTATAATGATCCTAGATTTACTGGTGAGAGACCAGAGTGGGCTCCTCCACAAACTGTACAAAACCAGAAGTCTGCTATTGTTGACATGTCTTCCAAAGAACAGGCAATACATAAACTTTCTAAGAAGTCGATTGACCCAGAGATAATTGATCTTAGTACAGTAAGTAGAGGAAATACAACTACACGAGGAGACTCAATTTCTCATATTGATAACGTAGGTGATTCTCAGGTCGAACAGTATCAATTTGTTTATTCAGCATTTAAGTAATGGCAAAGGCAGAAGATTTTACAATAAAGAACATTTCCATATGGAAAGTTGGCGAAGAGATGAATGAACCTTATAGTATTTTAACTAATACTGTTTTGGGTTTTCAATATTTTGAGGATATATTTTCTCCATCAATATCTGCTGCCCTAGTCATTATGGATAAAGCAGCAAACCTTCCTGCTTACATGCCAATTCAAGGGTTTGAGAAAGTTGTTATAGAAGTAAAAGACTATAAGGGTGATGATCATCAATTTGATTTTCGTGTTTGGAAGATAGGTAACAGAGTTTCTGATAAAAAGGGTCAGGGTTATACTTTAGGATTGATAGGTGATCAGGGATTAACTAATGAAGGTGTTACAGTAAACAAACCTCTTGTGGGTAAACCAGATGCTATCGTTAAAGAAGTATTGATGAAGTATCTTAATGTACCTGAAGCTATGATTGAGACTGAAGAGAGTGTTAATCTAATGAAGATTTTCCCTTCTGGTAAGTCTCCATTCACAGTCATTAGGGATTTGCAAGCTAGATCAATTTCTAAAAATTCACTTGGTGGTGGTATTGGTAAGAAAGCATCTTCTAATGATACTAAAGGTGATTCTAAACCTAATCACAGTTCTGATGTAGCAGATAATGCAAAAATTTTAAAAGGTACTGCTGGATATTATTTCTGGGAAGACCGTGATGGATTTAACTTTAAGAGTATAGATGCTCTTGCCTCAACTGATGAAGAGAAATTTGGTGGTTCTGGTCCTGTTGCGACATATGAGTACGCACCAGCAATGACTGATAATGAGATAGGTAATGATAGGAAGATACAAGAGGTTACTTTTAGGTCTGAGTTGGATATGTTAAAGAAGATGAGGGAGGGTGCTTTCTCAGCACAATGTGCGTTTTTTGACATAAATACAGGTGTTTATGATGAATACATCTATAAATTAAGTGACAACTGGAAGCAGATGGCCCACTTAAGTCCTCAAACAGAGTTACCTAAAGGGCAAAAAGATCTGTCACAGTTTCCAACTAGACGATTATCTACCGTTATTAATCATGAATATTGGTACAACGGTACTGAAGTAGCGTCAAATGAGTCCAAAGATAATAGTGATGAACCAAGTGAAATAACAGATAACCAGAAGCAGTTTTTGGTACAGTCTATCTCTCGTGCAGGGATAATGTTCAATCAGCAATTAGCTATATCTGTAACTGGTAATTTGGATCTGAGGGCGGGTCAAAAGATCGAGGTATTGATACCAAACCAAGTTCCTGAACAAGACAAGGAAAAACTCGGATCGTTCGATCCTGAACACAGCGGTATCTATTTGATCAGGAAACTCAATCATCAATTTGACAGAATTACAATGAGCGTCTATACTGTTTTGGAACTCATTCGTGACGGTTTTGGTCATGAAGAGACAAAGATCAAATAGGTAAATTCATATGGAAAGTATCGAAGCACACATCAAGAAGGATCAAGAGATTCTTGACGATCCACAACTTAATCCTGCTGCTAGACGGCACTATAAGGAAGAGTTGCATGATCTAATTGAATATGAAGAGCATCATCATGACGAAATTGTGGCAGGTGATCATCATGACCCTAATACAATTGAATTGTTTTGTGACCAACATCCAGACGAGCCTGAGTGCTTGATTTATGACGACTAGATATGCAAGGACTTAATCAGTTATATCCGATGAACCAAATCGGTTCCGATGGCTTTGCCTGGTGGATCGGACAGATTGAGTCGCCTATGCATTCTAAGGATGGTGAGGATGTTAAGGATCCGAAGCGTTCTGGTAGATATAAAGTCAGGATTATAGGACATCATCCTAGATCTTGTAGTGCTGTAGAAAGCAAAGATCTACCATGGGCAATCACTATGATGCCTGTGACTACACCGTATTCAGCTGGTGCTGTGCGTTCTGCAACGCCACAGTTAGAGCCAGGTGATTGGGTTGTTGGATTCTTCTTGGATCATTATGAACAACAACCTGTTATCATGGGATCCATTGGACAGGTTGCTAATTCTGGAGCTCCACCAGAAGAAGATCCTAATCCTGGTAAAGGGTGTAAGAGTCTTACAACATTCATTGATGAAAATGTAAGACAATTAGATCAAGATCCATCACCACCAGTTGAAGTTGGTCCTGCTGAAGCAGGTGTTCCTTTACAAGGAGAACAGTCTGAAGGTATTACTAATGGTGTTAATAACTTAACTCTTGCAAAGTTTGCAGATACATCTGAATCTAATAGAGCAGGTATCAATTTTACAGTTGAAACTTCTACTAAGTGTACTGATGAACTGAATGGACAGTTCAAACGTCTCTTACAAGAGATGCTCCGTGATACTCAACAGAGTAATGGTCAGTTAGGAACTTATGTTGTTAACCAGTGGACTGGTCAGATCTATGATTATGTTGACATTGGTAGAAAGTATGTAAACAAAGCGACTTATATTGTTAAGAAATTTATTGCTAAGGTTAAAGGATTCGTATTAGAGAAGATTAAAAGAGCAGTTGATGATCTTATTAAAGCTATCCTACGTCCATCTGAGACTGGTAATGCTCTGACTCCAGTGACAAAGTGGTTCAATGAAATGCTAAAACAACTTGGTTGTTCTATGGCAGATCTTGGACTGCGTTTAGAGAAGTTCTTAGAGGATCTTATCTTTGGTTATTTGTTTGACATCTACAAGGCTGCTGCATGTCAAGTAGATAAAATGGTTGGTGGAATCCTTAATAAGATTCAGTCCTTAATGGAAGATTTGTTATCTAGTATTCTTGGTCCTCTACAATCTATACTCGGTGCTATAGCAGCTCCATTGAACATGATTGGAGAGGCAATCAACTATGTATTGAATCTACTTGGTATCTCATGTGATGGACCAGATAAAAGATGCGGTAAAGTCTCATCTGTAACTACTAAGTGTAAAACAGACAAGAGAAAAGATTTCTTAGATGATTTATTAGATAGTCTGCAAGATCCATGGGATGGTACTGGAGAAGACTGGGCTACCTACACCTGTGAAGAGGCGTACGAGGGTGTTAAGTTACAGAACACCGAAGTTACCTTTGTTGGTGGTAAGCCGTATACAGACGGACTAGAGGATAGGATAACGTACAATATACAGGACATCACTGTTAAAGAAGGTGACATAGCAAAGTTTACAGTTACTAGAACTGGTAAGACTGATATTTCTTCTAGTGTTTTTTGGAGAACTATAGAGGGTACAGCACAATATGTTACCGATTTCCAAGAAGGATCTGGAACATTAGGATTTTCACCAGGAGAAACATCAAAGACTATTGATATAAGAACAATATATTCTAGTGAAATAGAGACATCTGAAGATTTCTTTATATCATTGAAACCAGGAACTCCTGGCACAGTTACTAGATCATTCATTAAGAGTCTTGCTAGATGTGTTATCAAGAAATCTAAGATAACATCTAGCGATTCAGATGTAGATCTTGATGACACACCACCTACACCATCAAGAGATCCAAGTGATCCTAATAATTATACATACCCAGAGAATTTTAATTCACTAGTAAATGATAACGATAGTGATACTGTAGAGTCAACACCTGATGGACCAACTTATCAAGTGACTCCTGATAAGACATCAGTTAAAGAAGGTCAGTTTGTAACATATACTATTGAGACTACTAATGTTGTTAATGGTGCAGTGTTGCAGTATCAGTTATTTGGTACTGGCATTACTAATTCAGATATTGTGGGTGGTAATCTTGTAGGTAAATTTGTTATTGAAGATAATAAGTCTTTAGTTGTAGTTGGTATTGAAGAAGATGGTAATTTAGAGGATGCTGAGGTACTTACATTTTCTATAAATGGTACAGATGCTACTGCTAGTGTTGTTATTACATCTCAATTAGATAATTATGGAAGAGAAGATTTACTGAAAGAGTTAGATGAGTCTGTAGATGTTACTAAGGACAATGTTTATATAAAGTCTACTAGACCGATAGCAGGAGCACCTATAACTGATCCAGGTGGAGGTATCATACAAGTTCCTATAGAAAGTCCTGGTACCCCATACACAGAACCACCTGCTGTTCTTATTACAGGTCAAGGGTATGGTGCTGTTGGAACTGTTTTACTTAATGATAAGAGTGAGGTTGCTGAGATTAGGGTGACAAGTCCTGGATTTGGGTATAAACTTAATACACCACAAGCAGAACAAAAACGCTGTATCATTGACAGTTTTACTATGTTAGCACCTGGCATAGGATACACTAGTACTCCTAAAGTATATGTTGATGGAGATTCAACTGTTGCAGAAGCTGTAGTGAGAGATGGTATGGTTGTTAGTGTTAGAATTAAGAATAGAGAATTGACATTCACTGAATATCCACGAGTACAAATACTTGGTGGTGGTGGATATGGTGCAAGGTGGATACCTTCATTCAGTTGCTTAAGTACCGAAGCACTTGTTAGAGTTGGATCTGCTAAAATTGGTACTGGTTCATATATTGATTGTCCGTAATGCCTATATCAAAAATAAACAACAGACCTCAGGAACTAACTGAAAAAATAATTAAAGCAGGGAAAGCAGAGGAACAAGAGGTTACTATTGCTAGAGAGGTCACTGTTATATTTCAGAACAAACATTATGTTTTGAGAACTGATGGTGGTGACTTAGATGTTAGGAATAAATTAGCAGGTTTCGGATTTACTATCACTCAGACTGGTGATTTTATCTATATCTCTGGTCCAGGTGGTAAGGATAACCCCTGTGGTGGTAGGTTTATGGTAAACACCACTGGTGGTAAGATGGAGAAGCATGGTGGTCCTATTCTTCAGGAAGCACATGCAAATAAAACTAATGCTGTTGAAACTGGTAATGAAGATGATCCCACAAAAGGAGTGGCAAGGTCAACAGTATTATATGGTGATGACAATGAAGACATCAAAGCTGATAAGAGAATTGATGCTGTTAATGTCACTATTGAAGCATCAGGTCTATTAAGTCTTATTGGACACAATGGTATTATATTGCAAGCAGGACCAGAAGGTGGTGGTCCTATTACAATGCAAGCAGGTACTATAACACAAATTGCTGCTAATAAAGAGGAGTATGTTATAGGTCAGAAGATGGTTGTATCTTCTGAGAGTACTGAACTCAACTACGATCCTAGAGGAACTAAAGCACTAATTTCACCAGGTCACCAGAGTATTAAGTATATGGGTGATGTCAAGCATGAGATTGTGGGTGCTTATCTGTTAAACGTCACTGGCGTTGGCACCAGTCCATTCATCACTGATAAGAAGACTTCTATTAATATCAATGCTAATGTTGGAGATGTGAAGTTTGGAACTCTTGCTGGTAGTATGCATATCAGTGCTACTGGTGGTGCTAAGATGCCTAGTCTGTCTGGTGTTAAACCAGGAAATATTACTATTAACTCAGCATTAGGTACGAGTATTAAGTCTAGCACACCTCTATTAGGAAAAGTAGAGATAGATACTGGTATTGTTGATATTAAAGCGGGTGTTAATGTTGATGTAGAAGCAACAACTAAGCTTGATCTTAAGGGTATGACAGGTGTTGATATAGAAGCAACTACTGGTGATTTGAAATTAGAGGCAAAGATAGGTGGTGTTGATATAGATGCTGGAACCAAGATATATTTGAATTAGTGTTGTGACACTAGACAAACTGTCACAAGGGGGGTTGACCCACCACATACAAAATGATATTATGTATAAATAAATTTACAATCCAACTCAGGACTCGAAACTATCGTAACCCTGCGTAGATGTAATAAAGACTCCCATGTCGAGGGATTCTAACATCCGCAGGTTTTTTTATGACTTGCGAGACACTTAAAATACAAACATGTCTATTAAATCAACAATCGCTGCTGTTGCAGCATCCCCTTTCCTTCTCGCTGGAGCCGCTTTTGCTGGTCCTTACGTGAATGTTGAAAGCAACCTCGCATATCCTGATGGCGATTACAGTTCTGCTGCTACCGATATCCATATTGGATACGAAGGAACAACTGGAACTGAAGGTAAGATTGCTTATTATGTACAAGGTGGTCCTTCTTTGAACCATTCAGAAACAACTGACGATACTGAGACTGAACTCTCTGGTAAGGTTGGTGCTTCTGTGCCTGTTAGCGAAGATCTTGCTCTTTACGGAGAAGTTTCTGGTGCTACTAATGGCGACGATTCAGACGGCGACACCATCATTGACTGGGGTGCTAAGCTCGGTGCTAAGTTCACATTCTGATTGACTAATCACTAAAATGTGATATAATGGAGGGGGAAACCCCTCCTTTTTTTATGATAGACGATTTTTGCGATAAACTAGAAGGATTCTATGATAATTGGAATCAAGCATGTAGGAACCCTGCTGTGTGGTCTCATGTTAAATTACGCTGGAAACGCATTGGCGATCATCAATTTGAATCAAAGCAGTGGTATGATTATCTTGGTGAAGAGAAAGCATACAGACATAAGTGGCATAAAGTATTTGAACAGCAAGGTACTATCATAGTACAAAATTGGGTACCTGAATGGAAAGATCATAATCACTGTTGTGATATGATGTTCTTTGAGGTTGATGACCACTATGCTGGAAAGGTTAAGACAGATGCTTGTATTGTTAATGGTGGTATGGTAGTGTCAATGGTCAAGTTTAATGGTGAATATTATAAGAGTAGAGATCAGGGATGGAGAGATGATAAGGTAGTTTGGGGAAGTGAAGTTATCTACAGATTCGATAAGGTTGGATAAATAGTGATGTGAAGCAACTTTGACATGGCATTCAAGGGATACGATATAGCGTCCAAATATGTGTATTTGTATTTTGAAGATATGCATTCGTCGGTTGTCAGAATGTGGTTCATTAATGGAATGCCATTCACATTTGACTCTCTAGATAAGGAAGAATTAGAGAATCCATGGCATCAGGGAGAAGCAGCAATTAACCCAGAATTTACAATAGAACAAGTTGAAAAGGTTTCTAGTTATTTGATGGAAGAAGAGATGCACCCTCTTTTGTTTGACGTACCTTTAGTTGGAAAATTACCAGATGATACCCTTTCGTGAATGCCTTATAGGTAAATTTGATAATGTTAACCAAGCGTTGCAGTATCCTAGTAGGTTTGCTAGAATATTGATATGTCATGAGGATATGGGTGATGGTTGGATCAAAGGTTTTCAGGCATATTTCCATAACCCAGAACCCTACAGGGAATTTCGAATGTGGGTTACCCCAATTGGGGAAAAATTTCTTGTGCAAAATTTTGACTCAAAAGGATTGACATACAAGGAAGGATGTGATAGCATATTTGAATGGAGGGATGATCATTGGCATGGGTTTTCTCATGACGATTCACAACATACCATCGATGTTATCTTGAATAAGGATAAATATAGTGTTTTGGATAAAAGTGACACTTGGGGTTCTCAATGGGGTCACTTCCATTTCGAAAGATTGCCATCATAGCACAGTGGTAGTGCAGGGCTTTTGTAAAGCCAAGGTCGGAGGTTCAAATCCCCCTGATGGCATTCCTCTTTTGAGGAATAGGTGACGACACCTACATTTTGGACAGGGGTTCGATTCCCCTCATCTCCACCAATGCTCTTTAGCTCAGTTGGTAGAGCGGCTGACTGTTAATCAGCATGTCGCTGGTTCGAGCCCAGCAAGAGCAGCTTGGGGATGCACTGGTTTCGACAGGGTACAAGGATCGTGACTGAAACCTGCTTGGATAAGCAAACCATATCTGCAAAAACAGATACACCCGCAGCGAATAACATCGTTGCATTCTCACGTCCATTCAGCAAGGTTGCCAAGCGTGACCTCGTGGCTGTTTAGACCATAAGGTGAGATGGGGGTTAAGTTAGCCTTCTAACCCAAGTAACTCATAGGGGTGCAAAGCCCCTTTTGGGATAGTAGTTCAGTGGTTTAGAACGCTGCCCTGTCACGGCAGAGGTCGGGGGTTCAAATCCCCTCTGTCCCGTATTGTATTAAATCATGGAAATATTAGATAACTTTTTACCACAACAAGAGTTCGAACAACTTGAACAATATTTCATGGGAGGTGTTCTTTTATGGACATATCAGCAACACAAAGTTACACGTGGTCCAAATGAACAGGATGTAGACAATTATCAGTTTACTCACCCGTTTTATTTTCAAGAATCTCACGGTGGTATTTTTAAATATGAAATATCTCCAGATTTTCAGTCCATTTTCCCTTTAGTAAATAGACTTGATTTTATTGCATTGCATAAGATTAAAGCAAATTTTGAACCACTAAAGAGTAAGAGATTTCATAGTGACTTTCACTATGATTGGGCAGAAATGGTAGATGGGGATCCAATTCCTTCTGATACAATGACAACCGCCATATATTATGTCAATACATGTGATGGATACACAGAATATGAAGATGGTACAGTAACAGAAGCAGTTGCTAATCGTTTAGTAAAATTTCCAGCAAATCTAAAACATAGGGGTGTGAGTCAACTTGATAGTCGATTCAAGTGTGTGATAAATTTTAATTTTTTCCAATAATGAAACTAAGGAGCTCTGAAATCGTGAAGAAAACTTTTAAGAAGACTGATAAGAAAGGTCGTGAAGAGACTTGGGAGTGGGAAGAAACTCCTGAAGTACGTAAAGCATTGGAGGTTTTACATGCCGATAAAGGACAAACAAAAGAATAGAGAATACCAACGTGAGTGGGCAAGAAAGCATGGGAAAACTAAACGAATGAATCAACGTGGTCCAAAAAATAGACAACAGTTGGTTGATGATGCTAAGTCAAACCCTTGTGTTATTTGTAACATACAATATCCTGTTCCAGTTATGGATCTCCACCATGCAGATAATAGTGAAAAAACAGTAAGTATAACAGGTCTTATTAGGACAGGTCCATATGCAGATTTGAAGCAAGAAGTTGACAAGTGTGTTCCTCTTTGTGCTAACTGTCATAGGATGGTTCATGCAGGTCTCAGAGACTTACCTGAATTGGTACTATTACCGTCATAGGTTCAAATCTCTTTGTGTGGATTTTTTAGAACTGGGTTAAAATCACAAGAATGTGAATTCCTTAGAACCTAAGCGTAATCAACGTTTTGCTTGTATAAATAAAACGAGCACAGACTAGATCAGCTTGAGCAATTATGGCATTGACAAGACTTGACAATCTTATCAGTTCGAAAACTGGTAAGTATTTGTACGTCTCTCCCGACGATTTTAACGCAACGGATGAGATTAATTGTAGGGGTAACTCTCCTATCAGACCGTTTAAATCGATTCAGAGGGCATTTTTAGAGATCGCAAGATTCTCTTATCAACCTGGACCTGATAATGACAGGTTTGACCAGTTTACCATCATGTTGATGCCTGGTAAACACTATATTGATAACAGACCAGGTCTTGCTTCTGCTGATGGAATTGACGCTTTTGCGTTTGATCAAGCTCTTAATGAATGGATTGATAACTCTAATTTAGATATTGGAGATCCAGATAACATACTATACAAGTTTAATAACACTGAGGGTGGTGCCATAATCCCTCGTGGTTCTTCACTTGTTGGTTATGATCTACGTCGTACGTCTGTTACTCCATTATTTGTTCCTGATCCTGCTGATAGATTAGAAGCTCGCTCTGCTATCTTTAATGTAACTGGTGGTTGCTATTTCTGGCAATTCACTATTAGAGATGGTGATCTAGAACCTTCGTCACCATTGTATGACAATACTGACGGAATTGGTAAAGTTTATTATCAAAAAGGTGATTGGACTGCAAAAGCTGTACCAAACTTCTCTCACCATAAACTGACTGTTTTTGAGTATGCAGATAAAGAAGAATTAGGTCTGTACTACCAGAAAGTCGCTAAAGCATTTTCACAATATCAACCAACAATTGATGATCCAGGTGAATTCAGTGATAGAATTCAGGAGACTAGAATTGTTGGACCTCTTTCAGATATTCGTTCTGTTGAGAGTATTAAACTTACAGATTCTGCACCAGCAGGAACTATTAATGTTGAAGTAACATGTAAAGTTAATCATGGTTACTTCAAGAACCAGTTCGTTGCTATTGAAAACAATGGTCTAGATGATCAGCTTAATGGTGTATTCTCTATTTCTGAGATTGATTTAGTTAATCAACGTAAGTTCTCCTATAATATACCAGGAACTGTTGCTGCACTTGGTACTACTGCCTCTTTGATAAGTGGCACAACCTATACATCTTCTAATGGTTTAGATTCTAATGCTGTAGTTAAGGCAGAGGTTGACTCTGTTGAATCTGCATCTCCATACGTCTTTAACTGCTCCATTCGTTCGACATGGGGTATTTGTGGTATCTGGGCAAATGGTTTGAAAGCCACTGGTTTCAAATCAATGGTTATCGCTCAGTACACTGGTGTGTCTCTACAGAAAGATGATAGAGCATTCATCAGGTATGACGAGTATAGCAATACTTTCAACCAAGCATCATTAGCAGACGCATTTGCTACAGTTCCATATCACACCAAAGGTGATGCATATTGGAAAGATGACTGGAGAAACTTCCACGTTCGTGCTTCTGAAGACGCATTCATCCAGTGTGTTAGTATCTTCGCTGTTGGTTTCGCTGATCACTTCCTAATGGAAAGTGGTGGTGATATGAGTATCACCAACTCTAACAGTAACTTTGGTAATACATCACTCCATGCTATTGGTCATAAAGGTTATGCCTATGCACAGGATAAGGGTGGATATGTTACTGATATTGTTCCTCCACAAATTGTGGACACAACTACTGGAAATATCAAGAAGAATGCTTATTATACAGTTGATATTCCAGCTACAAAAAATCTTAACACTGCATCAGACCAGACCAAGATTTATCTTGGAGACGATGAAGGATTCAATCCTGAGACACGTCTCGCTGCATCTATTGACGGATTCCGTATAGGTTCACGGTCAGATGAAAAATTATTTGTAAAATTAATTCCTAGAACTGCTGGAAGTAGTAATATTTTCAGTGCTACATTATCTCCTAATGGATTTAAGAAGTTTAATGCTACTGCAAGTATTCTTAATCCTACTGGAATTACAATTAACAATAAGGATCTAGATGCTGCTGATCTTATTGAAGCTAATAAAGAATTTATTTCTCATGAGGCATATGGATATATCACTAATAAGTATCCATACCTCTTAGATAGAGAAGGTATTGATATTGTTAAGTGTCGTCGTGACATTGGATATCTTCTTGATGCTACTATTCAGGATTTAAGACTTGGTGGTAACATTAATACTATTCAGTCTGCTGAGTCATATTACGTTGGTAATAACCTATCTTACATTACAGCAGAACTTACTGAAACTCTAGAAGGTTACGATTACGCTAGAGATCTTGCTATTGCATCTATACGTAATTTCACATACCTACGTACTGGATCAGAAACTACTGCTGGAACTGCAATTGTTGACGTTGGTGACACAAGTGGTATTGTTCAGGGTATGACAGTTGCTGACTATGATCCTAGTCAGTTTACAGATAATAAACTTAATGTTGGTGCTACACGTCCTGCATCTCCTGTTATTCCAAATAACACATACGTTAAGAGTGTTGTTTCTACAACAGAGATCGAACTTGGACAAAAAGCAACATACTCTACCAAGAAGGTAATATCTGATCGTAATGGTGATGCTAGAAACCTATTACTTTCAAACAAACTATTCATTGCTGCTGAAGCATTTGATAGAATGGTGTTGGACTTTCCATCCTACACTTCACCAGCAGGATATGGTCCACAGGATTGCAGGGATGACTTAGTTGACATCGTTGAAGCAATTGCTGAGAATACTGCTTATGGTGGTAACGATGAAGTATGGGATGCTGCATATCACTATGATAGTGGTGCAGTTCAGTATATTTCACAGAAGAAAGACGAGACTATTCGTGCGATTGAATATGCCAGAGATATGTCTGTGCAGATCATGCGTAATGAGAAGTCATTTATCTTTGGTAGTCATGGTCTAACTCAAACATATGACAATACTGTCACTTATGAACCACCTGAAGTGGTTAATGACAGAAATGGTGACGCACGTAATCTAATACTTGCTAACAAGCAATTGATTGCTGCTGAATCTGTAGACAGAATGTTGGTTCGTTCTTCTACTGCTGAGTATACACCAACTGATGCTGAGTATGATCCTGCAACTGGTGATCTGACTCTTGATATTGCTAGTCATGGTCTACTTGGTCCAACTTCAATTACTGCTTCGAGTGCAGCATATAATCCTGAAACTGGTTGGTTGACTATTACATCTAATGCTCATGGATTAGCTGCTGGTAGTAAAGTACTAATTGAAGATGAATCATTGACATTGACATGCTCAATGGACGGCAATGGTTCTACTCACACATATCCTAGATCTAGTGATCCTATTAGTGATAAGTGGATTGAAGTTGCTGAGGCAGATACAAATACATTCAGTGTTGATGTTGGTAAGTCTCTTTTAATTGGACATGATGTAACTAATGCTGCATATGCTCCTGCTACTGGTTTGTTGACTGCAACTATTCCAAACCATGCATTGAGTGAAGGTCAGAATGTAAGAATCGAAGACGGAGCATTCACATTTACATGTGATCAAGATAGTCATGCTACTCAGCATGTTTATCCTCGTTCATCTGATCCAGCATATCAGAATTCTGTTAAGATTGTATCGGATGGTTCCAAGCACACAGTTACTGGTGCTGGATATAATCCTGACAAGGGTACAATGGAATTTACCCTTACTAATCATGGATTCTCTGATGGAGATAAGATTAGACTTGACGATGATGCATTAGTCTTTACTTGTGCAATGGATAACAATGCTACTCAGCATTCATATCCACGTAAGAGTGATCCTGCTAGTGGTAAGTGGGTTACTATTACTAACACATCTACAAATACTTTTGAAGCACATGTTGGTACAACACCAGCAGTAACATATGATATTACTAATGCTACATATGATCCTGCAAGTGGTCAATTAACAGTTAGTGTCGATGGAAACCATGATATTGATGTTGGTGAGAGTATTAAATTTGCAGACAATGCATTAACATTTACATGTGGTATGGACGGAAATAGTTCTAACCACACATATCCACGTACAACAGATCCTGCATATAACACTGGACTAGAAGTTATTGGTGTTGGTGGTGACTATGATATCACTAATGCTAACTACAATCCATCTACAGGTGTACTTGAATTTACTGTTGCTAATCATGGATTAACAAACGGAGAACTTATCAAGATTGCTAAGGATTCTCTAACGTTTACATGTGGTATGGATAACAATGCTTCAGAGCATAAGTATCCACGTGCAACTGATCCTTATTCTGGTGATTGGTTATCTGTTTATGATGTTGCACCAAATTCATTCAAGGTTCAGATTGCAGATGCTGGAGCTAACGTAGAGTTTACTCCAACTGATGCTTCTTATAACCCTGCAACAGGTGACTTAGAACTTACTGTTGGTGCTCATAATCTATCTGTTGGTGATGGAATCGTCATGGATGACGGTGCTCTATCATTCACATGTACAATGGATGGCAACCAAGTTGCTCAGTCATATCCACGTGCAAACCTAGACAAAGCTTCTGGAAGATCTCTTCCAATTACATCAGTTGAGACAGGTAAGTTTACTATTAATGTAGGTGCTGCTGGTTCTAATAAGTTCATAACTCCTACTGGTGCAACATATAATGAGAACAATGGTGACATGGTTCTTACTGTTGGTCAGCATGGATTCCGTGTTGGTACTGATATTACATTAAAAGATAATTCATTAACATTCACTTGTGATAAAGATGCTGGTGCAACTCAGCATTCATATCCTCGTCCTGGTACTGACCCTTATGCTGGTAAGTCTATTGCTATTACAGCAGTTGGTTCTTCACAACATACAGCAACTAATGTTGCATACACACCTTCGAGTGGTGTTATGGTTGTTACCGTTGCTAGTCATGGATTCTCACCAGGAGATTATATTCAGGTAGCAGATAATTCTATTACATTAACATGTGAACTTGATGGTAACGTAAGTCAGAAGACATATCCACGTACTAACTTTGATTCACTCAGCAACAGATGGGTTCCTATCTTAGCAGCAAGTACTGATACCTTCACTATTAATGTTGGTTCTTCTACTGATAACTCAGTACATACATTTGTATCTGCTTCTGCTAATGGTATCTTGAAGCAAGATGGAACACTGACAATTAATGTTGGTTTCGATGCTGATCCTGCTAACAGATATGCTCATACATTCGTATCTGCTCTTACTAATGCTGTTGAATATAAGCCTCAGTCAGCACATACATTTGTATCTGCATTAACAAATTCAGTTAAGAATTTACCACAGTCTGCTCACACATTTAAGAGAGCAGCTGAACATGCTATCTCTAAGAGAGGTGGTGATGTTACAGTTAATGTTGGCAAATCTCCTATCGTATCGTTTACACCAACTAATGCTACCTATGATCCTAATACAGGATTGATGGAATTGACTATAGGTAGTCACAGTTTGGCTGCTGGCACAAGTATTAAGGTTGATCCTAATTCTCTCAAGTTTACTTGTGAGATGGATGGTAACTATAGTACTAAGTCTTATCCTCGTATTACTGACCCTGTAAATGATACTTCTATTGAAATTACAGCTGCTTCTGCTACAACAATCACAATTGATGTAGGTCAATCACCTATAGTAAGTCACAACGTTGATGATGGTTCATATAACCCTGCAACGGGTGAAATGACACTGAAGATTGGTAACCATAGTCTAACTGTTGGTGAGTCAATTAAGATTGATGATGGTGGAGTTACCTTCAGTTGTACATATGGTAATGTACCACATACCTTTATCACTGGTGCTACTAATGGTATCACTGATGATGGTAGTAATGACTGGACAGCAGCGTCTGGTACAACTTACGATCCTATCACAGGTGAACTGGTTCTTGAAGTTGGATCACACAGTTTAACTCCTGCTTCTACACATACAGTAACAGACGCAGTATATAATGCTGCAACTGGTGCTATGGTTGTTACTGTTGCTGGACATGGATTTAGTAATGGTGATAGAATTAAATTTGCTGAAGGTTCTATATCACTTAACTGTGCTATGGACGGTAATGTTTCTACTAAGACATACCCACGTAAATCTGATCCTACATTCGGTAAGTGGTTACAAATTTCTAGTGTTACTACAGATACATTCTCAGTTGATGTTGGTTCATCTCCATTAGTACAGCATACACCTACAGGTGCTAACTATAATCCTACCACTGGTATAATGGAACTTACCATTGGTGCTCACAGTTTGACTGTTGGTACTGCTGTTAAGATTGCAGATAACTCCCTAACATTTACTTGTGCTGAAGATAGTAATGCTACACAGCATACTTATCCACGTGCAACTGATCCATTCTCTGATAAATCATTTGCTATTACAGATGTAACTGCTACAACAATTAGTGTTCAGGTACTAAGTACAATCCCATCTACTAACACTACAGCTCATACATTTGTTTCTGCAACTAATAACTGTGTTACATCTGGTGGAAACTATGCACACACATTTGTATCAGCTACTGCTAGTGGTCTTAAGAAAGCAAATAACACAATTACATTTGCACAGGATGCATTAACATTCACTTGTGATGCTGACAACAATGCTACACAGCACACATATCCACGTGCTACTGACCCATTCCGTAATGAAACACTGGGTCTAGATTCTGTCACTGCAACAACAATGACAGTATTCGTTGGATTCTCTGTTGGTAGTCAGAGTGCTAAGTCTTATCCTAGAACTTCTACAGCACAACATACAGCTGCCGCTGGTACAACATACAATCCTACTACAGGTGTGTTGAGTATCACAACTGCTGCTCATAACATTAAGAACGGTGATTATGTTCAGTTTGCTACTGGTGCGTTGACCTTCACATGTATGGAGGACAACAACAATACTCAGCACACATATCCTAGAGTTAGTGATCCTGTTGCTGGTAAGTGGTTGGAAGTTTCTAATGTAACTTCAACTACATTTGAAGTACAAGTATTGGATGTTCTTCCTTCTACCAACGTTACTGCTCATACATTCGTAAGTGGTTCTGCTAACGGTATTACTCAGAAGATTGACAGATCATATGATCAGGCAATAGAAATTACTGGTGTTACTGCTGATACTATCACAGTTAATGTTGGTTCTTCCAGTCAGACTACAGACGTACATACTTTCGTATCTGCACTTACAGGTGCTGTTAAGTCTGGTGGTGGATATATTCACACATTTAAGTCTGCTGATGCAGGTGCTGTTAAGACAGGTGGTAACTACCTACACACATTTGTATCTGCTACCTCTGGTGCTTTAGTTTCTGGTGGTAACTATGCACATATATTTGTTAGTGCTGTTGCTAATGGTTTAACAAGATATGATGGAACAGTAACTCTAGATGTTGGTACATCTTCTAACACTACTGCACATACATTTGTTAGTGCTATACCTAAAGCAATTACTACTGGCGGTAACTATACTCATTCATTCATTGATGCTAATCCTAATGGTATTAAGAAAGCTAATGATCGTGTAAGAATTGATTATGGTGCATTGACATTTACTTGTGACATGGATGGTCACAATAGTCAACATGCATATCCACGTATTAGTGACCCTGCATATCAAGAGGATCTACCAATCGCAGCTTCATCTGTTAATCAGATAACTGTTAACATTGGTAAGACAACTCAAGGTAATCTTGATGTAAGTAATGCAGCTTATAATCCTTCAACTGGTGACCTTACTGTTACTGTTGGACCACATGAGTTGGAGCCTGGTCAAGACATTAAGATCATTGGTAACTCTATCAAGTTCTCATGTAATAAAGATAACAATGCAACAGACCATGCATACCCTAGACCTACTGACCCTGCTGGAACTACATCTTTACCAGTTAAGTCTGTTGGTTCTACTTATCACAGTGCATCAGATGCTTCTTACAATCCCTCAACTGGTGAATTATCATTAGTAGTTGCTAATCATGGATTCACTGACGGCGATAGAATTAAGATTGCTGATGGATCTCTTACATTCACATGTGATATGGATGATAATGCTACTGAGCATGCTTATCCAAGACTTAAGGATCCTGTTAATGGTAAGTGGTTAGAAATTTATGGTTCAACAACAAGTTCCTTCAAGGTTAATGTTGGTCAGGCAGGTGCTTCTCAATCATATACACCAACTGCTGCTACATATACTCCTGCAACAGGTGATTTGGTATTAACTATACCTAACCACAATATTCCTCAAGGTAAGAGTATCAATATAGCACAGAACTCATTGAAGTTCAGTTGTGCAATGGGTGATACTTCAGAGATTAAGACTTATCCTCGTTTAACTGATCCTATCATTACTAATGGTGCTGTTGTTACCAATTCTACTGCCACACAAGTTACAGTTAATGTTGGTGCTTCACCTCTAGTTAATCATACTCCAACAGGTGCAGCTTTCGATCCTGCAACTGGTTTGATGACACTGATTATTGGTGCTCATAGTGTTAGTGCTGGTGATTCTGTTAAACTTTCTGATGGTGCTGTAACATTCACATGTGCTCAGGATAATAACGCTACTAATCATGCATATCCAAGAACAACTATTGATACACACACAGTATCTGATGCTTCTTATAACCCTACTTCTGGTATCCTTACATTAACCAACTCTGGTCATGGTATGCGTGTCGGTGATTGGATTAAGATAGCAGATAATTCTCTAACATTTACATGTGCTCAAGATAGCAACGCTACTAACCACACATATCCACGTTCATCTGATCCTATCAGTGACAAGTGGGTTAAGGTTTCTGCTGTAACTATTGATACATTTGCTATTCAGGTATTAAATTTTGCACCATCTACTAACACTACTACACATACATTTGTAAGTGCTACTCCTAATGGTGTTTCTCAGAAGAGAGATAAGTCATATGATGCTCCTGTAATTGTTACTGCTACTACTGCTGATTCAATTACACTTGATGTTGGTAAGTCTTCTGATACTACAACACATCTATTTGTTTCTGGTCTTGCTAATTCTGTAATCACTGGTGGTGATTATACTCACACATTTATATCTGCTGATTATGGTGCTGTTGTTGCTGATATAACAGAGAATAAGTTTACACCAACAGGTGCAAATTATGACCCTGCTAGTGGAGATCTTACTCTAACAATCGGTAGTCATTCTCTTGCAGTTGGTGATGGAATTACTATTGATGACAACTCATTGACATTTAAGTGTCAGATGGATGAGGAACAGTCAACCAAACTTTACCCACGTCCAGCAAACAAAGCTCTTACAGCTACAACTGGTACGACATATAATCCTACAAATGGTATTGTTTCTATTACAACTACAACCAATCATGGATTGATGAATGGTGACTTCGTTAAGATTACTGATGGTGCATTAACATTCAGTTGTGGATTCAATGGAGCAACAGGTACTGCTGCTGAGAAATCATACCCACGTCCTAGTGACCCTGTAAGTGGTGAGTGGATTAAGGTTTCTAATGTATCAGCAAATACATTTGAGTTCCAGTGTCTTGCTGGCACACCGTCTACTAACACTGACGCACATACATTTGTAAGTGGTGTTGCTGATGCTATCACTCGTCAGACTGGAAGTGACTATGCTTCATCTAGATCACTTAATATCATTGGTAGAACTGCAAATACAATCACAGTTAATGTTGGAGGAGCTGGAGATAACCAGACATGGACTCCTACTGCTGGTGATTATAATGCAGAGACTGGAGATTTAATTCTTACTATTGGTCAGCATGGTCTTCGTGAGGGAGCAAATATTGTTCTTAAGGATAATTCTCTAACCTTTACATGCTCTAAAGATAACAACACATCAAATCATAGTTATCCACGTCCAGGAATAGATCCATTTGCGGGTGAGAAATCTATCCCTGTTAACAGTATTGGTGCTTCTGTTCATAGTGCTGCTGGTGCAAGTTATATTCCTGAGACAGGTGTTCTTACTTTGACTGTTACCAATCATGGATTCTCTAATGGAGATTATATCCAGATTACAGACGGTTCACTGGTGATGACATGTGACCTTGATGGTAACACAGTTTCCAAAAATTATCCACGGGCAGGATTTGACTACCCAAGTTCAAGGTGGTTAAAGATTGCTAATAAGACTGCTAATACATTTGATGTTAATGTAGGAATCTCTAGTGATACTACAAATCATACATTTGTATCTGCTGTTGGTAATGGCATTAAGAGACAGAATGGTACCATCACAGTTAACATTGGTGCATCTCCTCTAATCAACTACACACCAACTAATGCTTCTTATAATGCATCTAGTGGTGATATGATTCTTACCATTGGAGTACATGACTTACAGAATGGTGAGAAGATTAAGTTAGCATCTGATTCCTTAACATTCACATGTACAAAGGATAGTAATGCAACTAACCACACATATCCTAGAGTTACAGATCCAGCATACGATACTGATCTAGAAATCAAGGATGCTACAACTACAACTATTACAGTTAATGTTGGTGCTGGTGCTGTTTCAGATCAGTATGATCATACATTCGTAAGTGCTACAACAAATGCTGTTATCTTTAATCAGAGATATACTCATACATTTGTGAGTGCTGTTGCTAATGGTGTACACTTTGAACCACAGTCACCACATACATTTGTAGCTGCTGTTGCTAATTCTGTTAAGCATTATCCTACTGCTGTACATACATTTGTTAGAGCAGTTGCTAATAATATTGAGAAAGAATCAGGAACATTTACTGTTAATGTTGGTGCTGCTGCTCTTGCTGATCAATATCCACACCAGTTCAAGAGTGCATCTGCTGGTGCTATTCAAACTGGTGGTGCTTACTTCCATAAGTTTGTCAGTGCAGTAACTAATTCGATACACAAAGTATTCACTATTGCTGGTAACCAACAGTATCATAATCAAGATTGTATTGATGATGTTGTTGATCTACTAGAAGCAGTTGGTGATAACATTGCTTACGGTGGTAATGATAAGACATGGGATGCTGCTTATTCATATAAGACTGGTGCTCATGTTGCTGGTGAGGAAGAAGAAACCAATTATGTATTTGAGCAAGCACGTGAGATGGCTGCTCAAGCACTCAGAAACCAGAAGATTCTTGTTACTGGATCACATGGATTATCACAGGTATTTGATAAGAGTATCACAGCTAATGAGGCTGATCCCCCAACAGATAGATTTGGTGATGCTCGTAACTTAGTTGTTGCTAACAAACTACTCATTGCTGATGAAGCATACGAGAGAATGTTGGTACAACATCCTGGATTTGTTCCTCCAACAGGTAACCAACAGGATTGTAAGGATGACATTGTAGACTTCGTAGAAGAAGTTTCATACAACTTAGCATTCGGTGGTAACGATAGAGTTTGGGAAATGACCGATCTCTATGTACAGGGTATGGTTGAAGAGGTTGCTGGAGAAGAAGCACAAACTATCGAAGCACTTAATCATGCACGTGATTTGATGATTCAAATCGCTAGGAATGAGAACATTGTAACACTTGGTTCTCATGGACGTACACAGGTTAGGGACACTACCATAACTGCTAACGCAGCGACTCCTGTAAGTAACAGACATGCTGATGCTAAGGACTTAATCTTATCTAACGTTGAGTTTGCAGCAGAGATTGCACTGGGTAGAATGATCGCTCAGTATCCTTCATACACATGGGGTTCTGGTTATAGTTCTACTGATTGTCTTGATGATCTTAAGGATGTAGTTAAAGTTGTTGCACATAACACAGGTTATGGTGGTAACCATAGAGTATGGGATGCTGCTAACCTTTATGTTGCTGGTGCTCATGCTTCTGGATCTGAGAATGAAACTATCTTTGCATTCAATGCAGTACGTGACATCATCAAAGAGATTGCTACTAATGTAGATGTTACTGTTGGTGGTCATACATCATTAAGTCAGGTTAAGAATACTACCATCACTGATGGTGTAAGCAATGGAGACTGCAACGTTGTACTCAGTGCTATTGATACATTAGTTGCTATCTTAACTGGTACAATTACTAATGCAGCATCACTACAAGGTATAACACGTACAGATTCTCTTGGTCCTTGTGAGGATATGAGATCTGCTGTTGGTGTTCTTACTAAGATTGTAACTGATGCTATTACAGATCCTAGTACATTATCTGGTAAGAAGCATACAGTAACTGGATCAACTTATGATCCTTCATCTGGTGCATTAACTCTGACCATTGGTGCTCATAGTTATACAAATGGAACTAGTGTTCATATCATTGACAACTCTTTGACATTCACATGTGCTAGAGATAACAATGCTACTCAGCACACATATCCACGTACAACCGACCCAGTATCTACAAATGATCCCACCATTACTGGCACTACTGCTACCTCAATCACGGTTAATGTTGGTGTATCATCTGATACTTCAGCTCATACCTTCGTCAGTTCATCGGAAAAAATAGTAGTTGGTGGAGTTACAAGAACTGCTTCTGTTGGATCTTGTGAGGATGTAAGATCAACACTTAACTCACTATTCAAGATTGTTATTGATACAGTTGAAACACCAACATCACTTGATAGTGTAACAAGAACTATTTCTAATGGTGCTTGTCAGAGTGTTGCATCTACAATCACAACTCTATTCCAGATAATTACTGGAACTATTAACTCTGCTAGTTATCTTGATAGCATTGAAAGAAACCCTGTTCCTCTTGGTCTAGAGTTTGGTCCTTCTATTAATGCTAACGCAACTAGCACTAACTCTTACCTATACTTCGAGTTAGCTAATGCAGTATACACAACTCTAACTACAACACCTAACAATTCAATCACACAGAATACAACGTATCCACAGTGTGTTGATCAAGCAAATGCTATTCGTCAGTACTTCTCTAACATTAGCACAATTATCCAAACTGGATTGGGAACTGTTCCACGTAGTGAACCGTCACAGTTGTCTACAGCATTATCATCTAGAGCAACAGTATTCACCCTTACACAAGGTGCTGGATCTAATCCACATGACCTTGAGACAGGTACACCAGTAAGATTGGTTCCACGTCCACGTTATGATATTGCTACCAGTTCTTATGTTGATGTTGATAAGCGTTTTGTTAGACTTCCTAATGGATTCGCAACCAACCAAGAGTATTATGTAATTGCTCCTGCAAGGAACACTAAGCCAGAGAATTATGGAACCTCCACTACATTCAATGGTACTGATCAGACTAAGTTAATGCTTGCAAGCAGCAAAGAAAATGCTGCTGCTGGTATCTACTTACATTCTGCTGAGGTAGAAGATATACATCCAGACGTAGAGATTGATCTATATCAATTTGTTCTTGATGATAACTATGATCTACACCAGTATGCTTGTGTACTCGATGGTATAAGCAATACTAACATCCGTACAGATGTTCCTCATATATTTGATGTTCCATTCTCTAATATTACAGGTCACACAGTATTCTTTAGAGAAAGAGAAGGTGGTGCTTTACCTCTAGTTGGTGCAGCATATGCTAGTGATACTACTGTTGCTGATAGCAATGGTAGACTGTTAGGTAACAAGTATTTCTATGCTAGGTATCAAACAGAGAAAGTCTTCACTATCCACAAGACTAAGAGTGATTCAGAGAACGGTGTCAACCCAATAACATATCAGCCAGGTACTTACGACTTTAATGTCTTCGCTAACAAGCGTGAGTCACCAATGCGTTATGACCCAACGTTTGTTAATCCTAATACCAACCCAATAATATATGGTAAGTGGTACTTACAGGTTGAGAATGATAATGGTACAGAGCAGATCATCAAGAGACTCAGAGAGTATGCTGATGGTATTGATAAGACAAATGATTCTTGGTTCGAAAGAATTAAGGATGAGAGACCTGCTAATGATAGACTATATCGTTTGCGTTATGTTATACCTCAGTACTTACAGTCTGTTAGAGATCCACTTAACGGATTCACTATCAAGACAAGGACTGACGAGACTAGAAGGTTAGTACCTCAGAAACTAATCCTTAAGCCTGTTTCTGGTAACGTAACTAAAGCACGTTTCTCTAACCCAGTACAATCTAATGAGTACATTGGTTATACTAAGGCAGACTTCATTAACTTCAGTCTTAATGATGAAGTAGCATACGATCCATACAAGAAGGATCTCGTAGGCAATACACAGTTTGCTAAGGTTATTACATCACAGAACTATATCTCCATGACTATTCAGTCTGGTAGATATGTTACTCAGGGTGCCGATGATTTCTTAGAACTAACTGTATTTGAACAGGCTGTTACTAATCCTGCTCTACTTAATACTAAGTTTACTACACTTAAGATTACTGCACCTCAAGGTGGATCTTTCACTGCTAGTAAGACTCAATCTACAACCAGTAACAGAATTGAATGGTCTGGTAATACAACTGGTTATGGTTATCTACATGCTATCCTACAGGTTCCAGGTACAACTACTTGGCACATGATCCTTAAGGATGTTGTTGGTAAGATTGACTATGATTCTATCGATAACACAAGGTTCAGTCAAGGTACAGCATTCGCTGATCTACTTGCTGATGCTGACTTTGGTAAGTCATTGGTACTTAAGGATCTTATCAAGAAAGGTTATCCTGAATACTATTACAGACAGAATGGTTCTGGCATCTATACTATCACACCAGGTGATATTATTGAAGACGATGCAAGCATCCAATACTATGTTGATTCAGTAGAAGATGTTGGTCAGATTGATGACACATTCTATGTCTTCAACACACAAGAGATTCAGAAACGTATCTATGGTCAGCAAGATGGTATTTACTATCTAACTGCTGTTCGTGGTAACATTTCACCACTACCTCAAGGTGCTGGTAACTTAGGTAACTTCAGGAACTTCAAGTTCTCCCAGCCTATCAGCAAACTATATCCTCTAAACTATAAGAACGATCCTCTCTGGTATCAGCAGTTGGATGCAACATTAGTTGATCCACCTCAGTCATATTCTGCTGCTGATAACTATGTTCATGGTCTTGTAAGAGTTAATGACTTCAAGAATTCACTAACTCAAGAGAGTGTCATTGATCTACTTAAGAACAATGCATTCGGAAACAATACCTATACACAGGTCTCTTCTTCTATTGATAACAGACTGAGAGCACAGAAGGGTAACGCTGCTTCTGGATCTGAAGATAGATTAATTCCTATCGCTGGTGATAGTACAGTCGTAGCAGATCAACGATACTACGTTGAACTTCGAAGACCATCTATCGCAAGAGCAGGTAACCACACATTTGAATATCTTGGTTTTGGTCCAGGTAACTACTCAACTGGTCTACCCCAACGTCAAGAGGTTGTACTCACAGAGATACAAGACTTCTATGCTCAGTCTAAGAAAGAGAATGGTGGTATTGTATTCTACACTGGTCTTAACTCAAATGGTGACCTATACATTGGTAACCGTAAGATTGATGCTATCACTGGTGAGGAAGTATTCCTTGAGTCTGCAACATTACAAGATTCTGCTGATGATGACGAGACACTAGGTAATCTAGTTACTACGTTTGATACTCCTGTTACATTTAATGAGTACATCACTGTTAATGGTGGTGAGGCTCAGGATAAGAGAAGTACATTCAACTCACCTGTTCTAATTAATGTTCTCGGAACTGTTAGAAACAACCCTGCGTTGGTAGTTTCTTCCTTCGTTGATCCTGCTATTGATGATGGTTCTCTTGACAGATCAGCGTTCGTTAGAAATGTCGAAACTGGTGGTGATATTGTCATTGCTAGGAATAAAATTTCCGCTGCAATTTTCCAGTTCAATAGTCGCAGAGATGGTCAGGCATACAAGATTCAGACACATGTTGTAGGTGCTGTACCTTCTAACATTACTCCTGATCAAACTGGTGCATTTAATGCAAGTCAGATTGTTCAGTATGGTAATGCTGGTACTCCTGATTCTGGTGACTTCCTACTCAAGGGTGGAAGCATTGGTAAGACTGGATCACTTGGTTGGATCTATTCTAACTACTACACATTAATTGGTAATGCTGTTCCTGAATCCTTCTCCTTTAATAACACTAATGTTATTACACTTACATGGGTTTCACTAACTAACCAGCAACTTGGTATTACATCTGCTTCTGAACTTAGAATCAGTGGATTCTCTGATAATGATTTCAATGGCACATGGCAGGTTATATCAAATGGATTTAATCCTGCTGCTAATACATTACAGTTTGCTATCGGTGCAACTAAGAACACTGTAAATAATCAGAACCCAAGAATGTGGTCTGATGAGGTTACTACTAATCCTAACATTAGACTTGAGTACTCTAACTCCAATTGGAAGGAGTGGGGTGTTATTGGTGCTGAAGCACTTAGAACAGAGACTGATGGTATTGGTGATTACAAACTTGGTATTAACACAGTTGGTAGATCTGATAAGGCATCCTTCGAAACAAACTTCGTTGATGCTAAGACAACTCCACGTGCTAACTTAGATGTTGTTGGTACTGCATTCATTAGTGGTAAGAAGATCACTGATTATGCATCACATAACACAGATGCTACTAGAACATATCAGGATCGTACTGATGCACTCATGGTTGGTGGAGATTCTGCCACACCAGAGAATGAAGCAACCTTACGTGTTTCTACTGCTAACGGTGGACGTGTTGGTATTAATGTAACTAACACTGAACTTGATAGAGCACTGGTTGTTGATGGCACATCTAGATTTACAGATGATGCTAAGTTCGAAGAGGACATTGAAATTAATGGTGGTGGTGGAACCAATACTGCACAAGTTAGAACTACTATTACTACAGGTACTATTGAGTTCTTCCCAACTCTATTCGAAGGAACATTAGACTTTGCACCTCTTGCAACTACAGTTCATGTTGCTAATGACAGCACTGCTGATCAATTCATTCGTGTAGGTAATGCTTCACTCCATAGTAATATATGGGTTGGTGCTACTCCTGATACTTCCACCAATATTTCTAAGATAGAGATAGGTGGTGCTTATAATAATAACGAATCATTATCATTCACACTTATAGGTACTAAGTCATTCAAGACTAAGGGAGACTTCCAGTTAGGCACAGCTAGAGGACTACTTGACACTGTTAAGTTAACCTCTACTGCTGGAACTGTTGAGTTCTTCTCTGGTAGTTCTGCTACATCTAAACTTGACTTTGCTACCAACGCTGCTGAGATCACAATCGCTGGTAAGGGTGGTACTACAACAATTAGAAACAACCTAGTTGTTGATTCTGCTGCTAGATTTAACTCTGACATCACACTCTGTGGTGGATTTGCTTCTTACTCATTCACAGCATACAGAGCACAAACTGGATCAACTCCATTTGCTCATGCTAGTGGAATACTTGGTAACAATGTATTCAACAGTAATGTTGACTTGGTTGATGTAATAAGACTTGCAAGCAATGATGAAAACTACAACGCAGTTGATACTGCTGGTACTGGTGATTGGGGTGGAGCAGTATTCCAGAATACAATCACACAGATTGCTGGAACTGTTGAACCTCTAACTCTACCAGCTTTAACTGGTGATCAGTACTACTTACCACTTAAGAATCGTCCATACGATTCTAATGGTGTTCAGTACTTTAGTGAGCAGGATATACTACTCATTGATACTGATGACTCAGGTGGTGTTAAGCATCCAGAATTTGTCAGGATTGTTTCTCTTCCAAGAATCAACGTTGCACCTTACTGGATCGTAGTTGAGAGACTACCATTTGGTACATACACTGCTACTAGATCTGATCATAATGATACTACTGCTATCTACAAGTGTATCGTTCAGTACAATGCTACTTGGACAACTACAACTCTAGATGACACAGGTGCTGAAGAGAATGTATATCTATCACAGTTCGGTGGATCTATTGCAATTGGTGATTATATAATCATTGATCGTGAAGACACTACTAGCCCTGCTAATGGTGTATTTGATCAAGGTGAGATGTTTAAGGTTAAGTCTCTCCTATCTCAGGTTGCTAAGAAATTATCCATCAAGAATGGATGTGATACTGCTAATGAAGTAACAGTATTTGAAGTTGATTCCACAAGTGGTAACACAACTATTGGTACTGGTGGAACTACCATTGTCAATGGTACACTCAACCTTAATGGTACTTGCACAACACCATATATTAATGCAACAACCAACAAGAAGTTAACTATAACAAATGGTTCCGACATTACAACCTTCGAGGTTGACACTTGTACAGGTGACACAACTGTTGGTAACCATCATGGTACAGCATTCATGCTTGCTGAACAGTATGGTACATCACCTGCTGCATACACTAAGGGTGTTGATGTTGTCCATGTATACAGACATAATCCAATGTCTGTTATCTCTGGTGGTCCTGCAACAACTACTGCTGATAACGTTGTAACTGCAACATCTAACATTGAGATTCAAGGTAACTTGACATCCTTCACTAAGGGTGATTTGGTTGCAATCTACACTACCAATGCTATTGAGATTATTCAGATTACTGATGATCCTTACACAGGTACTGGTGGAGAACTATTATTACCAACGTCTTCTAACGCATCATATCCTGCTGGTGGTCGTGGAATGGAAGACACGAGTGCTTCAGCATTCTCTATTGGTGCTAACATTGTTAAGTTAGACAAGTATGATAGAACTACAACACTTCTACATGACCTTCCTGCAACACAGGCTGATAGAGCGACAGCACTCAAGGCTAGATCACCTAATACAAGTGACATTAGACTTGAGATCTCACTTAAAGATGCTGATCTAATTGCTCCTAAACTTGATTATGTAACTCTGGTTAGAATAGGAACTGAATTCTTCTTACCTGATTCTGTTGATGGAACACTTGACGCATTCTATGCGATCAAGATGCCTAAGCAGATCAGAGAACCTAACTCTGTTGGTACTACACCAGTCAAACTATTTGGTGGTGGATCTACAACGATCAATCAAGATCTTGAGGTCATGAGTGGTAATATCAGAATGTATGGTTCTGATGGTAAGACACTCGTTATGTCCATCGCTAACGATGATGGTCACTCAGGTGATGGATCACTTGAAGATCCTAAGACAGATACTGCTGGTCTTACACTTAAGGGTGCTGCTGCATTCTACGGTGATCTTAAGATCTACTATGATAACTGTCAGATGCATGGAGTCTGCTCAACCGAGACTTCATTCAGAGTTACCAACAGAGAAGGTAACATCTTGATGGGTGAAACCTTCTATCAGAAAGGTAAGGTATTGTCAGTTGAATCAGCAATTGATCCAATATTCCATATAGATAACTTAGGTGGTGCTGGTACTGGTGGAACTGAAGGTCCTAAGGACTTTAAGATCTATCAAAACAACGCTATTGACTCATTCGGTATTGAGAAATACTGGACAGCAGGTGGTGGTAGGAGACATACTTATGTTGCCTTTGATCCTACAACAGGTCTTGGACAACAGCAGGATAATCCATTACAAGTTAACCAAAACTATCTTATTAATGCTGCTTCTGGAAGTAACATGGTTGTTTACTTACCAGAGAATGCACAAACAGGTGATATGATTAGATTCATTGAACTCAGTGGTAATCTAACATACAACACAAGTCTGATCATCCGAGCTCTTAAGGCTAACAACGTTTCTGTTAACATACAGGGTGATGGTGCTGGTTCAAGAATTGCTTCTGGTGCTGGTCAGTCATTAAATACAGCATGGGATTCAGGTGAGTTAATTATCCAGACTCGCAACGCATCATTCGGTCTAGTTTACGCTGGTACTGTTGACGTTGAAGGTTCTGCTTCTGCTCAAACTATTCCTCCAGCATTGAGAGGATGGTGGTTAATCGAACTCTAAACATATGACTGCACTCTACGACTCTATTAAAAGTATGAGAACTGCAAAGGTAGGAAGTATCCTACCTTGGAGCGGTGATGGTGGTTCAGGATTTCTTGCTTCCAATATCCCTAAAGGATGGATAGTATGTACAGGTCAGACAGTAAAAGCTGCTGACTATCCAATGTTAGCATCAATCATAGGTGATACCTATGGTGGTGACATGACTGATGTAAGTGGGAATCATTATCCATTCCCTTATTATGGGTATGATGATGCTGAGTTTAGGTTACCTAACCTATCCAATAGAGTCATGACTGACCTAGAGAATACTGATCTTAATGATCCAACGTATCAATATGGTCAGAGTGATGCTCAAAGTGTAGTTGGTGCTTTGATTAATGATTATGGTGAGACAACACCAGTTACTACAACCTATGAAGCAACATCTGATATTGATTTCACACTCAATATAGCTGGTAACTTATACTTTAAGTTCACTAACATATCTTTGTTCGCTCCTGATTTTATTGAGACATTATATACATTGAATCGTAAGCTGGGTATTAATCATACTCCTGCTCATGGTCACTCAGATAGTATTGGATCTACTAATGTTAACCCTACAGGTGCAATGACATTTAGGACAGACCAAGGTATTGAGATGACTGGTTCTGCTAGTGTGTACTGTTCCTCTGATGGTCCTAACACTTGTGCTCTTAAGTCTGATGAACCAACAACGTGGCAAAATGGTGCGACTTCTATCACATTCTATGGTGATGAGAGTCATGAACATACATTACCACGTATGGATAGTTTCATGGAGTTTATTACCGACAGTTCTAATAAAGATTACTGGGGTAGTGTTCCTGCTGGTGCTGCTAACTGGCGTACTAATGCTAATGATAGAGGATCTGGACATGCTAGTACAACATACACACAAACAATTTTTAGTAGAGGAAATACTGGTCAGATATTAGATACTGTTCCAGTAGATACACACAAGACTCCAAACCATACTGGTATGTTCCCAAGACCAATGGAGTATAGGTCTAGACCAAACTACTTTGGATATGATACAGGATCACCAGTAAGATCGGATGGTTTAGTAGACGATCCTGAAACTGCACCAGTGTTTACTGTTTCTGGTTGTATACTTGATGCTACTAATAAAATTATATTACCTAATGGTACTGATCTTAGGAGAACTTATGGTACTGCACCAGATACATGGCAGCAGTGGGATAAGATAACTCCATTGATGTATGTTACACCAGTTAATGTTGATGATAAGTATGACGTATTAAGAGAAGGTACATTTGTGCAGACAATGGAAGCTGCTCAGGACGTTTCTGTTAATCCGACACCACAGTGGGAGATTACTCTCAACTCATCAACACTAGTAGCTGGTACATATGATTTGAAGTTTAGGCATGGTGCATGGCCAGTGTCAATGAACTTAGGTGCAGAGAATAAGGATCCAATTCAAGCTTCTTATAGAGCACATAATCATGGTAGTTTTGAAATACAGCAGGGTATAGGGTCGATGGCTGGTCCTCCATCACATGTAGCATCCAATGCTGATGGTTCTGCATTACAGGCACAAAGTCTTGAAAATGCACTAAATATTTCATGTGATACTACACAACCTTCCATAACGATGACATTCATCATCAAGGCATTCTAATGGCAGTATTCTATTCAAAAGAGAGAGCAAAGTATGGTAACTTGACAGGTCAAGTTATTATATGGGCAGTCGAATATGAAGGGTTACCTGACGGTGCTCTTAATGCAAAAAATTTACCTGCTGGTTATTTAAAATGTGATGGTACAAAATACTATGCAGAGAAGTATCCTCAACTCGCTGCTATATGTGGCACAGGAACTGACTGTAAGTTTATCAGGAAGAATAGTGATAACACAGATTTTGATACATTAACTGATGCACAGTTTATGGTCCCTGATCTTGGATCTAAGTATCCAGAACCAACGTCAGGTGCTAACGCAGGATTATATAATAATATAAGATTAAAGAATTCATTAGATAATGAAGTAAGTCGTTCAGGTATTGCTATTGAAGCAGTATCTGCTATTGGTACTAACGTTAGAATAGATTACAGTGGATCTATTTCAGTACCAAGTCAAGAGATTGATGTTCGTGGTAAACCATCATGGATATATGCTGGAACAACACACCGTACAGATAGTGAAGGTGTTGAGGAGAATGCTCTACATCCACACTCACACTTCCACTCAGCAACAAGAGCAAGGAACCACGCATTAACAGAGACTGGTACTAATGCTCCTATGCCTATGGGACAACTTGGTAGAAGAAATGCATCTACTATTCCTGTCCAAGAATGGTTAGATGAAACTACAAATGCAAGTGGTGATCCTGGTTCAGGACAACAACCATGTATGGCTATAGATAAATGGTCTCCAGGTTCAGGTGGTGGTGCAACATCAACACAGGGATTGCAGGGTACTATCTATTGGGGTCATTGCATCTATGGTGCTGGTGATCAATACAGATATAACTGTCTATTGAATTCAACATTAGGTCCACTAGCAAGAGGATCAATGGATGGTACTGCTGATGGATCTAACATCGCACGTTACAGAAACAACTTCCAATATATTATTGGGTGTAGTGAAGGTGGTGGTGACATTGCTAATAGTACATTAACAGTTAATGCAACATATCTTCAGGGTGCAGATGGTGTACCTGATGATTTTCTAGGTAATAGTTTATATGATGTATTACCATTGCAGTCAAATGATTCAGTTGTTACTGGTCGTGCGACAACAGACTTAGAAAATACTACAACAGATACAACTGAACTATCACGTGAAGCAGGAGTTGATCCAACTATACATAATCACAGGGTTGACATAGACAAGGGTGATCATAACTATCAGGTTAAGACAAATGCTATTGTCATTCCACCAGAAAATTTAGAAACTACAATGACTATTGGAGCAGATAATTCAGTGTCTATTGATGCTGCATGTTCTCCGTTCATTGTTATGGAATACTTAATTAAGATCTAATGACAGTATCATCACAAATATACAGAAATGCTCGGCAAGGTTTCTACACAGATCTTACCGTAGATACAACACCAGTGGGTGCTATTGTACCCAATTTAAAGACTGGCACAAACTCATGGGACCATAACTTTGTTAAGTTTGGTGCTACTTCATATCCTGGTCTAACAGAGACTACTGGTAATGCATACCAAGTAGCAGATGATCCTGCATATACTCATGATGGTTATTTGTATTGTAATGGTGATGAGTATAATATTCGTGATTTTCCAGGATTGTATGCAATTGTTGGTAACAAGTATGGTGGTAGATCCAGTAGTGGTATTGATTTAACAAATGGTGGATCAGGTTACACAACAGCTCCACTAATATCAATCACTGCTCCTGGTGGTGGATCTGGAGTGCAAGCAACTGCTTCTGCAATAGTTGAAGCTGGAGTAGTTATACGTGTTGATGTTATTAATCCTGGATCAGGATACACATCAGCACCATCAGTACAATTTACTGGTGGTAATGGAACAGGTGCTGCTGCTGTTGTAAGAATTGATCTTGCGGATGGTTCTATTGCAAGTATTAATAAGAGCAATGTAATGGAATGGTGGGGTGCTGATAATATGGGTACATTTAAAGTACCTGATTTAAGAACTAAAAAGGTTGTTGGTAATGGTCCTGTATTTGGTAACAACTCTCCTAACGTTGGTAACTCTACACTTGGAGTTGGTACTACAGGTGGTGCATGGTATCTTGATAAGAATCAGCAAGATGAATACTTCTCACTTGGTAGGATAGTTACTACTGGATATGAGAATGTTGTTGAGACTGTTGAGTGTAGTATTATTGGTCAACAACAAGTTACAATATCTATGAGAGAGACCAAACTTTCTGGTGCTCCTCAACATAGTCACACAGTATATCATACAATACCAGGATTTAATGAATATTCATCAGAAGCATCAGGTGATAGGTATCTACAAGACTATCGTGAAGGTAAAGGTAGACTGAGTAGATGGTATCCTACTGGTGGTATTGTATTCACACACAAGCATGGATTATTAAGGAGTCCTATCACAGATAATACTGTTGCTACCTATGATGTATTCGATGCATTTGGTGGTGCTGCTGGTTCTGGATCACTTAAAGATCCAACAGCAGCTGCAAATGAACAGTTTTATATGGCATCAGGTGCTCAAGGTGCTGGTTCTTATGTGTTCCAGACTTATATACCTGACCCAGTAATGAAACAGTTCACTGGATCATCTAATATAGGTGGTAGAACAGTTAATACTGGTGGTACTCCTGTCTATGATTACTCAGATGAATGGTCATACTCATCACCAGGATCATACAATATCAACTTAGGAAATATTTCAGGTACACCAGACAGATTAATCTATGAGGTTAAAGCTGGTGGTGGATCAGGTGCTGCTGGTAATGTTGGTGGTAATGATGGTAGCAACAGCACAATGGTAGTTGGTAGTGATCTTAACTTAGTTGCTGGTGGTGGAAAAGGTGGTGGTGCATCCAATGGCCAGCAAGGAGGAGACGGTGGTGATGGTGGATCAGCAACCGAAAGTGGTAGTGTCTCAGCAAGTGGTAGTCAAGATGGACAAGATGGTACTAACGGACAGAATGGTCAGACATCAGATGGTTGGCCAACGGCACAATATCCAAATAATCCTAACGGTGGTGGTACTGGTGGACAGGCAGGAGACTATGGTAATGGATCTAATGGTATAAATCTACTGGTCGGTGGACAAAGTGGTACATACACTCAGACTGTTTATGGTGATGGTACATTTAGTACTGCTGGTATTAGTAACCCAACGTCAGTACAATTCGTAATAAGAGGTGGAAAGGGTGGACAGGCTGGTTATGGTTCATACTATGGATATAATGGTGGAACATTAGTAGTTGATCTGGTAAGTTCTCAGTTATCTAGTTTTGCAGGTTCTGCATGGTCAGTTCAATCTGGTAGTGCTGCTAGTAGTAGAAATGGTGGAACAGCATCAAGTGGTGCTAATGGTGGCTATGGTGGTGAAGGGCATAGCTATGCAGAAGGTGGCGGTGGTGGTGCCGCATCATTATTAAAGAGAGGAACACAGATTCTAGCAGGAGCTGGTGGTGGTGGAGGTGCTGGTGCATCTGGATTTGACGGTGGTGCTGGTACAAATGGTCAAGGACCACCATCAGGTTATTCTCAACCAGACGGAACAACACAGGCATTAGGACCAGGAGCTGGTGGTGGCGGTGGTCACTACGGATGTATTGGTGGTGGAGGTGGAGCTGGCGGTGCTGGTGTCGCTAGAAACGGTATTACATTTGGTGGTAATGGTAACGGTGGAGCGTCAGGTGGTCCTGGCGGTGCTCCTGGTGGAGATGGAGGTCACCAAGGTGGTGGTGCTGGACTGTCAGGTGTTAGTTCTTATCGTACTGATTGGTTTAGTCTTAACTCATTCAGTCATTCAAATGGTGGTAGTGGATCTGCATCTATCACTGCTGTATATAATAATGACTACTGGACCGCTGGAGGCGGTGGTGGTGGAGCAGGTGGACAATGGGGTGGATCAATACAATGGTCACTATTAAATAATCCAGGTTCCATATCAGTAACAGTTGGTAGTGGTGGTTCAGGTGTTAATCCAGGTGGACAAACTACTGGATCTACTTCAAGTGGTACTAATGGATTTGTTAAGATTGGATTGGGTAAGATTGTTGGATATGTTGGTGGATCAACAGGTACATCAGTAGGTGATATTATCGCATCTGGATCACAAGACGCAACAGTGTGGGATGTGAATATTGTTGGTGGTGGTACTGGTACTGGTACTACTGGTAACTTTAAACTACCAACCACACAAGTACCAGATGTTATTATTACTGGTGGTGGTGCAACATCTGACGCTACTGCATCAGTAACTGTGGCATCCAATAAAGTAACAGGCATCTCTTTAGATACTGCTGGTGGTGGATACACAGAGATACCATACATCTATGTTATGAATGGTGCTGGTGGTGGAACTAAGATTGTATCTACAATTGATGATGCTGCTGGAGTTGTTGATCAACTATTCTTAACTGCTAATAGTTCACAACAGTATACCAACTATGTCAAGTTCGGTGGTCTCAGTGGTAATACTGGCACACGATTCATTACATTGAATCCAGTTGACACAACCAACACAAATTATTTCTCAATCAAAGCATGTAGAGGTAATGGTGTTAATGGTGGTGATATAGCAGAAGAAGTGTTACGTGTATACTATCAGGCTGCTGATTCAACTGATTGGACATTGGTTGATACTATTATCACACCAGCATCAGTTAGAACTGATCCTATCATTGGTGATGTCCCTATTGTCAGTCAAGCATGGGATGGTGGCAGCGGCGATACTCAATGGTATACTTATTCAGTAGCATTACCAACAGATGCTAAGGCAGTTGGTACTAAGATAAAGATTGAACAACCACGTGCTACACCTAGTGCTGCTAATGATAATGATCTAGACAGTGACCATTATGGTATTGCTGAATTCATTTACTGGAATGAGAAGGTAACAGGTCTTGTATTTGTTCCTACTGCTGGTAAGATCAGTAAACCTGCTGTTGATTCACTATCATATACTGTTCAAGGTGAGACAGGTCCAGGTATTACATATAGTTCTGGTCTTGGTGCTTCTGAAGCAACGTTGACATTGAAATCAACAACTAAGATAGAACCACAGGCTACCATTGACCCTGATATAGATGTTCCTTTGGTTACACCATACTTATTATGTAAGTACTTGATTAAAGCTTTCTAAATATAACGGAGATACTAATAATACAATGGCAGATGCACCAGTACTGCAAGTACAGTTAGATGTTATCAATCAGGAGATTGAGTACAACGGTACACCCAAAACTATTCCTGAATCATATTGGAAGGACACGCTCACTCCATTACTATATCCTTTATGGGATAGTGACAAGGATAAGCTTATCACATTTCAGTGGTTCACTAATGACACATACACTGCTAAACGTAGGAAGTATGTAAAAGACTTTAAGACTGATACATTTCAGTGGGTTGACTATGAGATGGAAGCAGTTGGTGCTACTGAAGCAACTGCATTCAAAGATAAGTTGGTTGATGCATTCTATGTAATTGATTCACTTGAGAATGTTGAGTTCCAAGATGAACTTGCTAGAATGTATTCTAAACAGAAAGCAGTCTCACCATTGAGTGTAAGACTAGCAAGGAATTTCCTATTAGATGAAACAGATTGGACACAGTTAGCTGATGCTCCTATTGATGCTGATACTAAAGCACAGTATACATTGTATAGACAGAAACTAAGAGAACTAACTGATTCTACTGAGTTCACTAATGATGTTGATAAGACTAAGTTCCCTATATCTCCAGAGTTTTATACTAAAATACACAAGGTAGACTTCCCAACTGAAGATTATCTTGCAACTGACTCACAGTTCATTGAGATGGGTAAGCACCGTCTTAAGAAGTTTAGAGATAAGATAGCATATTTCTTGACACTCAAGTCAGAGACTGATAAGACATACTTCAATGATATGTTAGTTGAGTACGAGCACATCAAGACAACTAAGATACTTGGAACAAGAGAGGATGAGGACACAGAGAAGAACAGAGATTTCTTAGAGAAACTCATACAAGATGCTACTGATGAACTCAACAAGGGTGGATAATGATGATAACAATAGGTAACGAACTATCTCATTTTGATTTGATGTCCTATTATGCTAATAGGAATCAATGTGCGTTGCTGTACTTTGATCTTAGCACGTATCTAGCTCTTGATACAACTAAGAAAGCGACAGTCACAGCATATTATGAGGGATTTGTCGATGAGTATGCACTTGACATCATGAAGCAGGGCGTGTATAATACTCTCAGGTTCGACAACGATGACATTGCATGCGTAAGTGCTGCTGCTTGGTTCCCCAAGCTAGCGCAGTGTCCAGACTCAGACCATTTCATTAATGCGTATGTAGTAGATGCATACGGTGATATAGTATGGCAAAACGTCCCAGACCCAAGCTAGAGAAGTTAGAAAACTCTTATCTATTAGAAGATAAGTTTATGATGCCTGGTTTTGTTACCAAACAACCGTATGGTGAGTGGGCTGCTGTTCCTGTCATGGGTAAACATAATAGGTACGTGGTCATACACAACGGTAAACTACTTAAAACATGTAGTTATGATGTTGCTTTTAATTTAATGATGAGTCACTATAAATGAGAGATACTATATTATATGGTGACTGCATTGCATCATTGAAGCAATTTGATGAACAAGCACGTATGTGTGTCACATCTCCACCTTACTATGGTTTAAGAAACTATGGTGATGAAGATGAACAGATAGGTCAGGAGGACACACCAGAACAATTTATTGATAACTTAGTTAAGGTATTCAGAGAGGTACGTAATGTGCTCACAGATGATGGAACTTGTTGGGTTAATCTTGGGGATAGTTACTATAATTACAGGCCAGGGCGAGGACAAGGATTGGTTAAACAAACAGTCTCAAATACTAAGCAAGACCTCCCAGATCTGTGTCCTCGTAGAGGAAACAAACTTGACGGACTCAAAGAAAAAGATTTAATTGGTATACCATGGATGTTTGCATTTGCTATGAGAGCAGATGGTTGGTATCTAAGACAGGATATTATATGGCACAAGCCTAACCCTATGCCTGAGTCAGTTAAGGATAGATGTACTAAGTCACATGAGTATATCTTTTTGTTTAGTAAGAATAAGAAATATTATTATGATAATGAGGCTATTAAAGAACCTGCTAAGGATTGGGGAACAAGAGACAGAACAAATGGTAAGTATCATAATGAAGGGACAGGATTGTCACCTCACACTGGTCTTTCCAAATCATACCCTACTAAGAATAAGAGAAGTGTATGGTCGGTGACCAACAAACCATATAAAGGTGCTCACTTTGCAGTGTATCCACCTGATCTGATTGAACCATGTATCCTTGCTGGTAGTGAGAAGGGTGACATAGTATTAGACCCATTCATGGGGTCAGGCACTACCGCAATGGTAGCTAAGAAGAATAGTAGAGCATATCTTGGGTGTGAACTCAACAAGGACTATGCCAGTTTAATAAGTGACCGCTTGAGCACCATTCCAAACAAACTTCCGCTATACTAACAGTATCACATTCTAGAATTATGCCTTCTACAGTATCACAGCAACAGAAAGCGAGATTCTTTGCTGAAGGACACACACTCCCTACATGTGTCAATGATGGATGTAATAATAATGTACAAGTAAGAGAGTGGAAGTACTGGTCATTCAAATCAGAATGCTCTAGTTGTGCCACTGCACGTAAGAAAGGAGTTGATAGACCTGGTGTTACAAGACATAAAAAGAACTATTGCGAAAATCATGATGGTCATCTAGGATGGACATGTCCTGTTCCTAGTCTATCATGGGCAGGGTTTGAGAATAGTCTCGATTTAGATCATTTAGATGGTGACCACCACAATAATGTTCCTGATAATGTCAAGACATACTGTAAACTATGTCATGGACGTAAATCATTAATCAATGGAGACTGCAACAGTAACAAATCATCTTCAAGGAGTATTGGATGATCATACACGACGACGCATTAAATTATTTGACTGAGATGGATGGAGATAGTGTACACCTTACATGTACATCTCCTCCATATTATAATGCCAAAGCATATGCTACATGGCCAAATTATGATAAGTATCTACAATTCCTTGAGGATATATTCCGTGAAGTTCACAGAGTCACAATACAAGGGAGAATCTGTGCTGTTAATCTATCACCAGTAATACAGGCACGTGAGTCAAGATCACATGAGAGTAAGAGACTTGCGATACCGTTCCACTTCTTTAGTATTATGGAGAGGTTAGGTTGGCAGTATCTTGATGATATTATATGGTTGAAACCAGAAGGATCTGCTGTTAATCGTAACGGTGGATTCTATCAGCATCGTAAACCAGTAGCATACAAACCAAATCTTGTTACAGAGACTATACTAATATTCAAGAAAGCAGCACCCTTCCTTATAGATAAGACAGTGCGCTCATATGCTCCTGATATATTAGAACAGTCATTAGTACCTGATGGTTATGAGAGATCAAATGTGTGGCAATTTAACCCTGAAACTACATCAAAACACTTAGCACCATACCCACAACAACTATCAGATAAGATTGTACAATACTATAGTTACGTCAATGATGTGGTACTTGATCCATTTATAGGGTCAGGCACTACTGCTATATCATGTATAGATCATAACAGAAACTATATTGGTATTGAAATCCACGAAGAGTATGTTAGAATGGCAAAAGAACGTATTGCACGTCACACACCCCTCAAGAAGTTCTTATGAAAGATCAAAACTCCGTTGATGACCATGAATCACATGACCAGAAATGGAATCGTGGACTGGATTTATACATAGAGTCAGTACATAAACCAGACAACGCACTGCGTGGTTGTGCTCATAACCAGAAGTGTTTCAATGAACTGATGGATGTAAGAGCACATGTATTAGAATACTTAAAGACTTTACGGAGACCAGTATGAAAAGTAGAAGAACAATGTTAGCAGAAGCAATTCAAATGTATCTTGACGATGCATCTGTTGATGAGTTTCATGCTGATCTAGAGTCAGAATTAGAAAGACTTCAATCATATCATCAACAACATGCTGATGATGCTGCTAAGATGAGTGGCAAAGCACCCAACACAATCCTATTAAATGAAGAGGATTGGAATGAGTGGAATCAGAAACCTGATTGGACACCATCACCTGAAGATGGTTACGAGTATACTCCACCAACTACTATACCTGGTAAGGCAGAGCAAAAGCAGTACACTTATGCTGCTGATATCACATTGTCAGATATAGCAAAGTTCCAAAGGGGCAGCAGCCTGTAGTGTGACAGTTCACAAACTGTTTCAATTTGGGTGACAATGCCGCATGATGTACTATACTAGGTATATCAACAGGTCATTCATGAACCAAGTCACTACAAAGACAAGGAGCACGTCAAATGGTAAGATTATAGTCTGTCCATGCTGCTCTCAACCATCCAGAGTGTATCACTTTGCTTGGTCTGCACTATCATGTGCTCATTGTAATGAATCTGTAAACAAACTGAATTGGTATTTACTATGAACGACTTGATCCAAGACTTTACTGATAACATTGCGTATTGCATACATGTTATCGGTTGTAACACAGAGCAGACTGATGAACTCATCGGTGCTGCTGATAATTTAGGAGTGTCTGCACAGTATTTCTGTGAAGAGTTTATCGTTGCACCTGAAGATGAAGAGTGCATGAAGTATCAAGACGATGAATTCATGGACATTGATCTATTCAACACTGTTCATGGGATATATTTTGAAGAGGTTGAATGATGAGTTTGAAAGCAGACACTATTAGTAGAGTCATTGGATCTGTACTAATAGTGGTGTCTTACTTCGTTATCTTACATGTCAATGTGATCACTGGCACAGTATTACATGCTGTTGCTGATCTCATTAGCATACCATATTTCATTCGCACTAGAGGATGGGATGTTGTTATCATGCTGTCGTTTATGACATGCATTTCTATAAGCAAGTTCGCCTTATAACAATGCAACCCAAGTTTCCTTTTGCGGTCGGTGACCGAGTAAGATTTCGTGATGAAGAAGGATTCGTCAATTTCATAGACACAGCATACTTTACGCTGTGTGTACGACAGTGGGAAGATAAAGGAAAGAAAAATGGCGTAGGTCAGTGTAATTTGTTAATATACAGGAAATATTGGGATGAGGTAGAACGCTTGTGACACTCAAGAGAGTGTCCACGATCTATTGCATCCGCTTGCTCACGTACTATAATAAGTACATAACAAACAAAGGAACATGACTAAGACAGCATTCTACCCAGACACAATGAAGGTCGCAGACAGAGTAATTATATTGGGAAGAGCACTGCAAACAAACTATGACAGAAGAGGATACTCATCTGATACAGTGTTTGATGTCAAAGAAGGTCGTAAGTACTGGAAGATCATGATGGTCAACAATCAAGAGAGTGTCCATGCATTTATAGATAAGAAGACTGGTGACGTATTCAAACCAGCATCATGGAGAGGACCAGCAAAGCATGCACGTTACAATCTAATTGATGAAGGATCATATGGAGAGTGCATAGCAAGAGCAGATTGGTCAGGTGGTTATCTCTATATGAGATAATCCTTGACATCCAGTCCATTTTATCCTATACTAACCACAGTACTTTTATCATCATGTCTAAAAAGTTCTACAATCAGCAACTCAAAGCGCAACGTCTATCACCATTGGTAGTATCTCATGTTAAAGAATTACTCTCTCCTATTGACACAAACAACGAACGCTCTGCATTTACCGTTCGTCTCAATACTACTGCTGATCCCTTGTCTAGAGATTACAGAACATTTTGGACTTACCAATCTCGTTTCACTCTTGAGTTTGTTAAAGCACTAGAAGCATTGATACCACAGGGTTTACGCCTTGTTGAGTATGATCACCTGAACAACCTAGCATCACTGGAGCGTGTATAATGGACGTTATACTAGAGAGATTTCCGTACCGATACATACAAGATGGATTGCTTGAGATAAATGGCAATCCAGACTATCGTATTCAGAAATGGAATGAGTACACTAACAGGTACAATGACATGTATTATCTTGAAAACCAAATGCAACTTGATACAGCATTGGAGGATGTAGAGTATACTAAATGGTTAGATCCAGAGGGTGTACCCGCATATAGGAAGGCATCGTGAATAATATTGATGCCTTGCGAATATCTCAGCAACGAGACGCTATTTGCGACTATGTTGAGGACAGATTCTTCCAATTAATTAAGGAAGATAGGACAGATGATGCCATCGAATTTGCAAATGAGTTCTTAGAATGGATGAAGCCCGATGACTACATAAACGAGTCCACTCATTTTTTCAATCAACATGAGCTCACTGAACTCTATGAATCACTCGCAAATGGATGAATCCATGAGAGAGCTGGTTCTACAATATTGTGAGGCACAAACTAATCATGATGATGAACTAGCACAACGCATCCTAGCAGAAATAGAGATGCTAAACAAACTTTGTAATAAAAAGAAATGACCTCAGTAAATGACTGGGAGAGAGAATATCTCTCAGATGCTTACAATGTTATCACAGATAGAGAGAGGGAGATTCTTGAAGGGTCTCCACTCAAATCTAATGAAGGTATGGTTTATGGTAGAATGTATGCTGCGTACAAAAAACAGCATGATATACCATGACAATTGATATGAACCGTGTGGTCGTGGATGAAATATTCCAAGACTTTGTAATCACGGTCAATTTAGATCATGACTTGGATAGAGTTATTAAGGATGTATACACCCTTAAGCATGACTATCCTTCTCAAGCTGTCAGCAACATCGGAGGTTGGCAGTCGCCCGTTTTTGGACCTCAATGTCCAATAGAAATACTCAATCAACTCCCAAAAAGTCTCTCAAACATTCAGAGGGACACATGGGAGTTGTGTAATAGTATAACTGTTGGTAAGTTTAAGAAGAGTCTGCAAAAGAAACATACTGGTTGGTGGGTTAATATCAATGAGAAACATTGCTATAACTCTATACACCACCATGCACGTGCAGATTTAATTGCAGTTGCATTTATTAAGACACCACCCAACAGTGGTAAGTTAATAATAGCTCGCAATGATGGTGCAACTTATTCACAATTATATGATGACTTTCAATACCAAGTGCCGAGTGAAGCAGGAAAACTATATGTTATGCCTGGTCATGTGTGGCATTATGTTGAAGAGTCATACAGTGATGAAGATAGAATAAGTATTGCATTTAACTTCTACATAGATCCAAAGCACTACGGTGATAGGGTAAGCATGGATTATCATTTCGGTACAGGAGTATGATCGTTGTCAATGCTGAGAACATCAGACTGTTTGCAATTATGGTATTGGGTATCATATGGATCTATTTGTTAATTGAAACACTCGCAATGAAATCAGTGGAAGATGATCGCAAAAATAATAGATAACACATTTGATCAGCAATATTTGCATAATATTATACAAGTATTGAATGACCAATTAGAATACAAAGCAAACAACATAGCAAATAGAACTACATGGCCATTTGGTGACAGTGGTTCACATAGAATGCTAGGATGCAGACTATTTGAACGCAAGTCATTGAATAGATGCACAGTATTACATGATAAGGCACAACCATTCTTTGATATGTTCGAGAGAATATGTACTCTCGTCAACCATGAGTATTATTTGCAAGAGATATTCGTCAACTTACAACACTCTGGATGTAATGGTTCATCACACATAGACTCCATAGAGGGTACGAGCGATGAATTAACCATCATGGTACTCCCTAACCCAACGTGGAGTCAAGAGCATGGTGGACAGTTTGAGATCCTAGACAAGGGCAGAGTGATTGAGAGTCATGACTACAAACCTGGTAGAATTATTATATTTCCAGCATATGTCAGTCATCGAGGACATGGGCCATCACTGGAGTTCCCCCACTTGTATAGATATAGTATAGTTTTTCGAGTGCGACAATAATGTCACATTACATTGTTGGTTATCACGACCACCACCTTCATACACATGAAGTATGTGAGTATGCAAATGACTCATACGAGGCTAAGATGGAAGCAACAGAGGATGTACCCTATATCCATGAGCATCCAAATTGTATAGACTATATCCTACTAGAGAAATAGGCATAAATTCTTGTTACATACAGTTTGAAATGTCACCCATTCCACATAAATAGTGGTAGAATTAGAGAGAAGCAAGATGAATCCAAAGTCACTTTGTTATGTTTTTAATTCAATCACGAGGTAGTATATGCATAATCTCATCTCTCAGAATCAGTTAGCAGAATGGAATCACATTGAGTCTGACGTTACACAGGACAGACTAACCGAACTAAATGATTATTACGACTGTGTTATTGATGAAGAGATGAATCACGGCGATAAACGAATATGTAGGAGCTTACTTCCGAAATAAAGAAAAATTAAATATCCACAGAAACCCTTGACAAATCATGTCAGGGGTTTTATAATGTAAACAATGAATGAGTATTTTATGACTGCACGAGCAATTGATGAAGACTATAGTGTACCACCAATGCCCTCATGGGGTCAAGGAGGCACCCTACCATCACAATTTCGAGGATCAGGACGTTATGCACGTCAAGAGAAGCAACGCAATCAAGTGAAGTCACGGTTTTATTATATCTTTTGGGGTGTTGCTACATTCTCTGTGCTTGCTGGTCAATTGTATGTTGGTAGTGGATACAGAGTGTATGCACAATCATTGAATAGAATCTTTGATAGTATTGAAGTAGAGGTCAAGAGACCACGAGCACTTGATGGGTACGAATTCCTATGACAACTGATCAATGGTTTCCCCTTCCATTATATCAATACACATGTGAATCAATTAGAGAGAGAAAAGATGCTGAATCTGATCTTAAACTAACTGAATTTGAGCATAGAGAGGGTTGGAGTAAAGATACACATCGATTAACACCAAATCCATTTGGGTCGAACGTGTTAGAACATAGCCCCAACATGTTAAACTTCATAAAAAAACATGTTAATGAGTATCTCACTAACATTGGTATTGATGAGTCACCCTATCGTATGGAGAATGCATGGTTCACGTCAACACAAAATGGACAGTATGCACACTTGCACAGTCATGGTGGTGCTGATATCAGTGGCGTGTATTATATCTCAACAAATTCAAAGGATGGCAACATATACTTTCATAATCCACAATATGTGATGGAAAGTAATTTCATGATTGCTCATTTGAATATGGCAAGACAAATCACACCTAAGAAAGGTATGATAGTATTATGGCCAAGTTTCTTGATGCATGGTACACGTGTAAAT
>Ga0209404_10000186_pt1 | contig 53297 bp, 30 predicted proteins | sample TroAtlMetagenome_2_FD_187447 | JGI IMG/M metagenome (GOLD analysis project Ga0209404, IMG submission 187447) | Marine eukaryotic phytoplankton communities from Atlantic Ocean - Tropical Atlantic ANT8 Metagenome (SPAdes) (version 2) | ecosystem: Environmental > Aquatic > Marine > Oceanic...
CACATCAATGAGAGGAGAAATATTAATTTCTCCAGAGCTTTCACCCTGTTGATCTTGAAATCTTTTAAATCCCTTAGGCATAATTAAAATTTTTCTCCCAATCTACACTCTACTAATCGAAAACCGTGCCTCAACCTTCTGTACTTAACCCAGAGATAAAAAAGAATGATGTACGCTGGAACAGATATCACGAGACCTGTTTGAGTCGTAATCAGTGCCTCAGAAACGCCTTGAGCAATAACGGTGGAGGGCCCAGATGTTGAAGAATTTCCCATTCCATCAAATGTGGTAAACATTCCTGATACCGTTCCCAAAAGGCCCACTAAAGGGGCAGTTGAAATTAAAACAAAGGTGAATGGAATTCTTCTTTTGAGGGAAGAAAACATTTGAGCTTCAATCTGATTTAATTGGCCCCCTAATTCCTTTTCATCAATTTTTTTTGTCAGCTTATTAAATAAATTTGAAGAACTGGAATCCTGTAATAAAAGAGCCTTCCATTGTTCGCCTTTAATAATAGGAGCGTTGGGCAAACGAAGCAGGCCCCAAATTGAAAGAACTGCAAAAGCGATTCCAAAAGCCAAAGCTAATAAACACCAAAAAACCCACCCTCCTTCAGAGCTGAGTATATAAAATTCTTGGCTAATTCCGTTTATCATAACTTAAGAACTAACTTTTAGATTGGTGTCTAGATTTAAGACCATTAATATAAGCAATGCTTGCCATTTCCATGGTGGAAAGAATGCCTCTTATTTTTCGTGAAAGGAGCGCATGCAAAATCAGAGCAGGAATGGCAACTACAAGACCGAATTCTGTAGTTACTAAGGCTTCCGAGATACCCGAGGAAAGAGACTTGGCATCACCAGTTCCAAAAATATTAATCAGTTTAAAAGTATGTATCATTCCCGTGACCGTTCCAAGTAACCCCAATAATGGCGCAGTGGCTGCAGCTATTGCGACCCAAGAAAGTCCACGCTCAAGTTTTGGTTTCGCTCGCAAATATTCTTCGTATAGAGCCTCTTCAACATCTTCAGGTGATTTGTTTTTCATCTCAATAGCTCGATCAAGAGCTTTCGTAGCGGGGTTGGAACGACTTCCTAGTTTAGACTTAGCAATTTCAAAATCACCTTTTTGAACAGCCTCAATAACACGCCTCAACCTTGCGGGCCTTAAAGTTCTTATACCTAAGAGCTGCAACCATTTCAATATGGCCGCCAATAAGGCTAATGCACCGATTAGAAGAATAGGAAATATCCATTTACCACCTTTCATTATATGGTCATAAATGGTTCCATCACTTTCATTAAGAACAGAAGCCATTCCCATTGTAGGATCAAAAACCATTTCAGAACTCTTCCCATCGGCTAATTTTTGGATGGCCTCAGGTGACGCAGTTCCAGAAATAACCTGCGACCTAAGCTCCTTATTTATGACAGTAAGGCCAGCCGTGTCTTGATCATTGGAAACAAACCAACTCACAGGTCCAGCTTCGACGAATGTGCCCTCTTTTAAAACCCCTTCAGCATCTAGAGCAGACCCCTTGTTTGCATTAGGGGAAGTGAGTTTGTTTAAACGTTCCAGAGCTTTATCTAAAATCTGAAGTCTAGAATCGAAACCTTCTTTGGTTTGTTGATCAGCAGATAGTAATAAAGGGCGCAACGACTCTGCCTCTGCTATGCTCATTTGAGATTCAAAATTTCTTCTGAAATCGCCTAATAAAGTATCTATGTAGGTTGATTCATCTCTCCATACTCGAACTTCGGAGGATAAACTTGATAATTCATACAACAAAGCGTCCCTCTCCTGAGAGGCTAACTGAGACCTCCTCCTTTTATCTCGAAGTTCAGCAGCTATTTTTTCGGTCTCTTCTGCCAGTAGTGGTCTTTCTTTAGCAATCTCCTGACGAAGCTCTGAAAGGGCCGTCAATTCTTTTTTAAGGTCTGCATCGATTGATTTAGCCGCAGCTTCATAATCAACATTTTGAGCAACTAATTTGAAGCTCAAAAAACAAGAGGTCGTAATTATTTTTAATATAAAACCCCTCATTAGTCTTCAGTGTTATTGAAATTTAGTGGGATATAGTCAGGAGTCCTCTCCTTTCGATACATTTCCATGGCTTCGGTTAGCGGCCTTGCAACGCTCGGATCTTCAGTCCAATTCCATCCACCATCTTGAACCTTCCCCCAACCTGAAGTTTTACCATTCTTACTAACGTACCAAGCTCCAGAAAACCCTAGATACAAAACTTCGACTTCTACGCTCTGGTCATCAACAGAACGAATTTCGCTAGTTATTGTCATTGCATGACCAAAATCAGACGCTGCACTGAGAATGGCAACGATGTCTCGCAACCTGTCCTGGACTGACCCTTCAATCTCCTCATTCTTAATCCTCTCAACTTCATCACTAATTTTCGACAGTAATGGGCCTGGAAACATGCCTACTTTTTGTCTCATGGAAACTTCAAACTTTGCCACGCGACCTTGGAGAACATCACGCTGACTTTTCAGATCCTCCTTCTCCGAAAGTAGCTGATCTTTTTTTGCTGTAGCATCACTAAGACGCTTACCAGCAGATTCAATAAGAGCATCAATTTGCCCAATCTCTTTTTGGCGAATCCCGTTCAGGGAAGCCATGTTTCTTTTTTGTTCCGCCCAGTCAGCGCGCTCCTTACCTCGAAGCTTTTGAGTTTCAACCCACTGACGAATCTTTTCTTGTAAAATAAAAGACGGTGACACCTTTTGGGTGTCACCGTCAGCAATCTTTTCCTGAGTTTGAGCTGCTGTTGCGGTAAACAACAACAAGAAAACAATTAGGATTAGATCATATGTGTTTAGTTTGTTTGATATACTAAGTATATGTTTTACCATTGCAGCTCAAGCCCGATATAGAATTCCCTAGGAGCATTTGCTCTAGGTCCATCTGGAAGTCTACTCACTGTGAGGACTTCGTCGAGCACATTATGAACACCTCCGATGATTCGTGTAGTGTCATTAAGCTTATAATGCGCTGATAAATCAAGAATAAAACCTCCATCTATCTTGCCTTCACGGCCATTAGATACTTCGAGATTCTTAGCAGAAGCATACATGTCAGATCTGTATGATCCGATAGCATTTAAACCCCAGTTTTCAGCAGAAAGTCCTGCTCCAACTGCGAGTTTCCACTCAGGAATGTATGGAATAGTTGCACCTGGCTCGTCAGCAGCAAGGATGTCACCTTCACCACCTTCAGAAAGAGGTGCTGTAAGCTTAGCATCTGTGTATGTTGCGCTAACAAATAAAGGAATAGCAACTGCGCTGTCTGCATTAGCAGTGTAAGCCTGGAGGAATTCAACTCCTTTAACTTCAGCTTCACCAGCGTTGGTTCCATCTAGTCCAAACTCAGTAGCAAGGTCACCAAGACCTGCATTAGATCCTGTAAGGCTATCGAAATCACTTAAGAAAGCAGCGATTTCAGTAGCTGATCCATCCTTCTGAGTTCTAATTCCAAGTTCGTAACCAGTGCTCTCTTCGATACCAGTTCCACTCTTAAGGAAACCACGAGGAGAAGGAGTTGAGATACCCTTATAGACTCCACCAAATGCATTGGTAGTTTCTGAGAGTTCAAATGTCATTCCTACACCAGGAACAACTTCGTCAATCTCTCCAGTCGCACCATTCGTCTTTGTGTTAGTATCATCACTAGCAAAGTCGATCCAATCTCCTTCGACTTTCTCGTAACGAACACCTGGGCTCAATGTCAATTTACCAAGATCGATATCATCTTCGATCCAAAGAGAAAGAGCATCTGCAATCTGAGAACGGTTACCACCGGACCCTAGAGCTCCTTCAACTACAACAGGAGTACCGCCTGAAAGGTCGATTGTGTCCTGCTGTTGGAAACGACGAATTGAATCACTGTGTAAACGTGCTCCACCAGTAATGTTGTGTGCAGTACCACCGATTTCAGTGTCATAATCGAAGTTAACCTGAACGCCCTTAGAATTGTATCCACGAGAGTTGTGCTTGATTCCTAAGCTTCCAGTTCCAAGAAGACGAAGGTCATCATAAGCAGCAGCATATGTAATTGGGTCAGCAACAACTTTGGAGACACTTTGGCCACCAGCCTTGTTTATCTTGTACCAATCACGCTCAAATTCATTGTAGTAACCTGCAACTTGTATAGTTAAATTGTCAGCAGGCTCTACCAAGTACTTCAAATATGTACGAGTATGCTCAGTACTAATGTGATCTAAGAAAGTACCTGCGTAACGTCTGCGTGGATTAGCTGCTATGTCAGCCTCAGTAAGACCAGCATATGTCTCATCAGCCTCGAATTCAGTAGTTCCCCACTTGAATTCCCAGCGCTGATAAACATCACTGTTAGGCTCCCAGAAGAGCTTGACCATTGGCTCCATAAGGTCGAAACCAGTTTCGTCAGATCCTGCGTATCCATTACCCGCATCAATTGTGCGGAATCCGTCAGTTTGACGATAGTAAATTTCAGCTAAGATACCAACTTTACCAAAGTCACCCTCAGATGTATCAGACCAGTAGCTGTGTACATCAAATGCACTATTAGATCCATAAGTTGACCTCAAGTAGAAGCTGTGGTCAGTAGGGAATCCAGTAGATAGGAAGTTCACAACACCACCAGTAGTATGTGGTCCATGAGCAATCTGAGAAGATCCCTTAAGAATCTCAATGCCACCCATACGGGCTGCGTTAGGTGAGTAATAAGCTGAAGGAGCGGAATATGCTGCTGGCGCAGTAAGGATTCCATCCTCCATAACTGTTACGTTATCACTACGTGTACCTTCACCACCACGAATAGAGATATTCGGGAAGTTACCATAACCATCTTCCTCGCGGTAATATACACCAGGAATGCGATCAAGGATTTGGTTCACATTGTAGTAGTTTTGAGACCGAAGTTCTTCCGTGTCGATTACGTAACCAGAACCAGGAAGATCAAAAACATCTCCCCCTCCAATTACTAGACTAGGATCCAATGCTTCGGCTGCTTCTTCGTCCTGCGCGACAGCATTGGGAACAATCAGCGCAAAAGATGCAAAGACTCCAAACGTTATTGCTGGTAGTCGGTAGTTTTCTTTTTTTAACATTGGTAGTTAGTTTTTTTGTTGGTTTAGTTTATATAACTGGATCTTCAGTAGGGCTTGGTTAGACCAAGCATTTAGATGAAAAAACAATCATGTATTTTTATTCATTTATATAATGAGACTGAATCTCATTATCGAAAAAAGAGCTCATGTCAATTGATTATGATAATTATTATCAATAAAGGTTAAGATACGTTAATTAAACGACACTTTGATGACAAGCTGCCATCAAATTAGGTCTAATTTAGACAAATTAGCCTAAAAGTGTATTGCCTTGCCTTCTGAAGCTCCAACCGCTTCATGGACCATCTCACTTAATGTTGGATGAGCATGAATAGTGTTTTCAATTTCTTCATAAGTCAACTCTGCCTCAATGGCTAGGCCCAACTCAGCGATGAGCTCTGTGGCCTCGGATCCAATAATGTGAGCGCCGAGTATTTCTCCATGTGGTTCTCCAATGATAATTTTAATGAAACCTTCTGTCTCGCCTGCAGCTTGCGCCTTACCGCTTGCCTGATATGGAAACTTACCCACTTTATATGAGAGCTCCTGCTCTTTACATGCCTGCTCTGTGAGACCAACACTAGCGACTTGCGGTTGACAGTAAGTGCAGCCAGGAAAAGCACCCACCTTTTTAGGTTGAGCCTCTGAGAAAAGTCCACTTACACATTGAATGGCTTCAAAGCTAGCTACATGAGCAAGCCAAGGGGGGCCAATAATATCACCAACAGCATAAACTCCAGGTGCGCTCGTCTGATAATTTTCATCAGTAACGATGTATCCACGATCCAATTCCAACTCAAAATCTGCAGGCAAGACTGGAGCTACCCCGATAGCAATGAGAGCGACCTCAGCTCCAATGGTTCTTGGTTCAGAACCTTCCTCTTCAATAGTAATTTCTACACGATCACCAAAATCTTTGGTTCCAACAACTTTAGTAGAACTTAAAATCTCAATACCATTCTTCTTAAAACTTTTTTCCAACTCTGCACTAACTTCTTGATCTTCGACGGGTAAAATGTTCGGCATCATTTCAACAACGGTGACCTTAGTACCAAAAGCATTGAAAAAATATGCGAATTCAATTCCAATGGCCCCTGCCCCAATGATAACTATATCCTTGGGTTGTTTCTTCATAACCATTGCCTCTGAACTGCCCACTACCGAGAGACCATTAAATGGTAAATCAGGAAACTCTCTTGTTTTACATCCAGTAGCAATAAGAATGTGCTCAGATTCGAGGACTTGTTGCTGCCCATCGGAACCCATGACCTCAACCTTACCCTTCTCTAAAATCTTTCCTGTTCCTAAAACATAGTCGACTTTGTTTTTCTTAAATAGGAACTCAATACCTCCAGCCAACCTATCGGACACATTACGGCTTCTAGAGATGACTTTATCCCAATCAAATTGAAGGTTGTCAAAACTCAAACCGAAATCATCAGCATGATTACGCATTAATTGATAAAGTTCGGCATTCCTAAGAAGTGATTTAGTAGGAATACACCCCCAGTTTAGACAAGTGCCGCCTGCTCTTTCTTTTTCAACACAGGCGACGCGCTTCCCTAGCTGAGCAGCACGGATTGCTCCAACATAACCAGCTGGTCCTCCACCGATAACAATGAGGTCATATTTAGACATTTTGATTAACTATCTTTAACTGATGAAATTTCAACCTAGAATTGATTATTTTTAATAGAAAAATTTTCATCATTATCTATGAGTGGCCAAAAATTAGCAAAACTAATCAACAGAACTTGTCGACTATAGCATGACTGTAAAATATAAAGAAATTGATGCTTGGTGTAATTAGACTAGTCATTTGAAAATTAATACTCTGAAACTATGGAAAATCTCAAAGATCAATTTCTATTAGACCCGTCAATTGCATACCTAAACCATGGATCTTATGGGGCTTGTCCAAGGCCGGTTTTTGATGCTTATCAAGCATACCAGAGGGAATTAGAGAGGGAACCAGCATCAATGCTGTACAGAAATTTTTCTTCAAGGATTCAAAAAGCTCGTGAGCGTCTTTCTCATTTTATTAACTGTAAATCAGACCAACTCGCATTTGTAAGGAATGCAACTTACGGGATGAACATGGTAGCACAATCTATCAATCTTAAACAAGGAGATACAGTGTTGGCCACTAACTATGAGTATGGTGCGGTTGAAAGAATGTGGGAAATTTTCTGTAATGAACGTGGAGCCCGATTTGTAAAAGTGCATATGCCCTTACCTCATCAAGATTCAAAAGAGATAATTCAATTTTTTCATGACCAAATCGACTCCTCTGTTAAGGTCATCACATTTCCACATATCTCTGCGGCGACAGCGCAACTCTTACCAGTCCGTGACTTAGTGAATCTTGCAAAATCTAATAATGCCATTTCTATCATTGATGGAGCCCACGCACCTGGCCAAGTTAAATTAAATTTGGAAGACATTGATGCCGATTATTACGTAGGTAATTGTCACAAATGGATGCTATCTCCAAAGGGCGTTGGCTTTGTATATGTTTCAAGAAAACATGAAAATAATATTCGACCGCCCGCCATTAGTTGGGGAAACATATCTTCTGGAAATAGTAGTTTACTAATGGAAAATGACTGGCAAGGCACCACTGATATTTCTTCAATTCTTGCTGTTGAGGATTCAATTGATTTTCTAAACAAAAACGAATGGTTTCATCAAGTCATACCAAGATGCACAGAATTAATTTCTAATTTCAATACTGCGATTCTGGAAATCACGGGCATGAAAAGCCTTTATAAAAATAACAACTTCGAACCTCCTCAAATGCGCTCATTTCTTTTGCAAGAAGGTGACCATTCAGAATTACACAGCAGGCTATTTCATGAATCGAAAGTTGAGTTGCCTGTTTTTTTAGATTTTGATGACGCCTACTTCCGCGTTTCTATACAGGCATACAATAATCACTCTGACATGGAAAGGCTCGTTGAGTCTCTAAAAAAATTTCTGTAAGTTCCTTATTTTGTATTAATTAAATAATCTATTAATAGACGAACCCCAACACCTGTTCCTTTTTCGCCGCCCTGATAATCCCTTTCGGAAGCCCCCCAAGAACTTCCTGCAATATCAAGGTGAGCCCAGCTTGTATCTCCCACAAAATAAGAAAGAAATGCACCTCCTGTTGATGACCCTGCTCCAGTTGCAGGCCCGCTGATATTCCTAAGATCACCAACAGTTCCTCTCATCTCTTCCTTGTGAAGATCAAGAATAGGTAACGGCCACACGCCCTCAGAAGTTCTCTTGCCTGATTCAACAAGCTCATTTATCAATGTATCATCGTTGCCCATTGCTCCTGTCAATTCATGACCTAATGCAACGACAACGGCTCCCGTCAATGTTGCTAAATCAATCATCGAATCAGGTTTAATTTTCTTTTCTGCATACGAGAGAGCATCCGCCAATATAAGTCTTCCTTCTGCATCGGTATTTAGTACTTCAATCTGAAGCCCATTATATGCCTTTACCAAATCACCCGGCTTAGTGGCTTTAGCATCAGGCAAATTTTCTGAGGTAGGAATTAAGCCATGAACTTCATGCTCTGAACCAATTGATGCTAAGACATCAAAGACTCCAAGAACTGCTGCACCTCCTGACATATCGTATTTCATTTCATGCATCTTGGCAGATGGCTTTAGACTAATTCCACCAGAATCAAAAGTGAGACCCTTTCCCACAAAGCAGATCTTTTTCTTAGCCTTAATTTTTGGGCGATAAGTCATATGGATTAAGTAAGCAGGCTCAGAAGAACCGGCTGAAACAGATAGCAAAGAACCCATTCCTAATTTTTTCATTGATGCTTCATCAATAACTTTCAAACTAACATTACCAGATAACTTAGAAATTTTTCGAGCTTCTCTAACCATGTCCCTTGGTCTCATCTTATTAGCAGGAGTATCCTGAAGTCTTCTTGCCAAGCAATTACCCTGGCCGACGACTAAACCAAAACTGACTCCGCTCTTAACCTTTTCATCGGTATAAAGCATTACCCTTTTTAGGGACGAAGAGAATTGTCTAAAAATGTTTAATTGATACGAACCCATCACCGCGCCCTCTGCGATAGCCTGTCCCAATAAGAACGGGTCTTGACCAAAGTTTTTCCCAACCCAAAAAGTAACGGTCTCACTATTTTGTTTACTAATTTCTTTAATTGCAGATGCTGCTGCGCGGCGCAATATCTCTGAATTTAACTCACTTACTTTGCCAAGCCCCACCAGTAAAACTTGTTGAAATGGGCCACTTAGAGAATCAGTCAGCCTCATTTTTCCAGATTCTAAATTCGCAGATTCGAGTGAGCCATTTGGTAACTGAATTTCAACTGGAAGTTTAATTTTCTTGCCTTTACACCCAAACACAACGAGAACGTCAGCTTTTGTAAGCCTTGATTTGAGCGATTTTCGTACGAATTTCATAACATCAATATTGATTAAAAATGCTCAACAAACCAGTCCGAAAACACGGTAACAGCAAAGAGTATTTAATTTTTTCCCTAAAAGACTCAATTATTCAGCCCAATCTCAATACATCATCACAATAGGGCAATGGATCGATAGCGAGGCCGTCCGCACGCATATCTGTTTATATAGTGGACTCCTCTAGTAATTGCATAACTTCTATAATATCTGGTCAGTTCTGGGAACTAAAATCAGAACCAGAAATGTATGGAGAATTCTTATCCGTTCTTGAATCTTGTTCCGTCAAAATTATTAATTCAGAGATTTCTTGTAAATTCAAAATTGAATCTCCGCAGGTCATTATTGATGAATCATATTTGGCTATGCCGGAATCTGGTCTAAATATAGATTTTGATGAAATAGGCTGCTGCCTTCTTAAATCCGATAGTCTAGAATCGTCTAAAATTTGCTTAGTCTTCACTTCCAAGGAAAGAGATGAACAGTTGGAAATTGAATTCGATTCAGAGCAAGCGATTCCCTTAAAAATTTTATCTAAACATTTATTGAAAACCCATGACCGATTACCTGAACACAGTAAGGTCAATGATTGTAGACGATCTCTTTGTTTATGCTGCAAGGAAAAAAGAGCGCATACCCGATCCGACATCTCTACTCATCCACTTTATCATATCATTTCCTTTGCATGTTTTGTTGACCAACCAATTTGGTTATCTTTCAAAAGGGAAATGGTTTCTTGTACAAAAGCATTTTCTCCGTCTAAGGAATGTCACCCAAAAGGCATCGTTTCCTTTGTAGGTCAAAATTCTGTACTAGCACTGGACCTTGGAGAAGTTTTTCATTCTATTGCTCATGGTTCATCTTTTGAAGGCGAGGATTCAACCGTGGTACAATGTTACAATTCGCATGGACGTCCAATATTTACACTCATACAGCAAAATACCGAACTTTATGACGTATGGGGTCTAATAACTGAAAAGGAATGCGAAAAATAATTCAACTTTCTTAGATCTCATTGAAAAGATGCAATTTGCATTCTTCTATTAATTAATTGAAATTCAAAATCTTTTAGAATGCGACCACTAAACATGAGAAAAATAAAACCTCTAATCTCATTATTCATCCTTCAGTTTTCTATATTTTTCATTAACGCAGAATCAAAAAATTGGACCGGATTTAGAGGAGAGGGGAACAGTAAAACAACGTTAAAAAAACTACCACTTAGATGGACTCAAAATGATGGCATCTTGTGGAAAGTCGACCTAAGTGGCTTTGGTCAGTCCAGTCCGGTAATCTGGGAAAATCATGTCTATGTTACAAGTACCGGTGGAAAAAATAAGGAATCACTTTTCTTGGATTGCTATGATTTAAACTCAGGAAAGAAATTTTGGAGCCAAAGAATCGAATCAACCGAAAAAGTTAAAGAGGTGACTAATATGATTTCTCAAGGAGCTCCAACTCCAGTTACTGGGCGTGATGGTGTTTACGTATTCTTTGAAAGTGGTGATCTTGTTGCCTTCAATCATGATGGAAAAAATTTGTGGAGCCGCAAACTCACTAAGGAATTTGGTGAGTTCAAAGGAGGGCACGGTGTCGGGTCGTCTCTCGTGGCTGTACCTAATGGTCTTATCTTGCTTGTCGACCATGAAGGCCCTTCTTACTTGCTTTGCTTAGACCGAAAGGATGGTAAAACACGATGGAAAACATCTAGAGATCCAAGAGTTTCGTGGACTACTCCACTATATCTTAAACATGACAGCGAAGAACAAATTGTTATTAGCTCTAATGGTCTAATAGATTGTTATCGACTTAAGGATGGCAAAAAAATTTGGTGGTTTGATGATATTCAAAGAAACACCGTTGCCTCTCCAAGCACTGATGGAAACATCATCGTTGCTGGCTCATCATACCCTAAACAAAGCTTAGCAATTAAGCTTGGTGGCAAAGGAGATATTAGCCAAACTCATCTCGAATGGCGGGCTAAATCCGTAACCTGTAGTTTTGCCTCCCCATTATTATTTAAAAACGTTGCATATTTTATCAATAGATCCGGGACCTTGCAGGCTCAAAGCATTAAGGATGGATCACAACTTTGGGAATATAAGTTGCCCGACGGTTGCTGGGCATCTCCTCTCGGGGCTAATGATAAAGTTTATCTCTTTTGTAAAAATGGTAAATCTATTATAATAGAAGCATCAGCCGAAAAAGTTAAAGTCTTATCAGAAAATGAAATTTTTGTTGCAGAAGGAGATAAGGTATACGGATACGGTGTAGCAGATGAAAAATTCCTTCTTAGAACCGGTAAAGAACTTATCTGCGTTGGAGATTAAAACTCTTTACCCACACCAATAGCAACGAGGTTTCCAGTCGCATTCCTTGTGTAAATAATTCCGTTCGAAAGAACAGGAACCGTCCAACAACGCCCACGATTTACTTGTTCACGAGATATACTTTCAAATTTTTTAGGAGATGCAACTCCAACAGCAAGCTCACCCCTTTCACTAAAAACAATAAGCTTGCCATTAGCAGCGGTTATTGTGCCACAACCAAAACCTCCTTCCTTCCATTTAACTTTTCCAGTCCCGAAATCCATGCAAACTAACTCTTTTTTTTCTGCTCCATGGGTATTCCCAGTAATGCCATATAGATGACCATCTATAACAACACAGTTGGCCATATGATTACTAATAGACTTATTGGTATAAACTTCCTTTAGGCTGATACCATCAAACTTGTAAAGCGCACATCCGCGACCATAACCGGTAGAAATAAACACTTGGTCCTCAATAACTATGGGAGTAGTAGCATTAGTACTAAACCGTGTCTTCCATTCACTTAAAGTTACAGTTTTTCCTGTATCTGCTTCCAAAACTAAAAGCCCCTCTGTCTTTAATGTAATGATCAAGTCTTTGTCTTCATATTTAAAAGCCACAGGGCTCGCATAAGCAGGCTTAAAGCGCTCGCTCTTCCACAATATTTCACCGTTTTTCAAAGAATATGAAATTGTATGTGCAGCCTCAACAACAATGCTATCACCTGAAACTAAGGGGGAACCTGCAAAACCCCAAGCAGCCGGTTTAGACATTTCAGAATCCTTTAGCACATCTCTTTGCCATAATTTTTTTCCATCATTTGCATTGTAAGCTTTCAATTTACCGTCTTTTCCTAATGTATAAACAATACCTTTATGAATGGTTGGCGTAGCAGCAGGTCCACCTTCATGAAGATTTGGAAGTAATTCAGCTTCATAAGTATCTGACCATATATTTTTTCCATTTTTGGCATCCAGGCAATAAACCGTTTCAGATCCACCTCTACGTTTGCCATCGTGACCAAGTGTAAAAATTTTACCATCTGCAACAGCAACTCCCGCAAAACCAATACCTACTTTTGATTTCCAAATCACATTGCCTATTTTGTCAGGCTCCCATTCACCTTCAGATGAAATACCATTAAAATTAGGCCCCTGCCAGTTCGGCCAATCAGCTGCAATGAGTGGGTTAATTATCCCAATTATTAGAAGTGCTATGATAGTTTTCATTTTCTAAATATAGTCATGACAATTTAGGAAGCGCAACTATGCGATAGTTTGTTTTTTTTGAGCGTTTATGTATTATTTATGCGAATATCCAAGAAAAGTGCCAATCGAGGAAATTGATCTCCAACTAGATGAAAGCCCGCTACCTAAGCAGGTTAAAAACTTCCTTACTGAAGCAGAAAGTAGGATTGATAAGCTCTTTGATACCGAAAAAAATCGTAAGGTTCCGCGATTTATCCCCTCTAATGCAGAGTTAGTTTATAAGCATCTTTCCGCAATAGTTTCTGGTGATTTTTGCCTTGGAAATAACTACTGTGAATGGGGAAGTGGCTACGGTGTAGGTACATGCCTTGCTTCAATGCTTGGGTTTAATTCATTTGGAATCGAGATAGAGCCCTCACTAGTCACCGCATCAAAGGCATTGGCAAAAAAAACACATATTGATGTTACTATAATTGAAAGTGATTACATGCCGGAAGGTTTTGAATGTTATGAAGGTTCCGGAGGAGCCGAATTAATAAGACCAGAAAATTACGTTTACGGAACAAATGTACACCTAGATGTAAGCTACGAGGGCATGGAAATTAATCTTGATGAAGTAGATTTGTTCTTTGTCTACCCGTGGCCAGGAGAACAAGAATTTATGCTCGAATTCTTTCAGGCTATAGCAGCTGACGGAGCGCTTCTCTTAGTCTACCTTGGAGATGATGATTTCGCTCTATATCGCAAAACAGCCGAGCCCTTTGATTGAGCATTTTAGGATTCTAATGCAGCTTTAAAAACTACTTTATAGTCTTTCTTTGGGTCACAAATTTTTGGATTTGGAATCATTATGAAATCATCGGTGATGACTGGGTTCAATTCCTCGCCATCAATAATTTCGATATCCTTGATTCTCTTTTCAAAGTGATGGACCATTGGTCTCCAACCCCTTTGGGATCCATTCATATTAATCGGTTCAAATGATTTCGTACCTTTTAAGGGAGTTAATTCGAAAGTATAAGTAGAGTTCTTTTTACTAAGGGATTGCCCGTAAGCAAGTTCACCATCTGCCATCTTTGCTTTCCAAGCAGGGTCACCATAAAAGACAACAGCATCTCTATCAAAAAGTAAACCTGCTCCATCTTGAGTGCTCAATCCAGCCAATTCTGCACTTTTACTGAGCTTCATTTTGGAAGCTATTGCTGGCGCCTGATCAGGGTTAGCTATTTGTTTTTTTGCCATTCCAGGAAAATATGTCTCCAAACGATGAATTAAAGCATGCTGATTAGCAAAAAAAGCCTGAGCAAAATCATACCTTCCTGGCTGTTCCACGAAATAGTCCAAGCAACCCCACCCAGCATATCCGTACCAAGTTGGAACAGTATATCCTAACATTTGTCGCACCCCTGCACTCTTCAACCAGGCAAGAGCCATCGCCTGTTGATCATCAATGTGACCCATCAAACAATTACCAATGGGCATATACACTTTTGGGTTTGGAGAATTAATAGGAATATTTTTACCATTGGTATCAAGTCCATAAAGGTTTCCATTTTTGCTTTTAAAATATCCGTTTTTATAAGCAAATCCTATCTGCCATCCACGTTCGGTTGCATGCCCCGAAGTAACAAACAACTGTGCTTTAAAATCCGTTAAGGTCTTCGCTAAAGCTTCAGTACTATCAGTTTCTCCTTTTAACTGAACAGGTTTTTTGTCCCTCTTCTTCTGAACAATTTTACCTTTTTTTAATTCGCAATACCAGATGCCTTCAACACAATGCTTGAGTTCAACTTCAGTACCAGATGCAACCCTTTCAATTGTTAAAGGCGTCCTAGTACTCGCGATATCCAATGCATTTTCGGCATCATAACCAGTTAGAATGCCCCAGATAGTATCGGTATACGGATCATTATCAATTCTCCGAGTAAATTGGTGAATCTTCGAAACCCACTCCCTAGTTATTTCACCATGCTTAGCAACAAAGCAAGTATACTTAGGTTTACTTACTTTAAGTTTTTCAAGAACTTCCTCGGGATTTCCTTCAGAAAAATAAAATACTTTACTCGATTCATGTTTATCAGCCAGCGCATCAATAACTTTCACCCATGACTGATCTGCGACAGTGGTATCAGAACTAACAATTGCATAATTAATATATTCTGCTGATGCAAAGTTAACTGAATATACAAAAACCAGAGTAAGTAATAAATGCTTCATCTATTACACCTTTGTATGGATCTTCAATAGGTTCAACCTAAAGACTATAATCTTATATCAATTAAAAGTTGATGGACGCTCCAAATATAAAGTTTATGCCTGGTTCGTTCTGTCCTGAGCCATGTATTCGGTACTCTTGATCAGTAATATTATCGATACCAGCAGTTATAAGAACCTGTTCAGTTAATTGAAGTCCATATCTTACGTTAAAAATTGCATATCCTGGCGTTCCTCCAGGAGGAATTCTTTGGGTATCTCTTTTGTCCCTAGTATTTAATTTATCCTGCTTGTCTGAAATTATAGTAGATAATTCTATCCACTGAGAATCGCCCAAGTCACATCGCAAACCAAGAGTGCCAGTTAATGGCAAAAGACGGCTAACCGGTTCACTTAGTGATGATAATGTTGAATCAGGATAAGTGTCAGCCATTCCGTCATTAAATGCTAAGGCACCGAATGCATTTAACTGATCATTGATCTGATAAGATCCATCCAATTCCATTCCATAAACATACCCTTTAGAACCATTTTTTTTAATCACCTCAAACTCATTTTCTATAATTCTACCAGTAGGAGTCCGGACTATCATGTCTCGTATGTCAGTATAGAAGCATGAAACACCTAACTGAAAATTTTTATTATTGAACCGGGATCCAATCTCATAGGAAACAAATTTTTCTGGATTCAAGTTTGGGGATGGAGTTTCGATCTCGTTTGATCTAGCAGAATCTAGCCTTGAAAGGTCGGAAAAATTTGGCGCCCTAAATCCCTGAGAAGCCCCACCAAAAACATTAAACATTTCATTTCCATCAGGTTTGTAAATGCCCCTAATGCTGTTGGAAATATTATTCCAATCTTTATGTATTTGCCCTGCTTCACCAGATTCAGGATCTTTAAACCTTTCAATATCAGCAATAACATTTGTAAATCGACTACCAAAATCAATATCAAATTGATCAGCTATTTTAAGTCGGTTCTGAACAAAAAACCCAAGTTGCTTGTAAGTTGCATCGTCCCCAAATGGTCCCTGAATTCTCTCCTTGGTCACTTTTCCATTCTCATCTAAATCATTTCGATAAGTGTCTGCAATGTCCTGATAATAGCTGACGCCATAGGTGAGCTTACCAACTATAGAATCACTTTCCATTTGTATCCATGATCCAAAACTATCTAAGTCAAATCCCTGAAAGTCTCCATTTCCGTTAGATTTGATTCGCAACCGATTTTCTTGATGGTTATGCCATGATAAGCTTGTGTGTATTTTCTGAATTGGACCTTCGAGTTCATCGGCTTTGACTTGAGCATAAGCAAGCGCCCTAGACTGGTCCCCAGAGCGCTGTAATTCGTTGCCGACTAATGTTCCTTCCCAGGGCTTTGCGTAAATTGTTTTATGCACTCTCCAAACATTGTCTTGATCAAATTTTTGAAATGAAAATATTCCTCTAACGTTTTTTCTAAAATAATGATCTACTCGTAAATCAATTCCATTTTCCGAGTAACCAGTGTATGGAAGCTCACCTAGTCCAGCTGTTCTAATATTTCCAATACTTCGACCAGTGTACCCCATAATAACTCCAGTCTTCTGTCCAACACCCGCAGTGCCTTCCACTCTACCTGTGTGACTCTGTTCAGCGCTTGAGCCCCTATAAATTAACTGGCCCTCGGCGAATGATTTATTTTCTTCGTAAGATAAAGGGGTAGCATCCTTTGTAATAATATTTACAGTTCCGCCAATTGCATCACTGCCATACAAAACTGATCCTTGGCCTTTAATTAATTCGATTCTTGATGCAATTAAAGGATCTACTGTACCCCAATATTGATTCGGCCCTTCCCTAAATGCTGCGTTATTAAGTCGAACCCCATCAATAAGAAGAAGGTTTCTAAAACCCGTAAATCCCCTAATAAATGGGGAGCCTTTTCCGTTCGCCGTCTTTTGTACTTGTACCGCAGGACTGGAAGAAAATACAGAGGGAAAACCACGAGGCATCTCTTCTAAAATATCTCTCTCTTCTATTATCTCGACCGAATTGGGTACATTGCTCACTGACTCAACAAATCGAGTTGCGGTGATCGTTATGGGATCTAATAAGTTTGAATTTTGAGATTCTTGAGCAATTGATGAACACAATAAAACTGCATAAATTAGAGTGTGGTAGCGCATGGGAAATGGGAAATGCATTATACAAATATTGAACTCAGTTTCACCAAAATTATTAGGTTAAAACTAATTTATAAAACCTTACCCTATCACTTTTATATTAAGCGAATTACTTAGTGAACTGAACAGATCTTTCTTTCGGCTCTTGAGCTGCCACTTTAGATGTAAGCTGATTAGATGACCTATGAATGGCCGTCACGATCTGCACCAGATGTGGTGAGTCTCCTCTCCAAACCTGAAAGCGCTTGATAGAATTATTCCAATAAGCCCATTTTTTATCTTTAGGAGGGGTGTTTGCAGTAATCGCTGTATATCTCCCATCTCTAGATCCAAAGGCTTTTGGCAACCCAAAATCTCCATGTGCCATAGCTATTCTCGTTAATACTAACTTAGCATTGTCGCTTTCACTAAACCAACCTCCTGCAAGATCATATCTATAAACAAGCTCATTAAGCTCATCAACAATCTCTACCAAAGCATTGTTGCTAACTGTTGTGTCAGCCAGAACGCTAAGAGGAACAAATTTTAGCAATAAAATTATTATAAAAAGCCCCAAAGTAAATCTGTGATGAAGTTTTATCACTGCTCATAATATGCTTGAACTCGTTGATACCAGCAAATGATTTACCAGATTTGAGTATCAAAAAATCAATTTTTTCTCATTTTTGAGAGAAAAAAGAAAGTTTCTCGTTATTTTTTCTTAGCTGATCTCCCTGACCGCATCTCTTTGGTCTGTTTTGCTTTCCTAAGTTTTGCAGCCTTTTTTTTGGCAGGGCTCCATTTAGGTTTTCTTTTACGACGTTCTTCTGGCGACTCATTAGGTCGAGCTTTTTTGGGAGACTTAGAACTTTTATCCTCAGAACTTCTCAAAGGTGTTTTGCGCCGCCTAGGTGATTCATCTTCTCTCTTTGTTGATCGTTTTCTAGGCCTATAATCTTTTTCTTCAGAACTTCTTGAAGATGTTTTGCGCCGCCTAGGTGATTCATCCTCTCTCTTTGTTGATCGTTTTCTAGGCCTATAATCTTTATCCTCGGAACTTCTCGAAGATGTTTTGCGAGGCCTGGGTGATTCGTCTTCTCTTCTTGTTGTTCGTTTTCTAGGCCTATAATCTTTATCCTCAGAACTTCTCGAAGATGTTTTACGCCGCCTAGGTGATTCGTCTTCTCTCCTTGTTGTTCGTTTTCTAGGTCTATAATCTTTATCCTCTGAACTTCTCGAAGATGTTTTACGACCCCTAAATGGCCTATCTTCTTGCTGACTTGGTCTTCTATTTCTCCGCGAATCAGAATTCGTTCTATTATTTGTTCTAGTAGATGCTCTTCTTGATCTTGGCTTTTTCTTTTCGCTTTTCGTATTCAGCAATTCACCTTCGTAACCTTCAATTTCTTCTCTATCAATTTTTTTACCTAATAGATCCTCAACCGCCAAGAGTTTATTGCTCTCGGATTTACTAACAAAAGAATGAGCGTCTCCTTTTTCTTTCGCTCTACCAGTCCTGCCAATCCGGTGGACATAATCCTCTGCAACATCCGGCAACTCATAATTAACCACTCTAGGCAATTGTTTGATGTCAAGACCACGTGAAGCTACATCAGTTGCCACTAAAACACGAACCGTGCCTTTTTTGAACCTTTCCAAAGACCTCGTCCGGTGCCCTTGAGTTTTATCGCCATGGATAGCCACAGATTCAATGCCATCTTTTGTTAGCTGTTTAGAAAGTTTCTCGGCGCCGTGTCTAGTCCTTGCAAATACTAGTACCTGCTCCCAATCACCTTCATTTATCATATGTACTAGAAGCTCACGTTTTCTTGACCTCTCGACAGGATGTACAGTCTGTCTGACAAGTTCAGCGGTAGTATTTCGACGAGCAACCTCAACTTTTTCAGGATCATTGAGTAGGCTCTTTGATAATGTTCTTATCTCATCTGAATAGGTAGCTGAAAACAGCAGACTCTGTCTGCCCTTTGGAAGTAACCCTATGATTTTTTTGATGTCCGGCAAAAACCCCATATCAAGCATCCGGTCTGCTTCGTCTAGAACAAAAGTCTCAATTTTTGATAATTTGATCGTTCCTCTCTCCGCATGGTCCAATAGCCGGCCAGGAGTCGCAACGACAATACCAACCCCTCTTCTCAATAATCTAATTTGTGGATCCATCTTAACCCCACCATAAAGAGCACAGGAATAAATACCTAAACCCTTACTATATTCGTGAACGAATTTCTCTACCTGAGCTGCTAACTCTCTAGTAGGAGTAATAATAAGTGCTCTGGGTGAACGGTCTTTGGTTCGCTTCTGGTATTGTGATTGGAGAATCGGTAATGCAAATGCAGCTGTTTTTCCAGTGCCTGTCTGTGCGCCTCCAATAACATCTCTACCAGCCAAGACTGCAGGAATAGCTTTAGACTGAATTGGCGTTGGCTTCTCATAGCCCTTCTCATGAACAGCGTTCACAAGTTGATTAATAAGGCCTAGGGAGTCGAAGGATGACATGCGTAATACCCCTCTACGCCAGTTTTAAAGATGATGATAATTAAATCATCAAGAATATTCACTAATATAAAATTCTTAGGAATTCATAATTTCCTCAATTTCATCAACCTCGACTGGAATTGTAGCCATAAGATCTATATTTTCATCTCTTCCAATAAGATAATTATTTTCCAAACGGCAGCCAAAGTTCTCTTCCCTTATGTATATTCCAGGTTCGATCGTGAATACCATTCCCTCACATACCGGATCCCATGTATCTCCCACATCATGTACATCAAGGCCAATATGGTGACTTGTTCCATGCATAAAGTATTTTTTATAAGCAGGATTCTGAGGGTCCTGATCATCAATATCTTTCTGGGTAATAAGCTCTAGTTGCAAAAGCTCAGCTTGAACTAATTTGCCCACCTCCTCTTGATAATCCTTAAGAATCATCCCGGGTCTAAGCATCGCGTTACATGCTCTCATTGTTCTTAAAACAGCTTCGTAAACTGCTTTTTGCCTATCTGTAAAACGCCCGTTTACCGGCACTGTTCTTGTAAGGTCAGAATTGTAATTTGCGTATCTTGAAGCCACATCCATCAGAAGCATTTGACCGTCTTCACAGGTATCGTGATTCTCAAGGTAGTGAAGAACACATGCATTCTTCCCAGACCCTATAATTGGATCATAAGCAAATCCGTCAGATCCATGACGCAAATATTCGTGGATAAGTTCAGCCTCCACTTCATACTCCTTAACTCCAGGCTTAATAAATTTAAGCACTCGCCTGAATCCAGCTTCAGTGATTTCACAAGCCTTCTTTATTAATTCCACCTCAAGTTCACTCTTAGTAATTCTAAGCTGAGCCATAATTGGCGCCAAGCGTTTATAATCATGCAATGGATATTGTCTTGTCAGTTCCCGAATGAACCTCAAGTCTCTTGTTTCGACCTTGTCTGTGGCCCTAGCATGTTCATTGGAATTGAGAAACACGTGATCAGCTTGTGTCATTAGCATCCTTAAGGTTCCAGGAAAAGCATCAAGCCAATGAACATTTTGAATACCTGAAGTCTCCTTCGCCGACTCTTTTGTATGTTTCTCACCTTCCCAAATAGCAATAAGCTCAGAGGTCTGTTTGGTAAATAACATTTCCCTTTGCTTTTCATCTGGTGCATCAGGGAAAAGAATTAGTACCGTTTCTTCTTGGTGTATTCCACTTAAATAAAAGATATCCGAATTCTGACGCAAAAGAATAGAACCGTCAGCATTTGTAGGGAGGATATCATTTGAGTTAAGAATAACCAACGAGTTCTTTGGAAGCCTTTGTCTCAGCCTTTCACGATTCTCGATGAAGAGTTTGGGGTCAATTTTTTGATAACGCATAGATTATTTTAGATAGTGTAATTCGGGACTTTAGCCTAGTACTGATCCATTACGCCATCAATTTATAGAGCTTTTTCACTTTCATTTAGTCGCAATCCATACAGTTTGGTTGGAAATTCGAATTTAAAGGTCTCCTAGTAATTTTTGGATTCGATCGTTTATTTATAACAAAATGAATTTCAAGGCAGTCATTACAATTTTCATCACACTGTCCTGTGCCATTTGCTGCAACAAGAAGAAAGGGCAAGCTGAAAAGGAACCAAAAATTAAAATCCAACCAACTGTTGAAAAGAGCGAAGCTGCTGCAGAAATAATTAAACTTAACCTTTCAGAATTACTTTCATCATTATTTACAGAATCCAAACCATCAATTTTAAGCAATCTTAATGAATGGACAAAAATTGCCGAAAGGATTAAAGGCTCGATAAATGAATATCAAAAGTTAAAGATTTCAATCTACGGTATCCGTTATGACAAAGAAGTTATTCATGTAAAGGCGAGGGTAGAATTAAAAGTTCAAACACAAACTAAAAAACATATTGGTATCATTGCGCATTTTGATTCTGCATGGGAAGAGCAAGACGACGGTAGTTTCGAAATATTATCAATTGGAAAACCGGAAAAATTAACTCTTAATGAGAGCCCGCAGTTATGGTTTGCAAACCAGACAAATCAAATTCTTGGCAGTGAGCCTGTCTTTCAAAATCATTTATCAAAAGGTCTTGATCACTGGCTGCTTCGAATTGAATCAATTCACGGTATAGATGCTTTTATAAATAATGGTGTAGCACTCGGAGATTTTAATGGAGATGGATTGGATGATCTTTATATATGTCAACCAGGCGGTTTGCCTAACAGGCTCTTAATGCATTCAGCTGATGGTACTTTGGTTAGCTCTAATGTGACTGGGTCCGATTATCTTGATCATACAAGTTCAGCACTTTTCGTAGATATTGATAATGATGGCGATCAGGATCTATGTCTGGCCACTCCCTCAGGCATCGTTTTACTAGAGAACGATCGAGGTGAAAAGCTAATGCTGAGAGGCACTCTCCAAACCGATGATGTAGATTGTCACTCCCTCACAGCTACAGACTATGACCTAGATGGAAACCTGGATTTATTTATTACCTTTGCTCTGGGATCACTTTCCGCAACCAATGAATCATCATTTCAATTCGATGATGCCAGAGACGGTGGCTCGAACCAATTATTTAAAGGTAATGGGAAATGGTCCTTCTCTGAAGTAACAGATTTAACCGGTCTTTCTACAAGTAATGATAGGCACAGTCTAGCCGCTTCATGGCACGACTTTGATCTTGATGGGGATCCTGACCTTTACATTGCTAATGATTACGGTTTCAACCAACTTTTTAGAAATGACATTGATAATGGCAAAAGATCCTTTAAAGAAATTGCTGAACTAGTAGGGGTCCAAGATAGAGGAGCAGGAATGTCCGTTAGTTGGGGAGATTATAACAGGGACGGGTTACCTGATGTGTATGTCGGAAATATGTACTCAAATGCAGGAAACCGAATCACCAATATGCCAGATTATCTCTCCGAATCGACAAATGCTCTCAAAAAAAATTATCGCCGTTTTGCTAAAGGCAATACGCTGTTAGTGCAAAATAAAAAAGGTTCATTCCAAGATTTCGGTCCCAATGTATCTATGGGAAGGTGGGCATGGAGCAGTATTTTTGCAGATATTAATAACGATGGTTGGGAAGACCTGCTAGTTGCCAATGGTTATATTTCCGGGCCTGTACAAGACGATTTGTGAAGTTTTTTCTGGCGGCAAGTTGTGCCGCTTGGCAATGCAGGAATCGGTCCTGGCTTGGGCAATTCAAACCCCGCAAATCAACTACAACGCATGGTCCGCTCAGGTTCATCTTTTTCAGGCAATGAATCACATGTGGTTTTTCTCAATGAAAAAGGAGAAAACTTTAAAGACATTTCTAGCATCACCGGGCTTGATTATGATGATGATGGAAGATCTGTCTGCATGTCTGATTGGGACCGAGACGGTGATCTTGATGTGTGGATTAGTAATAGAAATGGACCACAAATAAGATACTTCAGGAATGATAGCCCTAATTTAAATAAATCTATTATATTTAGTTTAGTTGGTAAAACCTGTAACAGAGATGCCATCGGTGCGCGAGCCGTGCTTAGAAGCAAAGGTAGCTTATCACAAATGCGAACTATTACCGCTGGCTCAGGTTTTCTTTCACAATCAACAAAGGCGCTGCATTTTGGTATGGACAGTAATGATAAAGGCATGGAATTAACTATTCATTGGCCTGGTAGTGAAATTCAAAAGGTCAACAACGTTAGACCTGGCCATTATATCATAGAACAAGGTTCTGAACCAAAAACTCTCAAAATAAAAAGTTCATTTAAAACAAATCCCACTCCTAAGATTGAGCCAGTTGATAGAACTCTTCTCGCCCAAGTTCTACCAATTAAAAGCATTTTCAGTTTAACAAATAATGATCTTAAAACTCCAATTTTGTTATCTATGACTAGGAATGATTGTGAACAATGTAATTATCAGAAGAAAGCTTGGGAAAAAAATCCGCCAAAAGGTCTAACCATCAAAATTTTAAATTCAGAGAAGCTATCTAAAAATAACCCCGAACTCCTTGAACTCTTTCAACTTACTTATGATCACTTCTATGAAGTAATTAGCCGCCAAATTCCGACACCCGTTTCTTTCCTAGTCAGTACAAAAGGAAACCTAAGAGCTATTTATAGAGGAGTAATTGACCAAAACACATTGTCAGAAGACCTACTACGCATTGAAGAAGGCAAACTTGATCTTAGAAACCTGTCACTCCCTTTTGGGGGAATTTGGGCTTCTAAGAGCAATCCAACTGCCAGACCTTTAAACTTTGTCGAAGATTTATTAGATGCCGGCAAACTACCTGCTGCTGAGAGTTATATCGCTTCAGAAAAGAATACTTTAATTCAAGATGAAGTTTTCCCAATGCTTTTAGAAAGGCTAAATGCCTTAAAAAAAGAAAGGCGACCCTAGGGCCGCCTTTCATATTTGAGGGGATCCGGGATGGATCTAAATTATAATTTTACTTCTTCGCCTCTTCGCGAGCCTTCACATCTTCCATTATCTTTTCAGCAATGTTTCTTGGACATGGTGAATAGTGAGAAAACTCCATTGAAAATTGGCCTCTTCCAGAAGTCATTGTTCTCAAGTCACCAATGTACCCAAACATTTCACTAAGTGGCGCTTCGCCTTTAACTCTGATGCCGGTAGGATTAGTATCCTGAGCTGAAATCATTCCACGGCGCCTATTAAGGTCTCCAATCACATCACCTACATTATCCTCAGGAGTGAATACATCGAGTTTCATAATCGGCTCAAGTAATTGAGCCCCAGCCTTAGGCATCGACTGCCTGTAGGCCGCCTTAGACGCAATTTCAAAGGCAACGGCTGACGAGTCAACGGCATGAAAACCACCATCAACAAGTGTTATTTTAAAATCCAAACATGGGTAGCCTGCTAAGACACCCTTATCTTTTGAAAGCTTCCATCCTTTTTCAACTGCCGGTATATATTCTTTGGGAACATTTCCACCAACAATCTTTGATTCAAACTCAAAGCCAGAACCTGCTTCTAAAGGTTCAATAACATAATCAATCTTCGCATATTGTCCTGCACCACCGGACTGTTTCTTGTGAGTGTAGGAATCCTCTAAACGGTTAGTCACTGTCTCTCTGTAGGCTACTTGTGGAGCACCTGCATCAACCTCAACACCATGCGTTCTCTTAAGAATGTCTATCTTGATGTCGAGATGCAGCTCTCCCATTCCACGAAGAATTGTTTCTCCTGAATCCTGATCAGTTTCAACGTGGAAAGAAGGGTCTTCTTTAACCATTTTACCAATAGCAATACCAAGTTTCTCGGCTGCTGCTTTGTCCTTAGGCGCAACTGCAATTGAAATAACTGGATCTGGAAATACCATGGGCTCTAGAGTAGCCGGGTTCTTTGGATCACATAAGGTGTGCCCAGTTTGTACATTCTTAAGACCAACTAAAGCTACAATGTCTCCGGCTTGTGCAGAATCGAGGTCTTCTCTGGAATCGGCATGCATTTCAACAATCCTGCCCACTCTTTCCTCTTTACCAGTAAATGTGTTCAGCAAGTTAACACCTTTTTCTAAAACGCCTGAATAGACCCTTGTAAAAGTCAAGGCACCATACTGATCATCCATGATCTTGAAAGCAAGGGCACGCAATGGTTTGTCTTTATCAACTATAGCAAATTCTCCAGTTTCATTTCCTTCCATGTCAACCTCCGGTTGAGGTTTGACTTCTGTCGGTGAAGGAAGGTAATCAATCACTGCATTAAGGATTAGTTGGATTCCTTTATTTTTGAAAGCAGAACCACAATAAGTTGGAAAGAAATCAAGATTGATAGTTCCCTTACGAATACATTTTTTAATCGTGTCAATATCTGGCTCCTCACCTTCGAGGTACTTTTCCATTGCATCATCATCCTGTTCAACGGCGGTCTCTATTAGGTCGGTACGATATTGCTCGGCCTTCTCTTTGAGGTCATCCGGTATATCCTGAACCTCAAAATTTTCTGGTTGGCCTGATTCATCCCACACATAAGCTTTTTGGCTAAGGATATCGACGACTCCGCAAAAAGAGTCTTCATATCCAATGGGAATTGTCATCACGAGTGGTTTAGCTGCGAGAACTGTCTCCACTTGATTAACGACTCTATAAAAGTCAGCACCAAGGCGGTCGAGTTTATTGACGAAAATTAAACGGGCTACTCCAGACTCATTGGCATATCTCCAGTTCGTTTCTGATTGTGGCTCTACGCCTCCGGAACCACAGAAAACTCCAACACCTCCATCCAAGACCTTAAGTGAACGATAAACTTCAATAGTGAAATCAACGTGACCAGGAGTATCAATAATGTTAAACCTGTGGTCATCCCAGAAACATGTCGTTGCCGCAGACTGAATAGTAATTCCACGTTCCTGCTCCTGCTCCATGAAGTCCGTAGTTGCAGCCCCATCATGAACCTCCCCAAGTTTGTGGATTTTACCAGTTAGCTTCAAAATACGCTCAGTTGTAGTGGTCTTTCCAGCGTCCACGTGAGCGAAGATTCCAATGTTACGATATTTCGAGAGATCAGACATATTTTTTAAAAAAACGAGCGCGCCCGATAACCCATTTTTTGCGAAATTTCAATGATTATTTGCTAACGATTGACGCTTTAGCCTATTTATTAGCAAAAAAATTATAAAATTTTAATTAATTATTAATCAATAAGGCTATTTGTGAAAAAGGACGTCCTCAATCTAAACGCAGTTCTTTATCCAAAAACTTTAATAAGTCAGCAAAATCCTGAACAGATAATCCCACTTCCAATCCATCCGGCATGATGGATTTTCCAGTGCCTTGCAAGCTCGTGATTTCGCTACGTTTAACGGCTCTGGTTGTGCCATCAAGCAACTTCATGATTAGGCTATTCGAAGTCTCAGATTGTATTAACCCAAAGATGGTCTCACCTTGATGGTCTAAATTGTAGGCCAAGTATTGAGGCTCAATCGAGGAACTTGGATTTAAAATTGCATCAAACAGGGACTGTCGAGATTTGTCAGATAATGCTTTAAGATTTGGACCTACATCACGCCCAATGTCACCAAGAAGGTGGCATGTTGAACAACGGGCTAAGAAATGCAGCTTTCCTTTTTCATAATTACCATCAATAGAGAGTGATGGTTTGAACTTTGAATAAACTAAATTTCTATTGTTTGAGTTAGACTTCGAAAAGATCTCATTTGTTTGTTTTCGTATTTTTTCATTAGGATGATTTTTTAATCTTTCGATACAGCTAGAAGTTAATTCTACCGGATTAATTTTTCCATCTTTAAGTCCATCAATTAAAACTTCAGTTCCATCTTCTTTTGATAAAAAAGCATTCTCAGCAGAGTTCTTTATTAGCGGTTCAAATCCTGGCCACGATTCTAAAATCTTATTAAAAGAACTAACTTTACTAAGTTGATCAATAACAGCCCTTTGAATTTCTATAGAACTTGAAGACCTCAACAATGAACTCAGTTGATTCACATACTCCTTACCAAGAAGCGCCATGGCACCTACTCTTTCAAGATCCGGCTTATCTTTATCAATGGTCACATTTAATGCCGCATTCCTGGCACGATCCTGAATTCCTGGGGAAGCATGAGTCAACAATCTCCACTTATTCTCATCAGATTTACTATTTAATATAGAAATAGATAATTCTTCTGCGAGCTTCGGAAATCGTTCACGCATTTTTAATAGACCTTCGATTATTTGAGGACTTAAATTCGCAGTTCTGACAAGTTTATCATAATGAGGAATAGCTGAACTTAATATTGCTGCAGCCATATAAACATCTGAGCCATCTTTTTCCGCAATCGCAGCAAGAGCTTCACCTGCTTCGTTGTTTTCAAACTCTCCAAGAGTATATGCCACCTGAAGTCGAACCTTGAAGTCGGAGTCTGAGCAAAGATTGGCAACTTCCGGTGCAAGTTTAGGAAATTTTTCTGAATGTTTTAATGCCATTCTCCGAATAGAAACCTCTTTAGCTTGGAGCCCTTCAAGAACATCTTTTTTGCTCCATTCTGCTTTGTGGCCCTTACGGAAAGATTCTTTAAGTGCAATATCTCGTAAAATTCCATTAGGAGAATTTTTTGTTACAGAGCCCCAAACATGATTCTGGTCTTTTTTTGTTATCCGAAAAATACGTCCTTTATCCTGACCAGAATAATAGTGTGGCTTCAGTTCTTGCTTCCCATTCGGTGGTAACCAATGAGGGTGTTCAATCATGTAACGGTACATATCAACAACCCATAGTGATCCATCAGGAGCGGTCCTCGACATTACTGGTCTGCACCATCTATCTGCAGAGGCAAAGAAATCAAACCTCCCATCATCAGCTCGTTCCGCAGTATAAGATGATCGCAGGTCAGTTAAAATGTGCCTTTGCACAAGGTTCGAAAAGGGCTCACAAGTAAAAGCGCTCATTGTTCCCTCAGGGTGATCAAACAATTGATGGTCCCGATATATGGATATTCCACATGCCGATGTATATCGCCCAATCATGTCAAAACCGTGAAACCTTTTTTGTGCTTTACCGGCTGAATAAATCTTTGGAGATTTCCCTCTTAACATCTTGCGAGGATCAGGAGCCGGAATGTATGGATTACGCTGATGATAATGGTCTTGTAAAACGTAATGCCACAAAGGATTGGCATTTTGAACTCCAAACCAATTCCCATCATTATCCCTAACGCGCCCAAACTGTGATGGCCCTGCGATCGGTTCAAAAGACCCATCAGGACGAAAACGGAAGTCGCGTGATCCAAGCTTGAATTTCTTTCCATTCTTTACACTGGTGATGACTGTATTTACTCCAAATCCTGCATGGTGACCGCCGCTCGCACAATAGATCCACCCATCTAAACCCCATCTGAGACTATTTACTCTAAGCTGTTGATTATCCTCCACAAAGCCTGTAAACCAATCCTCTATTATATCTGCCTCTTGATCCCCATTTAAATCTTCTGCATATATTATTCGACCGGCAGAAGTAACAATTACACCGCGCCCCCAAGACATCACTCCAGTCGGAAAGGAAATTTTTTTGATAAGCACTTCTCTTTTATCAGGAAGATGGTCACCGTTCGTATCGACAAGTTTTACGATACGACCTGAAACACCATTTTCACCGGAAGGATAATCTCCCATTTCAGCTATCCATATTGAGCCATCAGCGGACCAATCAATTGCAACAGGATCCATAACGAGCGGTTCATTTGCCACTAATTCAATTTCATAACCTTTTGGAACTTGAACTTTTTTGAGACTACGATTTGGAGGTAATGATGGAGTATCGGGTACTGGTATAATTTCTGCAGTTTCATAAAGGGCCGCGATCTCAACGGCTGATAAGCACCGATCAAAAAAAGCAACCTCATCAATTCTTCCCTGAAAATTTGCGAAACCATCATTACGCCCTCCAATAAAGAAATGATCAGATCCGGAATAGGTAATATCCAGATTACCTGAAATTTCCTCTTTACCATTAATGTAAGCTTTGACCCTTTTATGATTTCGAACAAATACGAGATGATACCATTGGCCCTTAACCAAGTCCTTCTTTCCGTTAAGTAAATCATTGGATTCATTGCCATTGAAAAGAATGAGTTTTCCAGAATGACCAGCTGAACCTCCAATTCCCACATGGTCCCCTGGAGCATTCTTGCTCTCGGGCTCCCCTCTTGATAAAAAATAACCAGTTACGGGGCGAGCATCATTGCGTAGTCCGTTTTTAAACCATAATGAAACCGAATAATTATCATCGGTTTCAAATTTTGAATTAATTCTTCCTCCAGCAAAATTTGCAGATCGACTCTGATGCATTTTCGGAAATCCACCTCCCTCGACTCCAGGCAAGTGGCAAACAACCCCATCCTCAAAATCCTTGCCGGGTTCAAGGTTTCCAAGCCTCCAAATCTTAGAGGGTTTCAAAACATTAATAGCATGAGCATATTTACCAACAGGTTCGGTGTATTTTTTTCGAGGTTTACCCGAAATATTTTCAAGCATTTGTATCAAGTGAGATGTGATTTTTTTCTCTGCACCAATTTCCAATCCTGCCGTCACTGATGGCCAAGTTGTATACCCCCCAAGAAAGTGCTGTTCCGCAGGCGGGATATATCCATCTGCCCCATTGGCCAACTCTATGTTCATCACTGTGCTCAATGGGCTCCAAGATTTTAGCTTTAGACCCGTCAATGCATAGACCTCGTTAGGCATCGTCGTTATGCCAAAATCACCAAAACTTAGGGCCTGAAGAACGATCTCTACCTTTGGATTCTGATGAAGATAAAGCGCTTGCCTCGCATAAACTTCTGCCTTGTTTTTTGGAGTATTATCTTTGATTCCCTTTGCAACTTCCTTCGCCCAATTCAGACGATTTTCATCTGGAACGCGGCAACTGATCTCAACACGTCTTTCCTCCATTGAGATGGGAAGGTTGTCAGAGTATTTTATAGTTGAAAGTGACTGAGTCGAAAGTTCGGTCAATTCTTTCACATATCTCTGAATACTTATTTCACTATCCTCTCTAGGCTTTCCATAATCAGCCCTCCAGACATCACCACTGGTGCCTTGTGACAATGCGACGACACATCCATTACCTAAAAGTGTAGACATCTCTTTAGAATATCGGCCAAAATAGTCCGAAGAAATGCCAGAATGCCCACTAAAGTAATGCATTGAGAAATTTCCTAATACCGCGATCGGCTCATTAGTTTCGGAGACTAGGGAAAATAGCGTAAACCAAGGATCCGTAGGACCTGTTTCTCCGGTAGCGCTTGGGTTTTGATAACCTGGATGCATGTTAGCTCGAATTGTTTTTTCGCCAAATGGGTCAGTTCCGGTTCCAGGCCAAAACGCCCATCGCCTTGGCTTTGTATAGTCAGATCCGTCAAAAACAGACCAACCTGCTTTAGCTGGTCGCAGCTTTGAGTGTGCTCTGATAATAGATTCAGCGATCTTGCCAGGAAGAAATTTTGAATAGTCTTCATCCTTATCTGTTCCAAGACACAAGTCCATCACACTAGGTGCACTATGTGTATGGGTTGCACTTATGAGGATTCTATTTTTGCTGATACCAGTCTTAATGAATACTTCTTCTTTAACTGCATCACATAAATGGGTTGGAATCATGCAGCTATCCACGACAGCGATAGCAATAGTTTCTTTCTTATCAGAAATAACGATCGCTCTAGAATGTAATCGATCTGCAATGATTCGTACCTTGTTGGTTAAAAATCCACCGTTAACAGTAACCGGTAATTTTCGGGGTGTAATATCAACTTGTGCCGCTCCAGCGCTCAGATCAGCCAGAGCTTTTTGATTAGCTCCTAGAAACATCGAAATGACGATAAGAAGGGAGCACAGTTTCATAAATTAATTCTACCAATAAGCAAAATAAAAAGAAAGCATTGATCTAATTGATAACGACAAGACTTATATCAATGATGTATTGAAAAATAGACTTGCGCTGAATAAATGAATATTCAGACAATAGCGATATGCTGAAAAGCTCTTTTGCTCTCCCTAGTTTTTTTTCTCGATGTCTTACCTTCGTAATATCGATTGTTTTTTTGTACAACTTCTCGTCTGCCAAGGAGCGCCCTCCAAATATTGTCTTAATCCTTGCCGATGATTTGGGCTATGGGGACTTGGGTTGCTTTGGGCAAAAAATATTAAAAACGCCCCATTTGGATAAGATGGCAAAAGAAGGCATCAAATTGACTCAGTTTTATGCAGGATGCACAGTTTGTGCTCCTTCAAGAAGTGTCCTAATGACGGGCAAACACATGGGTCGTACAACTGTTCGCGGTAATTCCACAAAACCGATAGTTATCAAGCCTGGCCAACCAACTCTGGCTACAGTCCTAAAAAAAGCTAACTACACAACTGCTTGTATTGGTAAATGGGGAATTGGAACACCGGATAATTTCACCAATCCTAACGACGTTGGATTTGATCATTTTTATGGGTACATCAATATGTGGCATGCACATAATTTTTATCCTGAATTTCTGATCCGTAATGGCAAAGTGGAGAAGCTACAAAATGAAGTGGCTCCTAAGTGGAAACGATGGCAGGACCCAAAACTGCCACAAGCCGGTCGAGGGGTAGCCATTAAAAAAGTTCAGTACGCTCCTGATCTTTTCACAAAAGATGCGTTGCGTTTTATTGAAAAAAACAAAGACAATCCTTTTTTCCTATATTTTGCCATGAATGTTCCTCACACGAATAATGAGGCTGGCAATCAAGGTATGGAAGTTCCTGATATTGGTGAGTTCGATGAGAAAAATTGGCCTGAACCAGAAAAAGGATTCGCCGCTATGATTAAAAATATCGATCGTGATGTGGGTCAAATCATTGACTTGATCAACGAACTTAATCTCGCCAAGAACACTCTCGTAATTTTTACCTCTGACAACGGTCCTCATCAAGAAGGAGGACACAGGTCAGATTTTTTCAATTCTAGCGGACCTTTTCGAGGTATGAAACGAGATCTTACGGAGGGTGGTATCAGGGTGCCGACAATTGCATGGTGGCCAGGAAAAATTAAAGCTAACACTACCAATAATCACCAATGGTATTTTGGAGATTTCATGAAGACCTTTGCCGAGTTAGCTGAAACACCGGCCCCAGAAGATATCGACAGTGATAGTTTTGTTTCCACACTAACAGGTCATCCACCAGAAAAAAAATGGGCCCGCAATAGCCGCCTATACTGGGAGTTTCATGAGAGGGGTTCGGCCCAAGCGGTGAGATTCGGTAAATGGAAAGCTATTCGTAAACCAATGTTTACCGGACCTATAGAACTGTATGATTTGTCTATTGACCTGAAAGAGGAAAATAATTACTCAGAGCGCAGACCTGATCTAGTTAAACATGCTCAAAACCTATTGGACCAATCTCATGAGCCTGATTTTAATTGGAGTTCTAGAAAAAATACTAACTAATTAAAATTCCCAAAATCTTTTACTCTATTTAATATTTGATGTATAAAGGTTGTTCGCACTTTTTGTATGCCTGTATCGAGTCCATTCCTTGTTCGGTATGCCATCCTGCCCCTGATTGGATGCTGTTTTCTTTTATGTGCAGCAGAAGGGCAAGTAATCCTTAAGGATAATTTCAATCGAACCAATTCCAGCAGTGTGGGCAATGGCTGGATGACGACTGAGTCGGTTTTTCTTAAGGATAAGGCGCTACACTTTCAACTCAATGATGGTGAGTTCCGTCCACGGGCCAGCAGAATGTTTCCTAAATTGGAGGGAGGCAGTTTCAAGGTGTCTTTCAGCCTTGACTGGCTGAGAAAAGACGAAGGGACCTGGGGCTTTTACATGCAGTTGGGCAACAATGCCGAGATGCCCAAGTCGCTAATCTACGAGCGTGACTTGGCCAAAGGTGTCGGAGTGAACTTGGCCTGGGGTGGTCGCGACGCGATCGGGGGCGAAGAGCCTGGATCATTTGGCTATTTTAAAGACATGAAGTTTCATAATCTTTTCATGGCCAATGATTCGAGTGCGAAGAATACCTTGGTGGATAATCCGGTGGTCACGCTTGAGGTTGATCTTGACGCAGGCACTTACGCGGTGGGCTTCAACGGCAAAACTTATCCAAATATCCCCCTTGAGAACGAGGGACCGATCGATACCATCAGGTTCGTTACCACAGGATGCAGCAAGACGGGTTTTCTTAAGAGCTCAATCGACGATCTGATCGTCCTCGAAGGCAAGAAGCCGGTGGTCGCCAAGTCCACTGGAAAAAACGACGAGCCTACTGTGTCCTATCCTCAAAAGGTGGAAAAGCAACCTACGGGCCCAAGAATGCAGACTTCCGGGGAACTTGCCGGCGTGGACCCCAAGACCTTCAAGAATCACCTAGCGCCATTGATGGAGAAGCATTGCGTGGGTTGCCATGGTCCGGACAAACAGAAGGCCCGTCTGCGTTTTGATAGAGTACGTGGTTTTCAAATTTCAGATAGACACCTATGGACGAAAATTTACGAGCAGATTTCACATGGGGAAATGCCTCCTGAGGATGAATCCCAGTTGAGCCCATCGGACAAAACAAAGGTACTGGCTTGGATTGTAAAGGAACAACGAGCGCTAGGGGCAGGCAGTACCCGGCGCCTCAATCGTCGCGAATTCGGAAGTGCTCTGAGGGATGTTACCGGCTTGAATGTTGATTTTTCCTACAGCCTGCCTGGAGATGGCAAGGTGGACGGATTTGATACCGGAGCAGAAGCCCTCCAGGACGCGGCAGACTCGGTGAGCCAAGTGATGGAGGTCACTCGTCGCGCCGTGGATGGGATTCGCTTCCTAGAGCCTGCTCCCGGCCGAATCTATAAAGCCGATCTGGTGAATGTAGAGAAGGATCCGCACCGGAAATTTGACTCCTGGAAGAAAGATGGACTCACCCTCGGCAAGCTGCCTCGATTTGCCAAATCCGGACTTGGTGCTTTGGGTGAAACACGGTGGCCAGGGGATCGCACCAGCAGTATGTTCAGCGTTCCTTATCCTCCTGGGCAAAGGGGGCTCTCCCGGGTGAAGATCGGAATTATTTCCTACAGTAATTTTCCAGGTGTTCCCAATCCTGTGCTCGAGGTAAAGATTGGTGGACGTATTCATGACCGGCAGGAAATCACAGGCCCTGTCGAACTTGAATACCAGGTGCAGGTGGAAGACGCGATAAAGAGTAACAAAGGGCTTTCTTTTGGGTTTACCCCCCGCGTCCCAGTTGCCTACGCAGTCAAGGGGTTCGAGAACGAGGACAAATCCAAGCCCGACAAACTGCCAAACGGTGCAGGGCTCTATCGGCCCGCCTGGGACAAGAAAAAACTTCGGAAAGCTGAAGAACAACCCATACCATTCGTCGCATTTCAACGCCTTGAAGTTGAGCCCCACTATATTGCAGCGTGGCCGCCTGTGGGCTGGAATGTTGATATTGGCGAAATTACTGATTCTCTGCAAAGTGCTGAGAAGTTGCTCGCTCTCTGGATGGAGCGAGCCTATCGCCGAAAGGTAGAAAAGACGGAACGCAGCCAGTTCATGGCTTTTTACAAGCAGCTGCGCAAAGATGGGATGAGCTTTGATAATGCTCTCCGTTCTGCCTTTCAGTCTGTTTTGCTTAGCCCTCCTTTCCGATACCTTGATTCCACTGCTCATCAGGACAGGAAGAGAGCGAATTATGCCGTTGCTTCCCGCTTGAGTTTCATGCTGCTCGGTGCCCCTCCTGATCAAGAGCTGCTCAAACTTGCCGCATCAGGTCAAATTCGTAATGACCAGGTGATTCGTGCACAGGCAGGGCGCCTGCTGAAAAATAAAAGGAGTTTTGATGCTTTCATTCGCCCTTTTGTCACGCAGTGGCTGGAAATGGAACAGCCCATCACACTGGTAGATGATCGCCTTGGTATGGCGAGCTACAAATTCCGTGCCCACCTCCAAGACTCGATGCGTGAAGAAACTTGGCGATACTTTGAAAAGCTCTTGTTCGAAAACCGGCCTGCGCGTGAGTTGGTTGAGAGTGATTGGACAATGATGAATGAAGCCCTTGCCCGACACTACGGTTATGAAAGAATAAAAGGTGCTCATCTTCGTAAAGTTTTGCTTCGTCAAAACGATAAGCGCGGAGGAGGCATCATGTCACATGCGGGTATTCAATCCATGCTAACATGGATGGGAGAGAATTGGGTTATTTATCGAGGCGCCTGGGTGGCACGGCATATTCTCGATGATCCTCCGCAACTGCCGCCACTGGAGGTGCCGGAACTGGACCCATCAAAGGGGGACCTGAAACACATGACTCCAAGGGAATTGATGGCCTTTCATGCTGAGGATGCCAAATGCGCGGTATGTCACATCAAGCTTGATCCAATCGGGTTTGCCTTCCAAAATTTTGACTTGAGCGGACGTTGGCGCGACGTGGAGTATGCCTCCTATGCGGTGGATGAACTTGATGGCAAGATGGCGTGGCGAGGGAAAGGTAAGACACGCCCTGTGGATTCGGCAGGAAAGTTGCCAGATGGTGAAGAGTACCAAAATTATGATGAGTTTCGCAAAATCATATTGAAGCATTATCAAAAAGACCTCGTAAGGGGTTTAATGAAAAAATTCATGCTTTATGCAACAGGGCGTCAACCTGACATTGACGATCTCGAAGAGATTGAAGAAATCATGAAACAGAATGTGGCAAAAGGATACCCACTTAAAGACATGCTTCTTGAGGTATTTCAAACTGACGCATTCTTGGCACACTGAACTAGGTATACATTGACTTTAACTCTTGAGAGAATAATATGATTAAGGAAGGATAAAGGGGAATATATGTCGCATTTAAAAAGAGAACATCCATTGAATCGCCGTATGGTTTTGGGGGGATTTGGAGCAACTCTTGCCCTGCCTTTTCTGGAAAGCCTTGGCTCAAGGACGTTGGCTTCGGAGCGCAGACGTAAAGATCCCTCACGGCTTGCTTGTTTTTATATTCCGGGTGCAATCAGCCAATACAAGTGGTTTCCCAAGGAAACTGGACCGAAGTACACCATTGCCCCTTCACACAAGCCATTGGCGCATCATCGTGACCATTTTTCTGTGCTTACCGGTTTATCTCATATCAAAGGGCGCATTAGTGGTCATGTTCATCCATACAACTGGTTGACCGGTCACAATATCAATCTGGTCCCTGGAACCAAGACCAATACCATTTCGGTAGACCAGGTGGCCGCAAAGCATCTCGGTTCGACCTATCTCAACTCCCTCGTACTGTCGTGGACCAATGGGGTGGGCACGACCACGCTTTCCCGCAATTCTCTCGGGGTGGACATTCCCGCCACAGCTGATTATCGGCAGGTTTTTGAAAGTCTATTCCCTCCTGCAGACCAAGTCGAAATCAAGAAAAAGCAAACACGCCTAGCACTCAATCGCAGTATTCTAGATACGGCCATGGGTCAGGTGAAAGATATTAAGCGCAAGTTGGGACGCATTGATCAGGATCGAGTGGACCAATATCTACATTCGGTTCGTGACGTAGAGAAACGGTTGATCCAAAAAGAGAGCATCCTGGAGGAGGGTCGACCTAAATTCGATGAATCCAAGATTCGTCTCGAAAGACAAGCCAAGAACAGTTTTCAGGAACACGTTGAGTTGATGACCGACTTGATCGTGCTGGCTTTTCAAACCGACATGACGCGGGTTGCCACCCAGTGTCTCGGCGGAGAAGCCGGACCAAATTACGATGACTACAAAGTCTGGGCCAATAAGGCAGGGGCCAGGCTTCGCGGCACTCATGATGTTCATCACAAGGGGGGTGGTAACCGGGGCGCCGACAATCCAGATGTCCTTGCCCTTGCCCTCCGGGATGAAATGCTCTGTTCATGTATGGCACGTTTCATGGACAAGCTTAAAGGTATCCAAGCATCCGAGGGAACCCTGCTCGACCATACGGCAATCCTGTTTGGCGGTGCCCAGACAGCTAGTCACGTCGGATCAAGCTTTCCCACCATCCTTGCCGGAGGCAAGGCCCTGGGCTTCAAACATGGCCAGCACGTCAAGTGGTCAAGGGATCAGCGACCCATTTCCGACCTTTACCTTACCATCCTGCAGCAACTTGGGTGCCCAGTGAATTCGTTCAAGGAAAGCGTCGGTCCAATCGGAGATTTGCTAATCTAAATCAGTGAAATCGATAACTTTATGCGTGTTCCTGCTTGGCTTAGTGGGAGGTGTTGTTTTCTTCCCTGTTCACGGTGTTGAACCCGCTGTCATTACTCTCAGAGGACACGAGGGGTGGGTCACCACGGTTGCTTTCAGTCCTGATGGCAGCTGGATCGTATCCGGTGGGGAAGATAAAACCATTCGGATCTGGGATTCGCACACCGGCAGACAAATTCGTGTTTTTGAAGGGCACTCCGCAGCACTTAGTTCGGTTGCTTTCAGTCCGGACGGGAAAAAAATTGTATCCGGCGGATGGGATCATTCACTTAGAATCTGGAATGTTGCCGACGGCAAGAAAATCAAAACCCTTTTAGGTCATGAGGACCAAGTGACTTCGGTTTCTTTTAGTCCGGATGGTAAGTGGATTGTATCGGGCAGTGCGGATGATACATTAAAGGTGTGGAATATCTCTGATGGAGATTCTCTACTGACCCTTTCCCATGACGACGAGTATGATGTTACTTCGGTCGCCTTCAGTCCCGATGGCAAGCGAATCGTTTCCGCGGGTGGAGAAAAACAATTGAAGCTGTGGGATTCAGAGACTGGTGAGGAAATCAAGACAGTGCAGGCTCACGAAGATGCAGTTAGCTCTGTCTGCTTCAGTGCTGATGGCAAGTTGCTCGTTTCTGGAGGCTGGGATGCAGTAGTCAACATCTGGGATTCTGAGCTCGGAGATCCTATCTTGAAATTAGATGGACATTCCGATGAGATTAACATGGTGGCAATAAGTACAGACTCAAAACTTGTTGCTTCGGCAAGTGAAGACAAGACATTGAAGTTGTGGAGCCTGTCTGCTGGTGAGCAGCTGTTGACCCTGGAGGGGCATCAAGAAGCCGTAACCTCGATTGCCTTCAGTCGAGATGGGAACCAGCTCGCTGGAAGCACCAAGGGTGAGGTGAAGATCTGGCCACTTAAGAAACCCTAGCGAATCTTTGTCTTTCGGTGTAATCCTGTGGGCAATACAGATATCATTTTGTAGTGAATACCCTGGCGGTATTTCATTCCGGTTGCATCGGCGTGAAGGCAATGATGGTACGTCCCCGCTTGGGGTAAATGACTACCTCGCCTCCTTTATTGGCCACCGCTTTCCAGTCAGCCGGCAAGCCGTCGACCTGAAAACGGGCATCCGGTTCCAATGCGACTTGGATAGCGCCCTCATCGGTTGCAACACGCATCGTCTTTTCGTTCATGGCGACGATGTGTCCACGGATTGTGTCATCATGTGAGCGAACCAGAATTTTGTGGGGAACTTTTTCCGAGCGGTAATGGCAGAGCACGGCCTCGCGTCCCGCCACGGCGGCGATCTTGGCGGGGGCGAGCTTGCCATCCAATACGAAGGAAGTCTTCTTGGCGTTCAAGGTGAGGTTTTCCTTCTTGCCCTTGAGCCAGCGGTCGCAGGTGACCTGAGCCGAGAGGTTCAATACTTTGTCCGGAGTCTTCGTGACGACCTTGCCCAGCACTGCCCGGCAAGTGAGGTCATTGGCCAGTCCGCGTTTACCCTGCTCCACCGGTTGCTGCTCGGCGGGATCGTAAGTCGTGTCCGCATTCCACAGGGCGATCATCTGGGGACGTGGTTCATGGATTTGCACCCAGTTCCCCGGCTTTAGTGCGGTGGTTGCATCGGTTGGCTTGTCTTCCAACCTGAACGAGACGTTCGCATCATAAGGAACCTTCACTTCCACCGGGGGATTGGTCTCGATGTGAACGTCCTTGTGGGTGCGGTGTACTCGCAGGGTAAAGACGTCCTTGGCAACCATAACCACCTCGCCCCATTGAAAGTTGGGCGTGGTCTGTAGGTCTAGCCAGGTTGTCTCGTAGAAATAGCCCCACAGGTTCGGCCGGATGGCTTTGGAAAAAGTGGCTGCATTCACCATGCGCCCATTGATCACGCATACCGAGCCGAGTTTAAGCACCCTCTGGTCAATGGACTCGCCGACTTTCGATTGGCGCCCAAACTTCCCCCGGCTGATGTAGTCGTAGTAATCGATCTGGACCGTGAAATGAGTGAGCGTATCCTTCTGCTTGGTCTCCGCTTTTTTCACCGCGGTGACCTTTCCGGTAAAGGCGGCCGTGGCCCCCCCGGCTGGCCCCGCTGTCAATAGCAAAGACATTGGAACGGCTATCAATTGGCCAAAGAATTTCGTGAAAGAATGGGTCATCATATTATGTTTCCTTGCGTAAATCATAGCCCTACTTAAGAGTCATCAGGTAAGCCATAACGTCAGCCAACTCCTGTTGCGTCAGCAATACACCCATCGGTGGCATCGGCGACACCTTCCCCTGAAACTCTTCGGCAATCGCTGCTCCTGGATCTACCAGACTCTCAAGTATGTAGTCTTCTTGTTTGCGTGTCGCGATAGTGTCAAGGGCTGGCCCGACCGGACCGCCCTCACCGTTTACCACATGACAACGCGCACAGTTAGCGATGGGGTGCGTCTTAAAGATCTTTTTACCGCGCTCCACATCACCTTTAGTGACTTGGGACTCGTCCCCTGTAATCGTTTCATATTCAACCTTGCGTAAGCTTACATCATCCCACCAAGCCTTACCTGTAGACACTCCCCACCCCCCCAAAAGGCAGTTTATACTGGCTACCTTTTGTGAGCCCGAGTTGAAGCGCAACTTGATCTGCGTCCAATCTTGTGTGCCTTTTATTCCGTTACTCCCCGGTGCATCGGGATGGGCACTGACGTAAAGCAACGCGCCGCGACCACCGCCTCCTACCTTTTCAGTTTTAACCCAAGCACTCAGTTCATATTCGGAATTCATATCGATAGGGACATTCATGGTAACACCCCACTCGGAAGCCTTGTCGGCTGAAATCTCAATGGAATGTTTTCCAGTCCGGGCAACATTCGCTAACTTGTGTTGGGCCGCCCCGCGAAACGAGCGTCCAGTCCATCCGGCCGCAAAATCGCCGCTCAGCTTTTCGAATGAGCCGTTGACCAGGAGCTCTTTTCCCAGCTTGAATGGGCCTCGTTGCACTGGACCGGCGCCTGCATTGCGTAGGCTCTGCGAGAGCCACGGCTCACTCGCATTGGAAAAGTCTTTGATCAACTCCTTAGCTGCCCGCACAATCGTTTTTTGATCTTTAAACTGAACCATTTTATTGAAAGCAGCGAGACGCACTATCAGCTCCTCGTCCTGCACAACCGCGGTGTCGAAGAAAAGTTGTAACGCAGCCGCATCATTGCCTAGCGCATTAATCGCATTTCGGCGCAAAGCTGGATCTTTGCTCATGAGAGCCGCTTGGTGTGTGTCTGGATCGAGAGCTCCTATTCCCTTCAAACTCCATAGTGCCTGAATCGCACCAATTCCGCCCGCAGTCACTTTCTTCTTCAGCCCGGGAACCGCTCCCTTCTTTGCTTCGTCTACTAGGAGACGTTGAGCTGTGTGCCGCCAGAACAAATTGTCACTGTCCAGTGCCGCAACAAGTTGGTTATCGCTCGCTCCAGCGAGTGACTTGATCTTCGATTTCGGCGCATCTTCCCAGACGACACGATAGATCCGGCCGTGCCCGCGGTCGCGGTTAGGATTAACGTGAGCATTTCCCTTTCCATTCTTTGCATCATATCCACCGCGGCCTTTGCTTGGCGTGGGATTGTGTTGAATGATGAAGTTGTACCAGTCCGCCACCCAGAGGTGCCCATCAGGCCCAACCTCCGCTGCTACAGGCGAGAACCACTCGTCAGCCGAAGCCAAAAAGGCATACGCGTTTTTTGCCTTATACCCTGCGCCCGTGGGAATCATTTCATACATCCCCAAAAGGTGACCGGTAGGCCCACCGATAAACGCCATCTTCTCGCGATATGACTCCGGGAAGGCCGCCGAGGTTGCCAACGCATGACCAGCTCCCGCCGTGTAATTGTTGAATGCATCGACCTGGCGAATATTCGGCGTGATTGGATGGAATGAGCGATCGGTCGCAATCATCTTAGCACTCATGCCTTTCTTGCCGGTGGGGAAGGCGGTGGCTGGAATACCGCAGAAAAAGCTGGGATTGTTGTTGGCAGTGGAGCCAAACACATCACCGGACGAGTTGAACCCGAGTCCCCAGGTATTATTATTGAACTGATGCATAAACTCGAGAGCCGATCCGTCCGGCTTCATGCGAAACACTCCAGAGCCGAACCTCTTCTGCTCGCCACCGACCACACCACTGTAGGACGAGTAGCCAACCGCACCCCAGATCCAGTTGTCGAATCCATAGCGCAGATTCGATGGCCCTGCATGAGTATCACCCGTGCCCCAGCCAGTATTCAAGACCTCACGTACGTCAGCCTTGTCATCGCCGTCTGTATCTTTCAGGAAGAGGAAGTCTGGAACGTGAGCCACAATAATTCCTCCGCGGGAGAAGGTTAGTGAAGTGGGGATGTTGAGCCCATCCGCAAAGACTGTCACCTTGTCGCACTTCCCATCTCCGTCAGTATCTTCGAGGATCTTGATCTTGTCGTTGCCGACGCGGTCAGGCGTCATCTCGTTCGGATAGTCGACCGTCTCGGCAGCCCAAAGCCGACCGCGTTCGTCCCAGGCAAGGCCAATAGGGTTGATGATGTCCGGTTCGCTAGCAAACAGCTCAAGCCTGAAGCCGACCGGCGCCTGGGTATAATTCATGCTGTCCTCCGCCTTCAGTGGGAACTGGTAAGGCAATGGCTCCGGACGGTTCTCGTAGTTAGCAATGTCACCACGCTTCTCATATTTCAAAGGCGCACGCTCAGCAATGAATTCTTCATACGATTGCTTTCTCTCATTGCCTACAGACCAAAGGATCCCCGCCTTGAGCAACTGGTGAAAGGCAGGCTGCTTCCAAACCCGCTCGTCATGACCTGAAGCCGTATAGAAAACTCGTCCCTTGCCTTGCGTACGCACCCATGTCCACGGCTCCGGCTCCGTGATGTTGTCATCCTTTCCCGCCACCTCGCGTACCATCAATACTTGGCGATCTTTCTCATTGTGATTCTTGTGCTTGTAGGTCTCATCCCAAGCCTCAAATTCTTTGACCCCCTCCATCGCCGGATGCTTAGGATCGACCACTTTGGATGTGAAGGTACCAACCTTGTGACTGGCAAATCGACCGCCCACCAGCTGGTCGAAAGCTGGCTCATTACCGAAGCACCAGCTCGCGCAATGGACTGGAACGAAACCGCCACCACCCTCGACGTAGTCCTTTAGGTTCTTCCACTGATTGGGAGTGATTGTTCCATGATTCGCATAGAGTAAAAGTGCATCAAACTTTGCCAGATATGTGGCGTCACCAAGAGCCTCCTCAACGCTGGTGACATAATCAAAATAGATAGCATCGCTCCCAAGCCCCTTGGCCAACATCGGATAGAACTTGTTGCTGTTATGATGTTCGCTTTCGTGGCCAAGAAACAAGACACGAATAGCACCCTCTTTCGGTTTAGTCTCGATTTCAGTTTTGGGAGAAGCGAGAATAACCAGTGCAAAGGCACTCACGATTGAGGTGATTAGCGGAATATAAAGAGCTCGATTTTTCATAGTGCGATCTATAATTAAAATATTATTAAAAAAATTACTCAAGAGAGAACTTCAGCTCCAGCGGTCGGCTACTGTATTGGATCTATTAGGTTGTTCCATCTGGAATAAGTTAAACCTAGAACGTGCTTGGCACGTCTACTTTGTTCTATAACTGATGAAGTAATTATATATTATCGGTTTGTGAATGATTCGTCAGCAATGATGCTAACTATCAGATCACGCAATTTATAATCATTCTTCTTTGAAGCTTCTAAAAGACGATCAATCATCTCTGAATCTGAATAATTCATCTCTCTTCCCATCGCATACTCGGAAAGTTTTGTAAGTAAATTCCTAGCAATTTTATCTTTGTCTTCCAGCATCAGTCTTTTAAGACCTTCCATGCCATCGATAGCGCGACCATCACGGTGAATTGCGTCAGATTCGACCTTAGTAGTTTCAACAAATTTACGGGTGATGCTTTCTTTCTTCACCACTTTACCTTCTTTTTTTTCTTCGGGTATTTTGGTCACGACAAACGTCTGGTAATTCTCTCGATAACGACCTAACACATCAAAATTTTCCATAGCTAAACCAAAAGGATCCATCTTACTATGACAGGAGAAACATTGCGGATTATTGCGGTGCTCATTAATATTATCTTTAATCGTGAATGTTTCCGTTGGCGCTTTAAGAGCTCCTACTTCAAGATCGGCAGGGAGTGATAATTTATCTCCATAGATATTTTTAGCGACCCAGGCGCCTCGATAAAATGGGTTAGTGAATTCGCCATTAGTGGTCATCATCAAAACACCAGCCTGTGTTAGAAGGCCTCCACGACGGGACTCTTTATCAAGCATGACTTTTCGAAAGTCATTTGGAGGCGGTAACTTTTTTTCATGGTCTTTTTGATCAGATCCTTTTTGCAATTTCTCTTCTTCAGGAAGTTTAAATTCGTAAATTTGATTCAACGGTTTATTGATCACAACAAAATCAGAATCAATGAAATTCAGAAGACTTAAATTCTCATTCAAGATCACCTTAAGAAACTCAATCCCTTCCTGCATCAAGAAAGGTTTCAGTTGTGAAATTTTTGCGCCGCGCCTGTCTCCAAACGTATGCGTAAGAATGTCATCGTGCGGATTGACAGTATCGACTTTATTAAGTTCGAGCCACTGCTCTGTAAAATTAGTAGAGAAACGTTGAGCTTTAGGGTCTTGAAGCATCCTTAAGGCTTCAGCAGAACGAACGCTTGAATCCTTCAATTTCCCTTCAGAAGCCAGCTTAATCAAACGGTCATCTGGAATCGAATTCCACAAAAAGTAAGATAACCTAGAGGCAATCGCATAATCGTCCAGATTTAGAGAATTACCTTTGTATTTATACAAAAAATTTGGTGAACAGAGCATGGAGGTCAAGGCCGCTTGCACGGCATTGAAGACGTTTTCATCAGTTTCATATCTCTTTTTTGCGATATCGGTATATCGCTTTAGTTCCTTGTCACTCACAGGTCTGCGGAAAAGTTTAATAGCCAGTTTTCTAATGAATTGCTGGTATTCCTCGTGTGGGTCGTTGCCCTTCAAGCCTTCATAGTATGTTTGGTAAAAATCGTTTTTGGGGGGCCAACTCTCATAGAAGGGGCCGGTAACTTCAGCCGAGATGAAGTGCAAGCTCGCCCTTGGCGCCTCGGATAGCTCCTTATCTTTAGGCAGCGGAGGTATACGTTCGGGCTTACTGTGATCCTCAGGCAATGGATAAAAATAATTGTTACTATAAAGGGTAAGATTATTCCCTGACTCTAAATAGACCCTCGCCTTATCACTTAATAAAAACTCATGTGTACTGAGTGGTTCTTTACTGACCTTAGGGTTTATATTGGTTGTAATTCTTAACCATTCATTTTCTTTACCCAGGTCAACCTTGAAATTAAAATCACGTTCCTTAAAATTAATGGAACGATCATAAAACGTGAAATGCCCATTGATCTTCACATCGTAGTAGCCTGGCAGCCTCACATCATACGCGAATCCAAGTCCACGGGAATAATCTTTGTAATAAAACCCCTCTGTAGTCAAACCGTTATTAGTATCCTCATAGCTCGCAAACCCTTTGCTACCTAATCTGCGCACCTTAGAATTTTTATACGTATAAACGTTTGTAGTGGGTTTGGGCATGCCTCCAACGACCTTCTCTGCTACTCCCGAGGCAACTCGGAAATAGCTATCCATAGCATAGGGTGACATAACAAGTTTATCGCCTTCATTATCAAAACCATCTCTGGTGTTATCTACAGGTAAGTAGTTGCTGATTTCTAATTTAGTGAAAAAAGTATCGTTGATCGTGTTCTGATACTCTGCGCTATTTAAACGCGTGAGAACACCAGGCAACTTTGATTTGATTGTTAGGTACTGTTTGGCCAAGAGCTCTTCATAAACTGCCATCTCCTTGGTTGAAGGTTTCTTCTCAGCTTTACGAGGTGGCATTTCATTTTCTTTTAAAACCGTTAAGATTTCATTTAATAATTCATGATTGTTCCAATCGTTGTTATTAAAGGTTTCAAAATTATGACCTCCCTTAGTCTTTTCATTACCGTGACAATTAACACAGTAGTTTTTTAAGAAGGTTTTACTGCGTCCAAACTCTGTATTATTTTCAATACCATTTACAACGGAGCCTAAAGCCCACGCCATCAACGTTAGGGACAAGAGCCTCATTTAACTCTTCTTAGAGTTTGGCAGATCCACTGCTCGTGGCAAAACTTTCGATTTCGCAACCCAAATGCTGTAAAGCTGGGAGATAAACGTTGTTACGGTTATCCGTACCATTGAACTTAATGTGTTTACCGTGCTCAAATCCACCTCCAGCAACAATCACAGGGTTATTCTTACTGCCGTGAGGACCTTCTTCTTTACTGACACTCAGGGAACTAGTGATCAAACATACCGTCTGATCTAGTAAGGTTCCACCAGCTTTTGTCTTAGTTGATTTAAGTTTGTCCAAGAAACGAGCCGTCTGCATCATGTAGGCCTGGTCAGCCTCGATGTTTTTAATATATCCTGCTTCGCTTTTAACTGCGTGGGAATCCGTATGATGACCAAGCCAATTCCATTCACCATAAACATTGGCCACTCGAGTAATGTCGTATTTGAATGCCAGAAAGAGTAAATCTAAATAAGTTGAACGTTCATTGAAATAGGCGCATTTTAGAATCTTTTGAAGATACTCAGTGAGACCATCCGTTTTGAATGGGACATTTTCAGGGAATGGAACATCCACATGTTTTTGATTCAACCAGCGCTCGGATCTTTGGATAGACTTTTCGGATTCACGTAAACTGGAAAAGTATTCATCTAATTTGACTTGGTCTGCCCTGGAAACTTTATTCATCATGCTCTTAGCGTCCTCTCTACTAGCATCCAGCATAGATTTTTTAAGTGCTAGTAATTCTGCACGCTTCTTCTTGTCTACTTTGCCAAATATGGTTTCGAACAAGATTTGTCCATTCGTAATTGGGGAAATGGGCAATCCACCCTTATAGGAAATGCCATAGGAATGCCTTTGTTCAACGACCAAATTTCTAATACGCGTGTCATTGCCAATATGAGACGCCGCGATTTCGTCAACCGAATCTTTAATTAACTGGGGATTTCTGTGGTCAGAATATTCAGCAAAAGCGTACATCGTACTTTCATGATCTCCGTAGTTCCTTAAATTCGTACAAAGAGTGTAATCATTCTTCAATTTTTCCAGTGGTTGGAAAGTAGAAGAGCTCTGATAGTCTTTACCCGTAGACGTCGGGAAGTTATCAGAGCACATGCCATTTCCGATATTCATACAAAACAACCGATTCGCTTTCACAGCATCATCGCCCTTAGCTTCTTGACCAAAACTTTCCAATGCAGGCAACATCACTAAACAACCCGCTGATTTCAAAATATCTCGCCTGTGTATAGGAGCACCCTTACGTTTCTGAATCGATTGCATACCTATCATTCTTACTGAGAATTAACGAGTTCTCAAGAAAGAAGTTCTTTTATAACCTTTAATACCAGTAAAAGTGGTACACTTTTCTATTGAAGTGTTAGTGGAACCATTGGATTTTATTAAATCTGATCGATATCTTGGATCCGTTTGGAAGCATGGGACATAGCCACTAATGTTGTATTTTTCCAGCCTATTCGGATTTTAAGAGAATAGTTATTAACAGGTTTTACTAAGATTTTTTTTTGAGTCTTCCAACTAGGATCGGATTCGTGGGACTCATATATCACCGACTAAAACGATATTTAAAACTATAGGTAATCTTCTCAACATGTTAGTCTCAACATCATCATGCTAGAGTAACCCGAAAACGCTCTTACTCTAGCCAGACGGGCTGAGAGATAACACCGTTAGTAGCTATGTCCCATGCTTCCAAACGGACCCAGGATTTCCCTTTTAAATTGAGTGTTTTTTTAAAAGTTTCTTCTCCGAATGCTACAGAATTGTTTAGTTCAATCCGCTCCCGGTAAACTTTTTCACCATCACCCGAAACTATTTCAATGAAAGACATGGGAAAGGTCCAGGTCAGCGCAACTTCTAGTTTCGCAATACCCGAATCCTGAACTTTTAGTGTCTTACCTGATTGCTTCCCATCAACCGTAAAACGGGGCATCAGGACTTCTCCTGTAGAAATAAAGAAAGCCCCATCTCTTAACGCTTTCAGGACAGGATCCCAACCATCTTTGAACCGGGGAATATGATCTAATCGCAAATAATTAATATTTGCATGAGCATAAAATTCAGTCGTCCGGTCAACTTCAAATATATCTACCTCGCCTACAATATATTTTTTCGCTCCCCAATTTGAAGTGTCGTCAAGAAGATCTAAGACACGCCAGCCTAGGCGTGGCCTTGAGAGGTCAGCAGGCATAGCTTTCCAAGCGCCACCAAGATATCGATCAGATTTAAAAAACTCCTCATTCTTATAACGATCAGGGTAACCAGTAGATGACTTGATTCGTGGATGAGCAGCCCACATTAAGCCTTTCTCCAATTCCATTAATTTTAAAACATCATCGGAACTGCCTAAATGATAGATCCGCCCATACTCAGGATGCTCTTCAATAAATGGCTTACCCTTGGATCTTTTCAAAACCCACATCACTGGACGTGGAAAAAAACTAATCCAATGGCCACCAAGATGTACGTTAGGTTCTTCACCCGGAAGAAGAAGAAAGTCATTCTCTGAAAGGCGAGCGCACTCATCATGCATTGCCTTAAGCAATGGAAGGGACTCTTCAGGGTCGCGCCTCTTTGGGCCAAGACGATTATGAAACTCTGCAAGATGTACAATCTCGACACCAGCCTTCTTAAAAACATCAACAAAATCTGGCTTGAACGTTTCTTTGGGATGGTCAGTTTTCGTGGGCATCACCAAACCCACATCTATGGCCTGCCCTCCTCCGTCATTCCAACAATGAACAGCCAACAAGTTGTCACCCTTCTTCAGGGTTTTCCGGGCCTCTGGACTAATGGATACTTCGCGATATTTCTTGGAGAAACCTTTCACCGAAAAGGCCAATACACCATTGAGATAAACCTCAGTGTCCTCGTCGTATAACAACGAAAGCTTAAGCCTATCAGTTGGAACATCGTTAAGCTTAAAGCTTCTACGCAACCATATGTCTTGAGTTTGCCAATCGGTGCCCAGCCTAAGTCCCGGTGTTCCCTTCTTACCAAATCCGCCTTCTCCCTTCTTCCATGTTTGATCATTGAAGGAAAGTTTCATCCAATCCTTGGATGGTCGCCTCAAGGAATACCGCCAAACTTGCCTAGTTTGTCGCGATGTACTGACCACTTCGGCAGAGGCAGAATTCTGCCGCTTTTCGCGCAACTCAAGCAAGCGGGTCGTATGCTCAATGTGGTAGTGGCTTGTAAATGTCTTATGCCCAGGCAATTGAGGAAAGCGATCATTGTGAGTGTAAGCTTTAACACGATCAAAAATTTTGTTTCCACGATCAAGTGAAGGCAGCCAGAAAATTCCCAACTCTTGTTGGGTGCCAGGTGGTGCATTGAACCAAGGAACCCAACGATCATCACCTTTGAGATCTTGACGAATCCCTATTCCAAATCCTGAAACCTTCTTCATAAAGTCATTCCCTCTCCACGTAAATCCAAGGTTGTATGCCTCATCAAGTGGATAAAAATAACGGTGAGGCGGTGGAAAAACTGCAAGCGCTCCATTGTCAGTCTCCAACGCAATCGTGCGATGACGGACCTTTACAGGCTTTGCAGGTTGGTCAATGTCATTAGTCCGATGCAGCTTGTCATCAAGTCCAATCCAAGAAACAACTTTACCTTTTGGGTCACAGGTCAAACCTGAGTGATAAAGTATGGCAGAAGCATCTTTTTGAGTTTGAACGATTGACTGAAGGTGTATCAGTTCACAACCAGCGTAGAGAGTAAAACGAAGGTTACCAGAAAAAGCGCTGCCACTGAGTTCGTCAATATCAACAATACATCTGTTGCCCTCGCTTCGCACGGCTACAGATTTAAGTTTGAGCGTCAGTGGACCCGACTTACTAAGTTTACGACTGGTTGGATCAAAAAAAATGTTCCATCCACCGCGCTTTTTCAGATCACGTTGTCCAATAGATAGCACAGTAATTGGATCAGCGTCACGCAAGACCACGACTGGTTTACTATCACCTGAGGCTACAGCTACCGATCTAACTAAAGCTCCTTCACCCGAAATATTGAGCGACAATTGCGTTGACCCTTCTAGGGTATCCCATTCCAAAACAAGTGCTTTTCCCGCCTCTTTGTTTTTCTCATCGATCCTAACCGACACTCCACAAGACGGGTCATATGACTTCGTGTTTACAGAAATGGCATCAGCAATCTGATTGCAGAAAAAGCTTGTGATACAAAATTGGAAAACTAAAAGATTTACCTTTCTGCTAAGCATGGAGAAAAGATTAGCTGATTTATATCTGCTTGGAAGATAAAAAGGGAGTATATTTTATACCTCACTCAACGTTTCACGACTGCCTCCAAAGCTGTCAGTTTCTACACCTAATTTGTGAAGCATTGTTAGATAAAGATTAGAGATCGGTAATTCTGTATATCTCATCTCACCTTGCCAGCCAGAGTCACTACTAATGCCTGAGGTAGACTGGTTTTTCTCATTACCTTTACCATACTTGAGAAATTGACCATGCTTAAACCCAAGTTTACGTCCACCAATAAGTATAAGTGGATAATTGCGTGAAAGATGAAAGGCACTCGAAGCAGAGCCAAAAAATAACGCAGTATGATCTAGCATATTTCCTTCAACTCCAGGCTCAGGAGTATTTTTAAGACGCGTCGCAAAACGACCGAGCTCTTCATTTATAAACCTGCAATATTTTCCAAAATTCTTATATCCATCAGGATTCTTGGTCTCATGGGAAAGCTGATGTGTCAGCTTGAATCCTACTGCTCGCGCAAGATAATCACTGATGCCCACACCATTCTCTCGTCCGAACTGGTAAGTCGCTACACGTGTAGAATCAGTTTTAAAAGCAAGATAAATGAGCTCATACATCGTCTGTACAAACGTACGAGGATCCTCGGGAGTAATGTCAAGATTCAGATGATCTACATTCACTTGAGGTAAAGGAATATTTAGCCAGCGCTTCGATCTTTCAATTTTCACTTCCGTGTCACGCACGGACTGTAAATACTCGGAGAGCGTTTCTTGATCCCGCTTCGATAGTGAACGCTTAAGAGAACGGGCATCGGCCATTAAATCGTCTAATGCGCTCTGACTAAGAGCCAGTCGGTGAGCAGCGTCAGGACCATCTTTAAGAAAAAGCATATCAAAAATTCGCTTAGGTTTGTGTTCAGCGGGAATAGGCCTGCCGTTTCTGTCATAAGACATCGTATGTGAACCCCGAGGCGATCCAGTTCCGCCATCAGTGGACATCACAAGCGAAGAGTGACGAGTATGCTTTCCAGCATGTGCAGCAAAAACCTGATCAAGCGAAATACTGTTATGATAATCTCCGTCAGCACCAGTATCAGCACCAGTCAAAAATTGATCCGCATTCGCATGCCCATGAACACGCCTAACGGCTGGATTTGATAAACCTGAAAAAACTGTCAAATCTTGGCGTAATGGCGCCAATGTTTCCATGCATTTAGTCAGTGTAAAGTCTTTGCGACCTCCGTGCGGGAACCAACTCCATTCCTTAAAGGATGGATCATTTTCTAAAGGCATGGGCACACCATCAGGAAGATAAAAGCAGGCTAATCTTTTTCGTTTTTGAGGCTTGGTTGCGGCTGAAGCTAAATTATTGAACGACTCGAACCAAGGCAAGGCTAGAGCCACGCCAGAACCACGCAGAAATTTTCGACGATCCAGTGAAGATATTCTCATGCTCTTTTTCCTCTTACTAATCATTTTAACTGAAATAAATCACTTTGCACTATAAGAATTATAAGATCCACAAGACCGTCGCCCCGGCTCCTTAATTTGCTTGAAATCTGGTCAACTAGTGAGCGATCCCCAAAGGTTAATGGTCTGCCCAATGCATAGGCAGCCATTTTATGAGTTAAAGCTCGAGCAAATTGGTCCTGCCGTTCACTAATTAAATACTCTTTGAGCCCCTTCATGCCTCGCAATTCATGCTTATTGAACAATTTACTACTGGAATCGACAGGGTCTTCACCAATTGAATCACGCCACTTGCCAACAGCATCAAAGTTCTCAAAGGCAATTCCCCAAGGATCAATTTTGACATGACAGGATATGCAGGCCGGATCTTTGCGATGGTCCTCCATACGCTCTTTAAGGGAGAGTTTAAGTATTTCCGGGTCAGCTAAATCAATTTCCGGTACAGCCGGTGGTGGCGGTGGTGGCGGATCATTAAGTAAATTTTCTAAGAGCCAAATTCCACGCTTTAACGGATGAGAATCCTTGCCGTCTGAATTCATCGCTAAAAGTCCTGCCTGAGTAAGCACACCACCTCGGCGACCTTGCGGTGGAAGCTTCACCAAACGAAATTCATTTCCTATAACCTCTGGCAGATCATAATGCTTCGCTAAACGATCATTAACCATTGTATAGTCAGAATGCAAAAAATCCATTACCGAGCGGTTACTTTTTAAAATCTCACCAAAGAAAGCAATGGGCTCTTCTTTCATTCCTTCCATGACTAGAGGATCAAAATGAGGATATGCTTTTTTATCTAATTTGAGAAAATCCAGTAGCTCCAATCCTAACCATTGCCGAGTAAAGTGACGAGAAAACCTTTCAGATTTTGGATTATCTAATAATCGTTTTATCTGCTCATTTATTACAACCTGATCACGAAGTCTGCCTCTAGATGCGAGGTCCAATAATTCATCATCAGGAATGCTACTCCACAAGAAAAAAGAAAGCCGATTCGCCAATTCGAAATCTGAAATGCGTTGGTTGTCTTTATTAGTAGGCTCGCCAGATAAAACAATATACAAAAACTTGGGTGAAGCCAGCACACCAGACAGGACTTCTAAAATTGCCTCCTGAAAATCATGGCACTGAGGTCTAATCTTGGAAAAAAGAGATAATTTTTGATCTAGTTCCTGACTAGATATCTCTCGACGCCAAGCCCGACGCATAAACTTGGTTAAAACTTCACGTGCATATTTTTCCTCATCATTTTTATGATTACTCTCAAAAAATATTTGGGTGTGCGATTTTGGCGGCCATTCTTCATGAACTGGTGCCGTAATTTCTAAGTAATCAATCTGTACATCTACAGGTGAACTCGAACAGTTTTGAAAAGATAAGAACTCAGCAGGGTTCGGTAATTGGCCAAGCTTATTTATATGTCTATAAGCGTTTCTAGCAATTTCACTTAACCTAACATCCCAATAATAAAACTCGGGCTTATCGGCAGGAGCATGTACCGTAATATCATAATCACTTGCTCGTACCAAGACTCGTGAATCATTACTAGCCTGATTACCAAAAAAAAGTCGCAATGTCGGCAAATGGTTACTGTCTGAATTGACTCGCGAAGCACGGATGCGTACACGCATAGTGCCAGAATCTGGCAGGCCGTCACCAACATCAAAAATATATTTTTTCCCTGCGGGAATCACGACTACACCAGTAGAAATCGGTGGAACTTCAGGTCTAATTGTAATTGGCTTCCATGCGTACTTTGCTCCACCATAACTCCATCGTGTA
>Ga0209404_10000192_pt1 | contig 51616 bp, 38 predicted proteins | sample TroAtlMetagenome_2_FD_187447 | JGI IMG/M metagenome (GOLD analysis project Ga0209404, IMG submission 187447) | Marine eukaryotic phytoplankton communities from Atlantic Ocean - Tropical Atlantic ANT8 Metagenome (SPAdes) (version 2) | ecosystem: Environmental > Aquatic > Marine > Oceanic...
TTGTCCCCTCCTGGACCCTCCTGGGGCGCGCCGACGAGATGCCCGAGCCGGGCAACTACCTCGCCGTCGACACCGAGTGGGGCGGGCCCGTCGCCGCCTGCCGCGGGGAGGACCAGCGCATCTACGCGTTTGCCAACGTCTGCTGCCACCGCGGCGCCAAGGTCATCCGCGACGAGCGCGGCTCCGCCACCTCGGTCGGCTTCATCTGCCCCTACCACGCCTGGACCTACAATCTCGACGGCAAGCTGATCGGCGTGCCGCGCGAGGATTGTTTCGAGGCAGGCTTCGATAAGGCCGACTACCACCTTGGGCGGGTGCCCTGCCTTGAGGCGGGTGGCCTGATCTGGGTGTCGTTGGATCGCACGCGCGAGCTGGACCTGGAGCGCGTGGGGCCGGAACTGGTCGGCGATTTCGACGCGATGGGCCTGTCGGACATGCGCGTCTACAAGACCCAGGATTACGAGATCGGCGCGAACTGGAAGCTCGTCACCGATGCGTTTCTTGAGGGCTATCACGTCACCCGGCTGCACGCAAAGACGCTGGCGCGTTTCTTCGTCGACGCGCCGCAGATGATCGAGCGCATTGGTCAGCACCTGCGGCAGACCTCGGGCAGCCGTCGCGGCTTCGGCGCCGAGCACGTCAGCCGTGACTGGCAGAAACTGCGGCAGTCCGTGGTCTACGCCTACATCGCGTTTCCGAGCGCGATCGTGGTGACCAGCCCGGTCTACGTCAGCGTGACCTTGTTGACGCCGACGGCCAGGGACAAGACGCACGCGCGTTACCTGATGCTGGTGGACAAACAGGCCGAACCATCGGGGAAGATGGAAGATATCTATGCGCGGTCCTTCGATCTGATGGCGAATGCCTTTGGTAACGAGGATTTCAAAGCGGCTGAACTGAGCCAAGAGGGCCTGCGCACCGGCGCACTCAAGCGCCTGACCCTGGGGGGCATGGAGCAGGGCGTCCGCTATTTTCACGACGTGATCGAGGAGCTGGGCGTCGATCCGGCCAAGGGAATCGAAGCGCTCGAAAGCTGAGAGATCGTCGGCGGCGCGGTGCGTCGACGCTGAAATCACAGCACAGTCGAAAGACCGGGCCTGAATACCCGGAAACTGGAGGAGAACGATGCAGAGTTTCGATTACGTCGTGGTCGGTGCGGGCGCTGCGGGCTGCGTGCTGGCCAATCGGCTGTCGGAGGATCCGGGCACCAGCGTCGCCCTGATCGAAGCCGGTCCCGACGACGGCCATCCCTTCATCTCCATGCCCAAGGGTCTGGCGATGATCCTGCAGAACCCGAAGTACATCTGGCCGTTCCCGACCGATCCCGAAGCGGCGACCGACAATGCCTCCGAGAGCTGGCTGCGCGGCAAGGTCATGGGCGGGTCCTCCTCGATCAACGGCATGATGTACGTGCGCGGCCAGCCGGCGGACTTCGACGCCATCGCCGAGCAGTCCAGCGAGGACTGGAGCTGGCAGCACATCGGCGCCGCCTATCGTGCGCTCGAATCGCATGAACTCGGCGCGGACCGCACACGCGGCGACCAGGGGCCGCTCAAGGTGACGCTGCCGACGATGCGCGACCGCCTCAGCGAAGCGATGATCGAGGCCGGCGTCAGCCTAGGCCTGCCCCGCAAGGATGACGTCAACACGCCGGACAACGGAGAAGGCGTCGGCTATGCGCCGCGCACCATCTTCAGGGGGCGGCGCCAGAGCGCGGCGACTGCCTTCATCAATCCGATCCGCAAGCGCGCCAACCTGCACATTCTTACCGGCATGACGGTGGACCGCGTGCGCTTCGAGAACAAGCGTGCCGTCGCCGTGGAAGGTCAGCGCAAGGGTGTCGGCGAATCGGTGGGCGCCCGTCGCGAGATCATCATTGCCGGCGGCGCGCTGTCGTCTCCGGCGATCCTGGAACGCTCGGGGGTTGGCGACCCGGCGGTGCTGCGCGAGCTGGGCATCGACGTCGTCCACGCACTGCCTTCGGTGGGCCGTAACCTCGCCGAGCATCGCGTCATCCTGATGCAGTGGAAGCTACGCGAGCCGCTGTCGCAGAATGCCCATTTCGGCGGTTGGCGACTGTTGCAGTCCACTGCGGAGTACTACCTGCGGCGCAGTGGCCCGATGTCCTCGGCCGCCTATGAAATTGGTGCCTGGCTGAAATCCCGGCCCGAGGAGCCGCGGCCCGATCTACAGTTTCTGATCGCGCCGTTCTCATTCGATCGGGATTCGATGCGCACCAAGCTCGAGCCGTTCCACGGCATGCATTTCTGTGCCTATCCGATGCGCCCGACCTCTCGCGGCGAGATCCACATTCGCTCGCGCGATCCCAATGAAATGTCTTCGCTCAAGCCGAACTATCGGAACACCGAGGAGGACCGCCGAATGATGATCGACCTGGTCAAGGTCGCGAGGCGCTATGCGGCTCAGTCGCCGCTGCGCGAGTTGATTGAGGCCGAAACGTTTCCGGGTCCGTCCTGCGCCAGTGATGAGGAAATGCTGCACGCCTACGACACGGGCGTTTGCGGCTACCACGCGGTCGGCAGCTGCCGCATGGGCAAGGACGCCGATTCCGTGGTCGATCCCGAGCTGCGGGTTCGTGGCGTCGAAGGCCTGCGCGTGATGGATACCTCGGTCATGCCGCAGATTCCCTCCGGCAACACCAACGGTCCGACCATGGCGATGGCCTGGCGCGCCGCCGACATCATCAGGCGTGCCGTCAGCGTCTGAACCGCCAGGAGATCTGAATGGATAACAGCAGCCTCCCTCGACATACCATCGGCGCCGACGGCCCATACTGGTCGTCCCTGGTCGCCGGGCGTCCGGAACTGCCGCGCTGCGAAGCCTGTGGTCGTTGGCACTGGCCGGCTGTCTTTCGCTGTGGTGAATGCGGGAGCTGGGATCAGCGCTGGCATGCGGCCACCTTGCAAGGCGCGGTGTTCAGTTGGACGCGAACCTGGCATCCGTTTGCGGGTTCGGAAGGTATCGGCGTGCCCTACGTCAGTCTTATCGTGAGTCTGCCGGTCCACGGTGGATTGCGTCTGCTCGGCATCCTCAAAGGCGAGGAAGACGGGCTGTGCATCGGCGCACGGGTTTACGGTGAAGTCGCTGAGACGGCGTTTGGCGAAGACCGCATTCCGTCCCTGCGCTGGAGCCTGCAAGAATGAGTGCTTCCGCCTTTTCCGGATCGGTTGCCGTCGCTGGCGTCGGCATGCGTCAGTACAAGCGCGCCCAGGCGCCGATGCCGGAGCGTGGCGTGCTGGTTCGGGCGATCGTCGACGCCTGCGAAGACGCCGGTTTCGATCCGGCCGATGTCGACGGTTTCGTTTCCTACGGTGATGACCATAACGAGCCGGTACGCCTGATGTCCGACCTGGGGACCAAGGACTTGTGTTGGTCGTCGATGGTTTGGGGTGGTGGTGGCGGTGGGATTGCCGGCGCCTTCGGCGCGGCCGCAGCGGCGATCGTCACCGGGCAGGCCAAGGCGGTGGTCGTGTTTCGCGCGCTGGTGCAAAGTGATAGCGGACGCTTGTCCGGCGCGGTCATGGCGCACCATATGAACGACCACTTGCTGGGCGCCGGTCTGATTTCTCCGGCACAGCCCTGTGCGCTGCGGGCGCAGCGCATGTTCGAGCATCATGGTGTGCCGCTGGCGGCCGCGCGGGAACTGGTGCGCGCTTCGTACTACCACGGTGCGCGAAATCCCAACGCCGTGAGCTACGGCAAGGAACTGGATCTGGACGCCTACGATCAGGCGCGCTGGATCGCGGAGCCGTTCCGGCTGTTCGACTGTTCGCGCGAGAATGACGGAGCCGGTGCGTTGCTGCTCGTTTCCAGTGAACGGGCCCGCGATCTGTGCAAGCCCCCTGTCTATCTGCTGGGCGTTGCGCAAGGTGCCGGCAAGGGCTGGGGCGATCTGCTCGAAAATGACGATCACTACGCATCCGCCGGTTTCGCTTCGGTCGCACGGCGCCTGTGGCAACAGACCGGTTTGACGCCGGCCGATATCGATGTGGCGCAGCTCTACGAGAATTTCAGCGCACAGGGCATCGCGTCCCTGATCGACCATGGCTTCTGCAGCTACGAGAACGTAGCCGAGTTCGTACGCTTCGAAAATCTGATTGCACCCACTGGCGGTTTGCCGATCAATACGGCCGGCGGAAATTTCGCAGAGGGCTTCATTCATGGCATCGGCATGGCCGTGGAGTCGGTGCGGCAGCTGCGCGGTGAATCGGCCAATCCGATGCCGGGTGCCAGAACCTGTCTGCTGGCCGGTGGTCCAGGCGCGCCCACAGTGAGCTCCGCGGTATTTGGCACGGAGCGTCCGTGATGGTTGGAGAATTCGAGACCATTCGTTACGAGGTGGCTGATGGCATTGCCACGATCACCTATTGCCGTCCCGATAAGCTCAATGCATTCACGGGAGCGATGATCCAGGAGATTGTCCAGACCTTCGACCGCATCGACGCTGATGACGCGGTTCGTGCCGTGGTCGTCACCGGCGACGGACGAGGCTTTTGTGCCGGCGCAGACCTCTCCGCCGGTGCCGATACCTTCAAGAGCTTTTCCGGCGAGGAATCATTGGAACGCGCCGATGGATCGCTTGATTACAGCAGGCCTGCCGCACGTGATCTCGGCGGGTTTCTCAGCCTGCGTATTCATCGATGTCTCAAGCCGGTGATTGCGGCCATCAACGGACCGGCCGCCGGAATTGGCGTGACCTCGACCCTGCCGATGGATGTGCGCTTGGCCAGCGACAGGGCGCGTTTCGCGATGGTTTTTTCGCGCCGCGGAATCGTGCCGGAGGCCGCATCCTCATATTTTTTGCCACGCGTCGTGGGCATCTCTCAGGCTCTGGAATGGTGCTACAGCGGCAAGCCCTTCGATGCCGAGGCGGCATGTGCCGGGGGCTTGGTCAAGGCGGTCTATCCTCACGATGAATTGCTGCCGGCGGCCTATGCCCTGGCGCACGAGTTCATCGACGGTACGGCGCCGGTGTCACTGGCCTTGATCCGTCAGATGCTGTGGCGCGGAATCGACATGAATCACCCGATGGACGCACACCGGCTCGATAGCCGTGGCGTGCTGTGGCGCGCGCGCAGCGCGGACGCTGTCGAGGGCGTGAACTCGTTTCTGGAGAAGCGGCCAGGTCGCTTTTCCGATCGGGTGTCGACCGACATGCCCGATTTCTTCCCGTGGTGGGAAGAGCCCGAATACCACTGACGCCGCATGCCTCGCGCATGGCGGAGCAAGGACCGATGCAGGAGAATCGACAATGGCTGCAACCCTCAGTAGTGCGCTCAAATGGTGGTCGCTGGAAACGCCTGAAACCACCGCGATTCGTGTGGGTGACGAATCCGTCAGTTATGGCGAGTTCGACGGCTGGGTCAGCGCCGTGGCCGCGCATCTGGTCGGGCAGGGTCTGGAGGCGGGCGATCGGATCGGCACGCTCGGCGGCACCTCATTGCCGCATTGCGCGGTGTTGCTGGGCGCGATTCGCGCCGGAATGATCGCATCGCCGTTGAGCACCCGGCTGTCCACACGCGAGACCTCGGAATTCTATGAACGCGTGCAGCCACGCATCGTCTTCACTGATGCGGATCAGGCCGGCAAGCATGCTTCGCTGGAAGCGCTGGGATGCCGCATTGAGCCGATGTCCAGCATCGTTGGCCTCCGTCAGACTGAGGCGCCACGGTTCGAGCGCGATCTGGAGCCGGACGACGCCGTCGGGATCATCGCCACCAGCGGTTCGACCGCGCGGCCCAAAGGGGTCGTCTATTCACATCGCTCGATGCTGGGATATGCCGCCGAATTCGTGATGGGTGAACCCTTCGCTGGTGCGGGCGCCAGAGCCTTGGTGTTGCCACCCTTGAGCACGTCCGCCGGCTTCGTCCAGCTTGCGCAATTTACCTCGCTGGGCGCGACGATTCATTTCGAAGCGGGCTTCGATGCGGATCGCGCGCTGATGCTGCTCGAGCGCGAGAAGATCAATGCGTTCATGGGGGTGCCGTTGTTCTTCGAGCGCATCGCCGCTGCGCCGGGATTCGCCAATGCCGACCTGTCCAGCCTGAGCTTCACCTCCGTGGGTGGTGCGCGCGTCCCGCGTTCCCTGCTGGACGCCTGGATGACCAAGGGCTGTCTGTTGCGGCAGATATACGGACAGACCGAGGCCGGTGGTGCGGTCACCGTGATGAGCAAGCGCGACGCCATCGAGCAGCCGGACAAGGCAGGTCGTGGCGGTATCTTCACCGAAGTGCGCACCATCGATGCGGACGGCAATTTTCTCGGGCCGGACGAACTGGGTGAAATCGTGCTGCGCGGTCCCTCGATCATGAAGGGCTACTGGAACGATCCCGAGGCGACCGCCAAGACCCTGGTCAACGGCTGGTTGCGCACCGGCGATCTCGGCCGTGTCGACAAGGACGGCTATCTGAGCTTTGTCGACCGCATGAAGGACATCATCATCTCCGGCGGTCTCAATATTTCCGCTGCCGAGGTCGAGCGGGTCGTCGCCGAATACCAGGGCGTACTCGAAGTGGCTGTGATCGGCGCCGCTGATGCCAAGTTCGGAGAAACGCCTCTGGCAATCGTCTACGCCGAAAACGGACTCGAAGTGGCGCGGGTCATCGAACACTGCAATCAGCATCTGGCGGATTACAAGGTACCGCGTTACCTCGTGGTTGAATCCGAGCCCTTGCCGCGCCTGGCGACGGGCAAGATCGCCAAGCCGGCGCTGCGAGCCCGCTTCGAACCGCTGATTCCGGAGCTTCCCAGGGTTCGCTGATTCCGCTGCGAATGGCCTTTTCCGTTCAATTTACAAAAGTTGTAATTTGTATGAATATGCTCTGAAATCACTGATCGGTCGGTAGCGGGCGCACCAGACGCCCGCACACGACGGTGGATACCGCTTGCGGACCGCGAACCGGAGGAGAGTGTCATGCAGAAGATCACCTATTGCCGTAATTGCGCGGGCAACTGCGGCCTGCTGCTCGAAGTCGAGAACGAGCGCATCGTATCGGTCCAGACCGATCGCCAGAACGCGGTATCCGAAGGCTATGCCTGCATCAAGGGACGCATGGCCGCGGATCTTCACAATGGCGACGAGCCGCGCCTTACGCACTGTCTCAAGCGCGGCGAGGACGGCGGCTATCACCCGATCGACAAGTACCAGGCTGTGGACGAGATCGCCGAGCGCCTGCGCGGCATCCTCGACCGGCACGGGCCGCGCGCGCTGGCGGCGTTCTTCGGCACGACTTCGTATTCGGACTGTATCGGCAAGCCGTTCCTCAAGAGTCTGATGTCCGAGGTCGGATCGCCGACGATCTTCTCGTCGATGACCGTGGATCAGGCCTCGAAGTGGGTCACGGTGGGGCGCATGGGCACTTGGGCCAACGGCAAGCCGGTGTCCGACGAAACCGACGTGATTCTGGTCGCCGGCAGCAATCCGCCGGTGTCGCATCAGGGCTATCCGATGTTGCCGGTGCCGTGCACGAACACCGCCGGGCACATACGAGCGGCGCGCAAGCGCGGCGCCAAGTTCATCGTCATCGATCCGCGCAAGACCGAATTCGCGCGTTATGCGGATCTGTTCATTCAGCCGAAGCCGGGGCATGACGCGGAAATTTTCGCGGCCCTGTTGAACATCGTGCTCAGCAATGGCTGGGAAGACCAGGCGTTCGCCGCGCGCTGGACGGTGAATCTGGATCGCCTGCGCGAGGCGGTGGCGCCGTTCACGGCGCAGCGCGTGGCAGAGTCCGCCGGTATCGAGGCGGCGCAGCTCGAACAGGCTGCCAGCCTGCTGGCTCACGCCAAGAAGCCGGGCCTGGGCACCGGCACCGGGCACAACATGGCGGCGTTTTCGAATACCGCGGAACATCTGGTCGAGGCGCTGACCGCGCTGGTCGGCGGCTATATCCGCGCGGGCGATCGCATCCCCAATCCCGGTGTGTTCATTCCGCGCCCGGAAGAGGAAATGGTGATCCCGCCGAACCGAAGCTGGGAATCGGAGCCGCACTGCGCCAGCGATCCGGCCTACGGCAAGCTGATGGGCGAGTTCCCGGCCTCGATCTTTCCGGACGAAGTGCTGGAAGGCGGCGACCAGGCCATACACGCGATGTTCGTCACCGGCTCCAACCCCGCGATGTGCCTGAGCGAGCCGGAACGCACTCACGAGGCACTGCGCGCGCTGGACCTGCTGGTGACCTTCGATCCGCGCGAGGACAGCGCCACCGCGCAGCTTTCCGACTACATCATCGCACCGACCCTGCAGTTCGAACGCGCCGAGGTCACTACCTTCACCGAGGTGGTGTTCCACTTTCCGTTCATCCAGTACTCGCCGGCCTCGGTGGCGCCGCCGCCGCAGACCCTGGGCGAGCAGGAATTCTTCTGGCTGCTGGCGAAGAAGCTCGGCATCCAGCTCACGCTCAAGAACGCACCCTGGGGCATGGAGTTCGACGATTACCCGATCGGATTGCCGATCGACATGGAGACCATGCCCAGCCGCGAATCGCTGATCGAGTGGATGGTGTCGCAGACGGCGGTGAGTTTCGAGACGCTCAAGGCGCATCCGCACGGTTACACCGTACCGATGCCGGAGAAACGCCTGCGTGCGCCCGAGGTGGACAGCGGTGCGCGTCTCGACCTGTGCCCGGCGGACGTGTTCGAGGAAATCGCGGCGGTGGAGGCGGCGATGTCCGCGCCCCCGGAGAAGCCGTTTCTGCTGTCCTCGCGGCGCATCATCGAAAGCTTCAACAGCAGCTTCCACGGCCACGACATCACTCTGGGGCGCCACGGCACCAATCGGCTGTACGCGCATCCGGACGATCTGCAGGATATCGGCGTGGCGGACGGCGACGCGGTTCGCGTGCGTTCCGAATTCGGCGAGCTGATCGGCTATGTGCGCCAGGATGCAGGCATGCGCCGCGGCGTGGTGTCGATGACGCATTGCTGGGGCGCCGGCGCCAAGGCCGATCCCTGGGCGCTGCGCGGCGCTCATACTGGCCGCCTGATTTCGATGCACCACCATCTGCAAAGCGGTAATCGCATGCCGCGCCAGAGCGGCGTACCGGTGGACATAGAACCCCTGGGATTCAATCTGGAGCAGGCTCAGGCCGGCACCGCGCCGCAGCCGGCGGTGGCCTAGGGGCTGATTCTCATGCGCGAGTTCGACTACGGTTTCCGGCGCATCCTGGTGGACCGGCCGCAGCCCGGCGTGGTGTTGTTCACGCTGAACCGGCCGGATCGCATGAACGCGACGGACGACGTGCTGCACCGCGAACTGGCGGAGCTGCCGGTCAAGCTCGACCGCGACGAGGCCGCGCGCGTTGCCGTGATTACCGGTGCCGGCAAGGCCTTCAGCGCCGGCGGCGATTACCAGGGCATCGTCGACGAGGCCGACGACTACGCGCGCAAGCTGGCAATGATGCGTGAGACGCTGGGCATCGTCAGCGGCATGATCGACTGCCGCAAGCCGATCGTTTCAGCCATCAACGGCCCGGCGGCCGGCGCCGGGCTCACCGTTGCGCTGCTCGCGGACATTTCCATCATCAACGAAGACACGGTGCTGTGCGATGGGCACACCCGCATCGGCCTGGTGGCCGGTGATCACGCCGCGCTGATCTGGCCGCTGCTGTGCGGCATGGCCAAGGCCAAGTACTACCTGCTCACCTGCCGCAAGATCAGCGGCCGCGAAGCAGAACGCATCGGCCTGGTTTCCGACGTGCAGCCGGCAGCGCAGGTTTTGCCGACAGCGCTGACGCTGGCCGGCGAGCTGGCGCAGCAGTCCGATGTGGCGCTGGAGCTGAGCAAGCGTTCGCTCAATCACTGGTTGCGCCAGGCCATGCCGATTTTCGAATCGTCCCTGGGTTACGAGCTGCTCACTTCGTTCAGCCCCGACGTGGCGGCACGTATCGAGAAGCTGCTGGCCAAGTCCGCCTGAGCGCAGCCGATCATGCAGGGCGCGCCCCACATCGCCGACCACCTGCGCTACTGGGCCAGCAACCGCCCGCAGCAGGCGGCCGCGGAGTTCGCCTCCGGCCCGCTGAGCTGGGCGGCACTCGACGCCGGTAGCGACGAGCTGGCCAACGGCCTGCTCGGCATCGGGCTGGACCCCGGCGACCGTGTCGCCGCGTTACTGGACTCGACACCGGAATTCGTCGAACTGGTCGCGGCCTGTATCAAGGCCGGCCTGATTCTGTGCCCGCTCAATGTGCGGCTGGCGGCGCCGGAGCTGCTGCATCAGATTCGGGACAGCGGTGCCGCCGTGCTGGTCACCGCGAAGTCACCGAGTGCACGGCTGGAGCCGGTCGCTCATGAACTCGGCACATTGCCGGTCTATTGCCTGGATGCACATGCCGGGCGGGACTTTCAGTGCCTGCGGTTGGCGGGTGGCGTGGCCCAGCGCCGGTTCGCGCCCGATGATGGCCTGTTCCTGTGCTACACCTCGGGAACCACCGGGCTGCCGAAGGCCGCGTTGCTGAGTCACGGCGGCGTGCGTGCCGCAGGCCTCTCCAAGCAGATTGCCGACGGCATCAGCCATCGCGACCGGGCGTGGTCGATGGCGCCGTTGTGCCTGACGGCCGGCTTGGTGACCAACCTGGTGCAGATCAGTTTTCTGGTCGGCGCGACCATTGTGTTCGGCAGCGCCGCCGATCCGGAGCAGGCGCTGGCGCATGTTGTCTCGCAGCGGATCACGACGATGGCGATGGTGCCGTTGATGCTGGAGCGCATGTCGCAAACCGAGGCTTTCACACGCGCCGAGCTGAGCGGCCTGCAGCATGTCACCACCGGTGGCCCGGACCTCACCGCGGAGCTGGTGGCGCGCTATGCGCAGCGCGGCGTTTCACTGGATCCGTCGTTCGGACAGACCGAAGCCAGCAGCATCGTCACCTGGTCGCGTCGCCGCGACATGGGCAACCGCCTGCGCGCCTCGGGCCGCGCGATTCCGCACACCGAAGTGCGCATCTTCGACGAGGACGACCACGTGCTGCCGGCCGGGCAGGCCGGCGAAATCGTGGTGCGCGGGCCGGGCGTGATGCTCGGATACTGGCAGCGACCGGAAGCAACCGCGGCGGCACTGCGAAACGGCTGGCTGCACACCGGCGACATCGGCTTTCTCGATGAGCAGGCTTACCTCACCGTATGCGATCGCAAGAAAGACATGATTCGCTCGGGCGGGTTCAACGTCTATCCGGCCGAAGTGGAGCAGGCCTTGCTTCCGGTGCTGTTGGCCACCGCCGAGATCGCCGTGGTTGGCGTGCCGGACGCGCAATGGGGTGAGGTCGGACTGCTGGTGGTCGGCGGTGACCCGCGGGTGGATATCGACGCGCTGCGGCGGCGCATGCAGGCGACGCTTGCCGGCTACAAGCAGCCACGCCGCTACTGCGTCGTCATCGATGAGGCGCTGCCGCGCAATGCCACCGGCAAGATCCGCAAGGTCGACCTGCGGCAGCGTTTCGCAAGCCTGCCGGCTTCGGCCATTCGTCTGAAGGACTGAAAACGCACATGGGAACACGTTTGAAAGGAAAGGTCGCAGTCGTGACCGGCGGAGCCAGCGGCATCGGTCTGGCCAGCGCGTGGCGCTTCGCGGCCGAGGGAGCCAAGGTCGTTATCGCCGATATCCAGGACGCGCTGGGGGAGGCCATCGCGGCCGGTTCTGGCGGTGCGCTGAGCTACGCGCATGCAGACGTGTCGGTGGATGCCGAAGTCGAGGCGCTGGTAGCGGCGGCCGTGAGCCGTTTCGGTCGGCTCGACGTGATGTTCAACAACGCCGGTATCCAGGGTGACCAGTCCGGTTTCATGGAGATCGAAGCCGGCGCCTTCGATCGTATGGTCCGGCTGCTGACAGGCTCCGTGGTGTCCGGCCACAAGTACGCGGCGCGACAGTTTCGCGCGCAGGGGTCCGGCGGCGCGATCATCTCCACCACCAGTGCGGCCGGTCTGCTCGGCGGCTACAGCAATCTCAGCTATACCGCTGCCAAGCACGCCATCATTGGCGTGGTACGCGCCGCCGCCTTCGAACTGGGCCCCTTCGGTATCCGTTCCAATGCGATCGCCCCGGGGGTGACCGTGAGCCCGATCATGGCCAGTAGTTTCGGTGTGCCGGCGGAACGTGCGCAGGCGTTTCAGGATTTCGTGGCTCAGCGCGTGGATGCCTTGCAGCCTCTGTCCCGCGCGGGACGGCCCGAAGATATCGCCAACGCCGCGCTGTTCCTCGCCAGCGACGAGGCTTCGTGGATCAGTGGTGTGACCCTGCCGGTCGACGGCGGCGGCACCGCCGTCACCCATTCCGACCCGACCGCCGTGGTCGCCGCCGCCGGTCTCGAATTTCTAGGGCAAGGCTCCTAGGCCCTGCCTGCCGGGTGGTGGCTTGGGCGCCGCGCGACGAGGCACGTCGCCGGGCGTCAGGCCGAAGCGGCCTTTCATGGCGCGGCAAAGGTGGGACTGGTCCGAAAATCCGCACTCGGCGGCAACGGTGCCAGCGGCCTTCCCCTGAGCGAGCAGCCGGTAGGCCGCCGTCAGTCGAAGTTCCATGACGTGAGCCCAGGGCGTGGCGCCGGTCGAGCGTTTGAACTCGCGTGCGAAGTGCGCCGCGGACAGTCCGACGCGCGCCGCCATTGCCTCCACCGACAGCGCGTGCCCGCCGCCGATCCGCGATTCGGTCCACGCCAACAGCGTGCGCAACTGATGCGGGGCGATTCCTCCCTTGCCGGTCAGCGGCGCTGCGGGCCGACCGTGCCGTTGGCCCAATGCCAGGATGAAACTGCGGACCAGGGCATCGGGCAGGCCGCCACCGGAGTGTCCGGCGGTTCCCGGCTCGGTCAGCAGGTGTGCCATGCCCAGCAACAGGTGCGACAGCAGCGTATCGATAACGGCATAGCCGGCGCGCAGTTCGTGATGTCGGCCCATCAGGCCGTCGAGTACCTTGCCGTCGATGACCGCACCGACCCATTTCGTTCGGATCGAATGCCGTACCGAGAACGGGGTGCCTTCGGGGTGTATCCACAAGGCCCGCGAGGGCATGACCAGCGTGCTCCAATGGCCCGAGATCCGGGTCCGGATGGTGATCGGCGCCTCGTTCAGCTGCATTCCCACGTAGTGGCCGTCGACCATCAGTTCATCGACTTCGCAGCCGAGGTTGGTCCCCACTTCGAGGAACATGCCCGGCCAGCCGGCACTCGCGGATGACGCGAGAATCCGGGCGTGCGCCAGGGCCGGAACGATGTCGTGCCGTTCACGTCGGCGGAAGCGGATTTCGCTGCCCTGCGTCGTTGCGCTATGCATGGATTGGTTCTCCTCGCGGGCGCCGGCGCTGATCCTGCCGCCTCATGGCGGGAAGCAGTGATCCCAAGCTGAACTTCGGTAAAACGCAGCCGATATTCGATAGATGCCGGACTTCGCGAGCATACGTCAATTTTTCAGCAGGATCATCCAATTGGAGCAGGATTCTGCAGGCCCGTGTATCGACTGGCCGCTATCGTTTCCTGCGATGAGCGTGATGCCGGTGTGCGTTCGAAAAGAGTGGAGGAAACATGGACTTTGGACTGAAAGACAAGGTGGCATTGGTCACCGGCGGCAACTCCGGTATCGGGCGGGCCATCGCCGTCGCGTTTGCCGAAGCCGGAGCCAAGGTCGTGATCGCCGCCCGCGGTATCGAAAGCGGCGAGGAGACCGTGCGACTGATTTCGGACCGCGGCGGGGAATGCATTTTCGTGAGAACAGACGTCTCCAAGGCCGCGGAGGTCGAGTCGCTGTTCGGACGCATCGCCGAGCGCTACGGGCGGCTCGATTGCGCCGTGAACAATGCAGCGGTGGAAGGGCAGAAAGGGTTCGTCGACTGGAGCGAAGCCGAGTGGGACGAGACTGTGGACATCAATCTCAAGGGTGTCTGGCTGTGCATGAAGCACGAAATACCCTTGATGCTGGAAAAGAGCGGGGGCGCAATCGTGAATATTTCCTCCGTGGCCGGCCTGATCGGTTTTCCGCTGCATGCTCCCTATGTCGCTGCCAAACATGGTGTCATGGGCCTGACCAAGACCGCATCGGTGGAGTTCGCAAAGCAGGGCATCCGCGTCAACACCGTCTGTCCGGGGACGATCCTGACGCCGATGCTGGAACAGGGCTTCGCCAACAATCGGGCGAATGCGGATATCGCAATCGCAATGACCCCGATGGGTCGAGTCGGCCAGCCCGAAGAACTGGCGGCAGCAGCGGTGTGGTTGTGTTCCTCTCAGGCCAGCTACGTCACCGGCGCGACGCTCGGTGTCGACGGCGGCTGGTCGCAGCACTGAGCGCGTCATGACGACCATCGACCTGAATGCCGCGCTGCAAGCGGCCCGAGAGGACACCGGCCTGTCCGATTTCGGACCGGACGATTTCATTGAACCCCTGTCGGTCTTTCTGGACCTTTTGAAGGCCAGCGAGCTCACCGAGCCGGGGCGACTGGCGCAAGCCCAACTGGTGCATCGCTGTCTCGTGAACCGCCTGCGCTTCGCCGACGACCTTGTCCGCCATCCGCAGATACTGGACGAAGACGTCAGCGATCCCATCGTCGTGCTGGGCTTTCCGCGCAGCGGTACCACCGCCCTGCAACGCATGATCTCCGCCGATCCGTCAATGCAGAGCCTCAAGCTTTGGCGGGTGTTCAATCCGGCGCCGTTCCCCGACGAGGTGGTCGATGAGCCTGCCGACCGGATCGCCTTTGCCGAGGCGATCGAAGCGGCGATGCGCACGGGCAGCCCGGAGATGTTCGCGGCGCATCCGATGATCGCGAACGAGGCGGAGGAAGACTGGTTCCTGCATCACTTCGCGTTCCAGCACGTGGGCAATGTCTTCGGCGGATTGGTGAGCGTCGAGTATCTGGCGTATCTGAAAACCTTGCCGCGCCTGCCATCCTATCGCTACGTCGGCGATCTGTTGCGTTACCTGCAGTGGCAGGACGGTGGCCGTCGCGGCCGTCGCTGGGTGCTCAAGAGCCCGGTACATATCGGCTGCTTGCCGGAGCTGTTGAGCGTGCATCCACGCGCCACGCTGATCTATCCGCAGCGCGATTTTCACACCGTCATGGCTTCGTTTTGCTACACCCTGGAATGCAGCGTCGGCGCGTCGATGCCCGTCGATCCCGAACGCATCGGCGCATTGGCGATCGATTTCTGGGCGGAGGAGATGCGGCGGTTTCATGACGGCTGCAAGAAGCTCGGAGACCAGCTCAAACTGTTGGAGATGCCGTACTCCGATCTGCTGGCGAACCCATTCGCGCATATCGGTCAGCTCTACGGTATGGCAGGCACCCATTTGACGGACGAGGGTGAGCGAGCAATCCGCCGCTGGATTGCCGACAACCCGGCCGGCAAGCACGGCAGAAACGTGTACCGGCTCGAACGCTATGGATTGACCGAAGCGCAGATCGATTCCGTGTTCGGCTCCGGCGGCACAGTGTCCGTATCGGCATGATCAAACCTGAGGGCGATCGTTGATGAACTCCGAAACCAATGACTGCGGCCGCGCGCGCGACGGACTGCGGACCAGCCACGATTACTTTATTGGGGCCGTGCGCGAGGTCGAAGACATCGTCCGCGCCCATGCCGAGGTCTCCGATCGCGACCTGGCTGAGGGCTATCTCTATCTGGCCGGCATGTGGGTGTTTCATCTGGAGCGGGTCTTCAAGGGCCACGATGTGGATCGCCCATGCTTCGTTCGTGACATGGACCCGGCCCGAACCTGGGGGTTGCCGACGCCGGATCATCACTACTATTCGGCGCAGATCGATGGTCGTGGAGAGTATCGGATCCTGGGGCAGCGCGGTGCCACGGCGGACTATTGTTTTGAGGTATTGAGCGGACTTGCCGGGGATGACGGCGTTATCGGCGACCGTGTCGATGCCCTAGATGCCAGTCGCCTGGAGACCGAAGCGGACGGTCGTTTCGAGCTGTTCGTAGGCGGTGCGCCACGTGCCACGAACTGGCTGAAGGGCGGTGACAAGGCGCGCGTCGTCTTCGTCCGTCAGACCGTCAGCGACTGGACGCGAGAGCAACCGACGCCGATGTTGATCGAACGGATCGACATTCCAGAGCGGCCGTTCGAACGACCGACTGCGGAGGCGGTTCAGGCGCAACTCAAGCAGGCCGCGGACAGACTCGTTCACCAGGTTCGGTTCCTGGACGACTTTTCGCGAAACTGGGCGAAGACCTTGCCCGTCAACGAACTTCCGGCGCCGGCCGTTGGCCCGGCCGATTCCGGCTACTTTCCGGGACAGTTCAACACCAAATGCCGATTCGAGCTGCCCGAGGGGCATGCGCTGATTGTCACGGTGGAGGCGGCACCGGCCCGCTACCAGAGCCTGGCGCTTGCGAATCCGCATTGGTTCAACAGCATTCACTACCGCAACCTGCAATCGAGTCTGACCTTGTCCCAATCCCGACCGTCCAGCGACGGTCTGTATCGATTCGTGATCGGTCCCGAAGATCCCGGTGTGTACAACTGGCTGGATACCGGCGGCCAGTCCCACGGCTTTGTGTTTCTGCGTTACCAGGGGCTTGCCGACGGCCGGCCGCCGCAGCGGCCCAAAACCGCGTTGCTGCAGATTGCCGACCTGAGCAAGGCGTTTCCCGAAGACGAAGTGCGCGTGAGCGAGGCGGCCCGTGTCGAAATGCTGAGGCGCCGCCGCCTTTCGGCGGACCGGCGTTTTGCCTGATTGGCCCTATGCTTTTTCAACGGCGACCGGCACGCCGGTCAGGTGCGACATGTTGCTGAGCTTGTCGTAGCTGCCGGGACCGGTCGGCATCAGGCGGTTGGTGTTGACGCCGGGCAGGGCGTAGGCCTTGCTCATGCCCGGTGCCTGTTGGTGGCCGTAGCCGTGGCTCAGGGCGACCACGCCCGGCATCAACGTGTCGTCGAACAGAATGTGTGTGGTGAGGCTGCCGTAGTCGTTGAACACGCGCGCGGAGCCGCCTTCCTGCAGCCCGCGTTGTCCCGCGTCCTGGGGGTGAATGTGCAAGGGGTTCAAGCCGTGTTTCTCGGTCTTGAGCGCCTTCATGTTGGCGAGGTTGCTGTTGTGCATGTAGTTGGTGCGCAGCGAGATGAGCTTGAGCTGGTCGGGCGCTTCGGCTTCCAGCTGGCGGAAGATCGCCTCGCAGCGGTCCAGGGATTCGCCGAACAGTTCGGGGCAGCAGTCCACTTTCTTGTCCGGCCAGGCCAGCAGTTCGTCGAAGAAGGCTTCACGCGAGGGCTGCGGTAAGACCGCCGTCTGGTGCGGCATCGCACGCAGACCGTCGACCGACAGGTCCGAGGCGCCCAGCATTCCGTCCAGGAACAGCTCGTGCTGCGGCGGGTTGCCGTCGAGCATGCTGGGCAGTCCCAACTCCTGTTCGAGGCGCGCGATGATCCACCAGTCCGGCTGCCGCTCGCCCTTGGGCGGCACCACGGCATCGGTGTACTGCACATACGGATTCGGCTGGCTGCCGTTCGCGGTGTGGGTGATGTCTTCGCGCTCCAGCCAGTCGGACGCAGGCAGGATGTAGTCGGCGTATTCACCGGTGGCGTTGCGGTACAGGTCGATGCTGACGATCAGGTCCAGCTTGGGCAAAGCCTGGCGCAATCGTGTTTCGCCGCTCATCGACAATAGCGGGTTGCCGGACAGCACCAGCAGTGCGCGAATCGGGTCCCGGTCGACTTCGATGAAGTCCGAGAGCAGATTGCCGGGCAGCGAGAAGAAAGCGTGCCGCATCGCGCCCAGTGGCGTGTCGAAGTATTCGACGGGCGGCGGCGGCTCGCCGGTGGTGGTCGGAGCGAATCCCCGCGCGTAGTAGTTGCCGCCGGGGCGGCCCAGATTGCCGGTCACGAAGCTCAGCATGTTGAGCAGCCAGTAGGCGAGCGTGCCCTGACGACCCTGGTTGACACCGGTGGCCATGTACACGGCCGCCGATTCGGCCTGCATGAATTCCCGCGCGAGCGAGCGGATCGTGGCTGCGTCCACGCCGGTGATTCCGGCCACGCGCTCGGCCGGATAGCGCGCGACAAAGGTGCGCAGTTCGGCCACATGTCTGCCGTGGCGGGCGAGCACGGCTTCGTCGAAACCGCCGCCAAGATCGATTTCGTGCAGCATCGCCGCCATCAGGTAGACGTCCGTGTCCGGTTTGATCTGTACGAGTTCGCCGGTGGTGGTTCCGGTGGATTCGATGCGGCGCGGGTTGACGAAGCGCACCTTGCCGCCGCGCGAGGTGATGTCCTGCAACACATGCATGGGCTTGTGCGTGGACAGGGTGGTCCAGTGGGAGACCTTGGGATTGGAGCCGAAGCAGAGCAGGTACTGCGTGTTGTAGAAGTCCGGAATCGACCACTGCGAGGAACCGAAGATCGCCTCGGTGGCCGCCGGCTTGTTGGCCATGTCCTGCGTGCCGGCACCGAAGCTGTGGCGCGAACCGATCCGCGCCGGCAGCGTCAGTGCGGGCAGGAAGCCCTTGGTGTTGAAGGCCACCGGATTGCCGTAATAGGTGCCGATGGCATTGGGTCCATGCCGGTCACGCAGGGCTCGCAGCCGCTGCCCGATGTCAGCCAGCGCCTCGTCCCAGGATACGCGCTCGAACCGGCCGATCGCTTCCGAGCGCGGATTGGTCCGGCGCAAGGGGTAGTCGAGCCGGTCTGGATCCTGGTGCACATCGAGGTAGGACAGGCCCTTGTGGCAGGCGAAGCCCTGAGTCACCGGATGCGCCTTGTCCGGGCGGATCCGGGTCACGGCTCCGCCTTCGTCCAGTTCGGCGATCAAGGGGCACAAGGGCTCGCAGATGCGGCAAAACGTGTGTTTGGTCGTGGCCATCGATGATCCTCCTTGACGCGTACCGACGGCTGTTGGCAGCCGCCCTCAACAGGCTCAGTAGGTGTAACCGACGGTGACGCCGTAGGTGGCCGGATCGCCCCAGGCCACGGCATCGTAGCGCTGCTGCTGGTTGCGATAGACCAAGTACTCCTCGTCGGCCACGTTCTTGCCCCAGAGCGTGACGCTCCAGTGATCATCCACGGTCGTGAATTTCGCGGACAGGTCGATCAGCGTGTAGGCCTTCTGTTCGGCCACGTTGAGCACGTCCCAATAGAAGCTGTCGGAGTAGGCAAGGCTCGCGTTGAGCGTCCCCGTCCAGGTGCCGCCGACATCGAAATAGTAGGAGCCACTCAAGTTGGCGGTTACCGCCGGAGTGCGGATCACGTCGTTGCCGCTGACGTCCCGGCTCACCTGATAGTTGCCTCCGCTGCTCGACGGCAAGTAGCCCTCGGCGTTGTCGAATTTCTGATACGTCGCCTTCTCTACGCCGACCGCGCCGCGCAACAGAACACTGGGGTGCGGGTTGAGCTCTAGTGACACTTCCGCGCCGTACATCTCGGCGGCGCCGGCGTTTTGCAGCAGGGTCAGGCCGGTTTCTCCATCGGTCAGAAAGGTTTGGATGTCCCGGTAGTCGTAGTAGTAGACCGACGCGTCGGCTCGAAAGTAGGACGTCGGATTGGCCTTGATCCCGATTTCGTAGGCATAAAGCGCTTCCGGATCAACAGGGGGATTGGTCGGTACCTGTGCATTGAGCACGCCGCTCTTGAAACCCTTGTTGAACGTGGCATAGACCATCGTCGATTCGCCGATGTGATAGTCCGCCGCGAGCCGGAATGTCGGCGAGCGGAACCACTCTTCCTGCCGCCCGACGTCCGGATCCTTGCCGGTGAACTCACCGCCCACGCGCTTGCGTTCTGCGCTGTAGCGCACGCCGGCGGTCAGGCCTACGCCGTTGTCCAGCAGGTAGCTGCCCTGCGCGAAAGCCGCGAGTGCCAAGGTGGACTGCCAGACTTCATAGACCGCGGCCGGTGGCTGGGTCGTGTCGTAGCCGAGATCGAGCGGCTCGTAGCCGTCCCTGGACGACTGTATGAAGGCGCCGGTGATCCACTTCAACGGACCGGAGTCATTGGAGATAAGTTGAAATTCCTGCGTGGCGAAAGGAATGTCCTGCTTGTCCGTGTAGAACAGCGATGCCAGCGGAACGATATCGGGTGGAGCGTCCGGATCGGGACCTTGCTGTTCGGCGATCAGCACGCCGTCGGCGCTGGTTCCGTCACCTTCAACCGCATTGTGATTGGTCAGGCGACGGTACTGCGTAAGTGATACGAAGTCGGCGAAGCCGAGGTTGATGCTCAACTTGGCATTGATGCCATATTGCTCGACGTCGAAGCGCGGATCGATGTTCGCGGCGAACTCGAATGGCGAGTCGCCGTAGATGACGCCTGGTCCCGCAAGCAAAGGCGTGGTGCCGGGCGCCACGCTGTTGACATTGGCGAGATTGTTCTTGGAATCTGCGTATTCGAGGCCGATCAACAGCGAATCGGTATCATTCAATTCAAACAGCAGTTTGGACCGGACGGCGACGTAGTCGTTGGTGCCATAGTGCTTGCCGTTCACAAGGTTCTTGCTGTAGCCCTTGCCCTGGTCTTGTGTAGTCACGGCGAAGTCTGCCGATACGCTTCGTGACAGGCCGCCGGTCATGTAGGCGCTGCCGGAATAGGTATCGTAGTTGGAATAGCCAGCCGTGCCCTTGAAGCCAAATTCCTGTTCCGGCATGCGTGTCACGATGCTGATTAGGCCACCGACCGCATTGCGGCCGTAGAGCGTGCCCTGCGGGCCTTTCAGCACCTCGACGCGCTCGACGTTGTTGAACGGTAGCTGTGCCGCGATACCCAGGCCCTGGTAGAAGCCGTCGATGTAGGTGGCAACGCCCGGCTCGTCGCCGGCGCCGACATTGGTACTGCCGACGCCGCGCATGAACGGAGTGCCGAAACCGACCACGCGCGCCGTGCTGAAGCTCGGTGTCATCTTGCCGATGTCGAAGGCGTTATCGATGCCCTGTGCCTTCATCTGCTCCGCGGTGGCGGCGCTGATCGCGATGGGGACGTCCTGCAGCCGCTCGGTACGGTGCTGAGCGGTGACGACTATTTCTTCAATTTCGCCGCTCCACGATTTCCCGCTTGCCGGCTCGGAAACGTATTCCTGGGTGGCGGAATCTTCGGCGGACTTCCCATCATCCTGGGCGTGGCTGGATACCGCATAGATCGAACAAGTCAGTGCGAGTAGGACATTCGCACGTTTGAACGCTGGTGCATGGTTCATCGGATTTCTCTCTCTCCTCGCTGGCACTCGCCCCTCGTGGTCGGGGTGCGATGTTCTTTTGGGAAAACAATTCCCCTGACCTAGAATCTGCAAAAATTCCGGGTTTCGGCACGATTTTATAAAAAAATCGCGCTTATATTCTAATTTTTGTCGGCCCTTTCGGCGCCGATGGTGCGGAAGTTATCCGCGCTCGATACAAAAGTCAACATTTGTAATTCATAACAATCTAGAATCGGATTGTGCGCCAGAGAATCACTGGCAGGATTGCCGAATAAGCGGCAAAAAGGTTCCTTTTGTCGGTCTTGAAGGGCGCGGCGGCTGGCGCGGTTGTCGCCAATGTCCGCAAACACGTGAATGATTTTGTATCAATCATTTGATACGCCCGGTCGCTGCGGTATCGGTCGCATGCTGCCGCCACCTGCGGCCATCGCCCGGAACCCGGCCGAGAAGAACGGAACCAGGTTGTCGATGATCGAGGCGTGGTCGCTCAGCCTGCACAGGCCCTGGGTCTGCTGTTCCAGCAGGCAGGACTCGGTGACGATGTGCACGAAGGCAGCCTCCACGAAGTAGAAGGACCAGTTCAGGCCAGACTCCGTCAGCGCGGGCAGGGCGCGTCTCAGTTCCTTGACGTAGGCGCGGGTTACGGGCGCATAGAGTTCGCGATACGGTGCGAGCAAGGCTTCCTGCCCCGGAATGGCGGATATCTGCGCCAGCAGCCGCACATAGGCGCTGGAGCATTCGTCTCGTCCCAGCCATCGCAGAATCGGTGTAGCCAATGCGCGCAGCAGGTCCTCCACACTTGCGGGGCCATTGCCGCAGCTCGTCAGGGTGTGGTCGAGGGAGGCTCGCAGATCCTGGGTGTAGTCCAGCGCACGCCGATTGAGTACGGCCTGGAACAGGTCTTCCTTGCTGCCGAAATGATGGGCGGCCAGCGATTTTCGGACGTTGGCGTGCTTGGTGATGTCGCGGATCGATACGCCGTTGTAGCCATGACTGGCGAACAGGCGCTCGGCGGCGTCCAGTATCGATTCGCGCGTGCGGATCGATACTGGCCGGCCGCGCCTTCCGGGGGCTGGCGGCTCCGACGCAGCAGTGGTGATGGCCGCCGGCGTCGCGTCTTGCGCGGTGCCGGCTTTTCGGCCGCCCCTGGCTTGCAGGCGAGCCTGGTGCCGTTCGAACAGATCCTTGAGGGCCGCGCCATTGGGCAGGGCGAAACCGTTTTCGAGCGCGTGGCGACGGTCCGCCTGGGCGGTGGCGAGCCAGCCGCTCAGCCAGTCTGCGTCGATTTCGGCCCATGGCGTCGACACCTCCGTGCCTTGCGTGGAGGTGGCGCCGAGAAGCTCGCAAGGCGCCGCTGCCTGCAATGCCTTGAGGAAGGCGCGTGCCTGCGTCGGCGAGTCCGCTGTGCGTGCTTGGTGAAAGGTCCAGGTGGTGGCCGCGTCGACACCGACGAACAGAATCCGACCGTCGCGCAGCGCAAAGACATCCAGCCGAACCGTGCCTAGCTGTGACGGTGGTGGGGCGAGGCGGTTCTGGGCGTGGCGACGCAGGAGGCGGTCGAGTGTGGAGCGGCTCAAGGTCGGCGTCAGGGTTTCTCGCAACAGGCCCAGAAAATCGTCCAGCGGGACTTGCAGCAGTTTGCGCAGCCTGACGATGAGGATTTCGCTTTCGGCCGCCATGGCGCGGCGCGCCCGATTGGGAGCGTGACTGCGGTCCTGGGTATCGCTGCGCTGGCGCCATTTGCGCACGGTGGCGCGGCTGATGCCGAACTGCCGGGCCAGCGCGTGGTCGCTGCCCTCGGCGCTGTTCAGCGCCGCGCGAATCTCGGCGGTGGTGGCCTTGTGTTCGGGCATTGTGGGACTGGTTAATGATCAAATGAGACTGAATTACTGCACGATTCGGCTATCAATTTCTGTATAAATATCAATATAAATAGGCTTCTTGATCGATCCGCCGTTGCATGCGTATATTGATCGAACGACCTAACAAAGTGAAGGGGTCGCACACACAATACTGATCCGCAGGCGGCGGGCCACGGGCCGTGAGCATGCTGGAGGAGCTTAGCGATGGATGCCCGGAATCGATCCGACACGAGTGCAGCACGGCCGAACCCGCCGGTGGGGGCGGATGGTGAGCACGTCACCTTCTGTCGTTTGTGCGAAGCGCACTGTGGCCTGGTGGCGACGGTGCGCGCGGGTCGGGTGGTCAAGTTGGCGCCCGACCGCGCCAACCCGCATTCGCTCGGCCATGTCTGCGTCAAAGGCACCTCCGCGGCGGAGATCACCTACGACCCGGACCGGGTGCTGCATCCGCTCAAGCGTGTGGGGGGCGCCGGCGAGTTCGTGCCGGTGAGCTGGGACGAGGCGCTGTCGGACATCGCCGCCCGCCTCAAATCCCTCCGGGACGAACACGGCCCGGAGTCGATCGCCTCGTATCTGGGCAACCCCACTTCGTTTGCCAGCGAGAATTTCGTCACGCAGCTTCAATTGATGGCGTCGATGGGCAGCACGCGCCAGTACGGCGCCAGTTCCCAGGACACCAATGCGCGCCTGCTGGCGAACTATCTGGCCTATGGCGCGCCGTGGACCACTGGCGTTCCGGACCTGCCGAGCTGCGACTTCCTGATCGTGATGGGCGGCAACCCGATGGTGTCCAATGGGTCTCTGATGTGGGCGCCGCGAATCAGCCATGATCTGGACGCGATCGCCCGCCGCGGCCGCGTGCTGGTGGTCGATCCGCGCCGGTCGGAAACCGCCGCCCGCTACGAGCACCTGCCGATACAGCCGAACGGTGACGTTTGGTTGCTGCTCGGCATGTTGCGCGTGCTGATCGACGAAGACCTGATCGCTGCCGAGGTGCTGGCCGGGGACATTTCCGGCTACGAGGAATTGCGTGCCGCCGTGCTACGGCACGAGGTCGAGCAATGCGCTGCCTCCTGCGGTGTCGATGCCGGGCGGATTCGTGAGATCGTGCGCGGATTCGTCAGCGCCAGGCGGGCCACGATCTACAGCCGCATCGGCATCTGCCGCGGACCTTACGCCACGCTCACGAATTTTCTGCTGACCGCATTCAATGCCTTGACCGGCGGCTATGGCCGCGAAGGCGCCACCATGTTCGGACGCGAGGTCTTTCCGTCGACCAAGGCCAAGCCGGGCGGTTACGACGAGGCGCGCACCCGGACCGGCAAGGTGCCCTCCGTCGCCGGGTTTCTCGCCAGCGCGACGATGCCGGACGACATCCTGCTCGACGGGCCGGACAAGGTGCGGGCGCTGCTCGTGAGTTGCGGCAACCCGCTGCTGAGCGCGCCCGGCGGCGAGCGCTTGAAACAGGCGCTGCAATCGTTGGAACTGCTGGTTTCGTTCGATCTGTACATCAACGAAACCAATCGCCACGCCCATTACATTCTGCCGGGAACGACCTTCCTGGAGCGGCCCGACGTGCCGCTGATCGGATTCGCCTTCATGATCCGCGCCTTCCTGCAGTACACCGATGCGGTGATCCCGCCGGTGGGCGATTCCCGCGACGAATTCGATACCTACCTGGAGATCGTGCGACGCATGGGCCTCGGGGCGCCGTCCGCCTCGCCGGTGATGCGACGGCTGGGCCGGATGCTGCGCTGGACGCCGCGTCCGCTGACGCTGATCGATCTCGGCCTGCGCCTGGGTCCGGTCGGCGACCGCTTCGGTCTGCGCCGCAGGGGCTGGTCGATCAAGCGTCTGCGCCAGCATCCGCATGGCGTGATGGTGGATGTGCCGCATGGTTGCGATCGCTGGAAGACGCGCATCGCCCATCCCGACCGCCGGATTCACGTCTGGCACGAGGTGGTGGCCAGGGAGTTCGAGCGCCTGTTCGCGCAGGGCGTACCGCAGCCGCGTTTCCGCCTGCTCAGCGTGCGCGAAATCCGCTCGCTGAATTCCTGGATGCACAACGTCAACCGCTTGGTGCGATCGCAGAAGCCAGCGCTGAGGATTCATCCGCTGGATGCCGCCGAGCTTGGTGTTTCGGACGGCGACCCGGTCTATATCAGCACGGCCGCGGATCGGCTTCAGGTGCCGGTCAAATTGTCGGACGAGGTGGTGCGCGGGGCGGTCTGCTATCCGCACGGCTGGGGCCACAAGGGGGGCAGCTGGCAGACGGCGAACGCGACCGAGGGCGTCAATATCAATCGTCTGCTCGGGCTCGGCACCGATGCGATCGAGTTCATCTCCGGCTCCAGCCTGATCGACGGGCTGGAGGTGTTTCTGGAAAAGGTCGAGCGGGGCGAGCGGGATCGGCAGGCCGGAGCGCGCACCGCGGAGGCGGACGTCGCGGCCTGATCAAAAATTAAACCGGGCAATCGGGAGCAAACAACGATGGCGGCATTGGGTACGGAACAGGTGGTCGGGGTGCGGCACTGGAACGAAACGCTGTTTTCGTTCAAGACCACACGCGATCCCGCCTTGCGTTTCGAAAACGGGCATTTCGTGATGATCGGCCTGGAGGTGGAGGGGCGCCCGCTGCTGCGCGCCTACAGCATCGCCAGCGCCAACTACGAGGACGAACTCGAATTTTTCAGCATCAAGGTCGAAAACGGACCCTTGACCTCGCGTCTGCAACACATCAAGGCAGGCGACCGCGTATTGGTCAGCCGCAAGCCGACCGGCACTCTGCTGTTGCACGACCTCAAGCCGGGCCGCCACCTCTACATGCTGGCGACCGGGACCGGCCTTGCGCCGTTTCTCTCCCTGGTCAAGGACCCGGAAACCTACGAACGCTTCGAAAAGGTGGTGCTGGTACATGGCGTGCGCAAGATCGATGACTTTGCCTACTACGATTACCTGTCGCGCGAGCTGGCCGAAAACGACTGGCTCGGTGAATCGGTGCGCGAGAAGTTCGTCTATTACCCCACGGCGACGCGCGAGCCATTTCGCAATAACGGTCGTCTGACCGAGCTGCTGGCCAGCGGCCGGCTCAGTGCGGATATCGGGCTGCCGCCGCCGAGTCCGGACAGCGATCGTTTCATGCTGTGCGGTTCGCCGGCGATGCTGACGGACGCCACGGCGCTTCTGGATCAGCAGGGTTTCACGATCTCGCCGCACATCGGCGCGCCGGGTGACTACGTGATCGAACGGGCCTTCGTCGAAAAATAGTCTTCGCCCCTCATTCACTGCCAGGGAGGCAGCATGCGCTGCATACGTGTACGCCGGGAAGCCGGTGCGGTTCGGCTCCAGCTCGACCATTACGAGCCCCCGCCGCCGGGGCCGGGGCAGATCCAGGTTCGCTGGCGCGCGTCGTCCTTGAACTATCACGACTACGCTGTCATTACGGGCGGTCTGCCCACTGTGGATGGGCGCATTCCGATGTCCGACGGCGCCGGCGAAATTGTGGCCGTCGGCGCCGGCGCCGGCCATCAATGGGCTGTCGGCGATCGCGTCATGAGCGTGTTCTTCCCGAACTGGATCGACGGCCGTGCCGACATCGACGGCACCATGGCGATGACCGGTGACTCCGTCGATGGCTGCGCCTGCGAAGTCTCCACACTGGAGGCCTCGGCAGTGACCCGGATGCCGGCCGGCTATTCGTTTGCCGAGGCGGCGACCCTGCCTTGCGCGGCACTCACCGCCTGGCGTGCCATCGCCGAGGTGTGCCGCGTGCGCGCGGGCGATCGTGTGCTGGTGCAGGGCAGCGGCGGCATGTCGATGTTCGCGCTGCAGTTCGCCAAGGCGGCCGGCGCCACCGTTCACGCCACCTCGTCGTCCGATACCAAGCTGGCACGCCTGCGCGAACTGGGTGCGGATCAGACGATCAACTATCGCGAGGATCGCCAATGGGGCGCCAGCGCCTACGCCCTGGCCGGAAGCGGTGTCGAGCATGTGGTGGACAGTGGCGGCAGCAGTACGATCGCGCAGTCCATGGCGGCCTGCGGTGTCGGCGCCACGGTGGTGCTGGTCGGTGTGCTCGGCGGCTTCGAGGCCTCCATCGCGATACAGCGCGCGATCGCCAAGCAGCTCCGCTTCCAGGCCGTGGCGGTCGGTAGCCGACAGATGCAACTCGACATGCTGCGCGCGATCGAAGCCAACGGCATTCGCCCGGTACTGGACCGTCACTTTCCGCTGGAAGAGCTTGCCGAGGCCTTTACCTATCAGGCATCGAACCGACATTTCGGAAAGATTGTCGTGGAAATCTGAAGCGCCGGACCGCGGTGTGCCAGCCGGCGGTTCTTCGTCGTTCGGGCCTGACTGTGCATCGTGTCGCACAGTCAGGCTATTTACAAATATCAATATTTGTAACACGATGAGCCGCAGGTAGAGAGCGTCCGCAGTCGCCCGTGTGGCGAAGCACTGACGGTCGCAGCGACGAGGAGCCCCAACATGTATTTCAGCGAAGAACGAAACGCTCGACTGGCCGCAAAGCTATTCAAGCACATCGAGGACACGTCCACTGATCGCCTCGACGATTTTCTCGAGTACGACCTATCGATCTATTCCTGCGAAGAGACCGCCAAGCTGGAGCGCACGCGTATTTTCCAGCGCGTGCCGATGATGGCGGCCCATGCCTCCCAGATCGCGGAGCCCGGCCGGTTCATCACCCTTCAGCTCAATTCCAGCAGCGTGCTGCTCACGCGCAAGGCGGATGGCAGCGTCGGCGCCTATCTGAACGTGTGCCGGCACCGTGGATCGCGGCTGGTGGATGTGGAATCCGGCCAGCGCAATCGATTCACCTGCCCGTACCACGGCTGGACCTATACCAACGACGGCGCGCTGCGCGGCATCGGCTTCGCCGATTCCTACGGCATGAAGCCCTGCGCGGAAAAGAACCTCGTGAGCCTGCCGGCCGAGGAGCGTCACGGTTTCATCTGGGTAGTCGAAGACCCGCAGGGGACGATCGACGTCGCTGGGCACCTCGGGCCTGGCATGGATCAGGCGTTGGGCGAATACGGGCTGGACCAGTATCACCATTACAGAAGCCACGTCTTCGACTTTCCGCAGAACTGGAAGGTGATGATGGACGGGCTGATCGACGGCTATCACGTGCAGTTTCTGCACGGCAAGACGATCAGCCCGTATTTCTATCCGAACATGATGGGTATCGAGATCCTCGGCAAGCATGCCTTGTGGGGCAATCCGCGGCGGGCGATGGAAAAGATCATGGATCAGCCGCCGGGCGAAACCTCGCTGGATCGCTACGCGATCATCGGCAACCTGTTCGTGCCCAACGCCTCGATGGTGATGCACCCGCACCACATCGAATTCTGGACGATCTACCAGAACCCGAAGGATGTCGGTGCCTGCCGTGTCCACCTGCGCTATCTCACGCCGCAGGCCGAGCACGACGAGCGCGGCGTCGAGATCCTCAACAAGAACTGGAAGATCGCGACCGATGCGATCATCAACGAGGACGTGCCGGTCGGCAACGGCATTCAGGCGTCCGCCGGGATGCCGAATACCGGCAAGGTCTGCCTAGGGCGCAACGAGGTGACCAACCAGTTGTTCCACGGCGCCTATCGCGAATACATGCAGGACTGAGCCGCGGCGCGACTTCGTCCGCCGCGCACCCACGATGATTGGCCGGGTGGTCCATGAGGTCGTCCCGCCGTGAGGAGACCCTTTGATGTTGCCACGCAGGATTTTCGAGCCGGAGCACGAGCAGTTCCGCGATGCCGCGCGCCGCTTTTTTCAGAACGAGATCGGGCCGCAGGCGCAGCGATGGCGCGACGCCGGCTGCGTGGACCGCGAGGCCTATCTCAAGGCCGGCGAGCAGGGCTATCTGCTGATGTGGGCGCCGGAGGAGTACGGCGGTCTCGGCATCGACGACTATCGCTACGACCAGATCGTCTACGAGGAAAACGCGCGTTACGGTGAGATCGGCTTCTACCTGCAGCTGCATTCGCGGTTGGTGGCCCCTTACATCGGCCATTTCGGCAATGAGGAGCAGAAGGCGCGGTTTCTGCCCGCGTGCATACGCGGCGAAAAGATACTCGCGGTGGCGATGACCGAGCCGGGCGCCGGTTCGGATCTGGCCGGGATGAAGGCCAGGGCTGTGGATTGCGGCGACCACTGGCTGCTCAGCGGGTCAAAGACCTATATCTCCAACGGCCTGCTCGCCGACGTGGTACTGGTGGCGGCGCGCACCGTGCCGGAGTCCAGCCACGGCATCGGTCTGTTTCTGGTGGAGCGCGACATGCCCGGGTTCCGCCGCGGCCGCAAGCTCGACAAGATGGGCCTGGATGCCCAGGACACCGCCGAACTGTTCTTCGACGAGGTCAAGGTGCCCAAGGCCAATGTGCTGGGCGACCCCACCAAAGGTTTCAAGTACATGATGGCCGGGTTGGCCGAGGAACGTCTGACCGGGTCGGTGCTGTCGCTGGCCTACGCGCAGACCGCCTTCGATCTGACGCTGGAATTCGTGCAGACGCGCAAGGCCTTCGGTCGCAGCATCGGCAGCTTCCAGAATTCACGCTTCAAGCTGGCCGAACTGCGGGCGCAACTCGACGCCACCCAGGCTTTCCTCGACCACTGCGTGATGCTGCACAACGACAAGGCGCTGACGGCCGAAGTGGCCGCGGAGATCAAGCTGCTGACATCGGAATTGGAAGGGCGCGTCATCGACGAATGCCTGCAGCTTTTCGGCGGTGCCGGCTACATGGAGGAATATCCGATCTGCCGCATGTACCGCGACGCGCGGATCACCCGCATCTTTGCCGGTACCAGCGAGATCATGAAGGAGATCATCGGCCGCAAGCTGGGGCTGGATGAACGCCGGGCGGCCTAGCCGAGTAGAGGTAAAAGATACAAAAGTTCTATTTCGTCAAGTTTGCTGATTCCTTTGTCTATGTCCGTGAAAATTCATTGATAACAGAAGCTTGAAGATATAAATCGGGTGCTTCGGATCGACCGCATACCTGCGGATTGATTTGAATAGAAACGGCCATTGACAAAATATCAAATTTGTATAGATTGCAACGAGGCCGGAACGTTGGCTGGCAGGAGGAGACAATGACACCGACGCATCAAGACGCGGTGAACCATCAAGGCGCAGGTATGCGGTCGCCGCGAGCGACGTCCGCGTATCCGAAGGGTCCGCATCGATGAGCCACGAGAGCCTCAAGCTCGACCGGCTCGATGGCGGGGTCTGTGTGCTGACCTTGAATCGGCCGGACGCGCGCAATGCCATCGACAGCCGCATGCAGGCTGCGCTGGACGCGGCCCTGCGTGAACTCGAAGCCGATGCTGCAGTGCGCGCAATCGTGTTGACCGGTGCCGGCGACAAGGCCTTTTCCGCAGGTTACGACATCAAAGAATTCGAGGCGCTGGACGAAGACGGCCTGCTGCGTGACTACCTGCAGCGCCAAGACTGGGTCTGGAACCTGGCCAGCTACTCCAAACCGCTGATCGGTGCGATCAACGGCATCGCCTATGGCGCCGGCGCGATCATCGCCACTGCGCTGGATCTGCGAATCGGAGGCACCCGCACGGTGTTCCGCTATACCGCCGCCAGCTATGGCGGCGTCAACAACACCTGGCACCTGCCGCGCGTGGTGGGCCTGGCCAAGGCCAAGGAATTCCTGATGACGGCGCGGCGGGTCGAGGCCGACGAGGCCTTACAGGCGGGCCTGCTCAATCAAGTGGTCGCGGACGATGCCGTGCTCGACGCGGCCGTGGCGCTGGCGGCGCAGATCACCGCGCATCCGCCTTCCGGAGTGTATTGGCACAAGACCCTGCTGAACGAACAGTTCGGCAGCAGCTTTCGGCAAGCCTTCGAACGGGAAAATCAGGTCATGAGCAATCAGTTGCGGCCGGGGCGGCCGGCCGAAGTCTTCGGTCGGTTTCTGGATCGGGCGGCGCAGCCAAAGGAGCGGACATGAATCTGGGACGCTACTCCGCCTACTGGGCACGCATGCACGGCGGGCGGCCGGCGCTGGTGTTCAAGGGACAATCGCTGAGCTGGTCGCAGTTCGACGCGCAGGCCGACGGCGTGGCCGCGCAGTTGCAGGCCATGGGCGTCGGTGCGGGCGACCGCGTCGGCGTCATGCTGGGCAACTGCACGCAGTGGGCCGTGAGCTACGCGGCGATTCTCAAGGCCGGTGCGATTCTGGTGCCGCTGAATCCGCGCTACGGCCGCAATGAACTGCGGCTGATTCTGGCGCAGATCGACTGTGCGGCGGTGGTGTCGCAGCCGGAGCTGATCGCCAACGCGGACGAGCGCTGGGCGAATGCCGTGGATGCGGGTGCGGTGGCGATCTACCCGATGCGCGGTGACGCGGCGCCCTGTTCGTTCGCGGACGCGGCCGGCTCCGGCGCACGCGCGAAGCCGGTGTTCACGGCGCCGGACGATACCGCCATCATCAGTTTCACCTCCGGTTCCACCGGGCTGCCCAAGGGTGCGATGTTGACGCATCAGGGCCTGTTCGCGATGGCCTGCAACCAGATCCTGACTTTCGGCTGGTCCAGCGAGGACCGCACGTTGCTGCTGGCGCCGTTCGCCTTCACCGGCGGCTGCGTCACCGTGTTCACGCCGGCGTTCGTCGCCGGCGGCTGTGTCTATATCGAGGACGTGCCGGATCCGGGTCGCGCGCTGCAACTGATCATGCAGGAGGGCATCACCTCGGTCTGTGCGGTGCCGATCCTGTTCGAGCGTATCGCCGCCAGCCCGGATTTCGAGCAGGCGGACCTGTCGAAGCTGCGCACCGGAATCACCGGCGGCGCGCCGGTGTCGGAGGCGCTGCTCAAGCGCTACCTCGATCGCGGCACGCTGATCCGCCAGACCTACGGCTGCACCGAAGCCTGCGGGATGATCGCGGCGCCGTCGGCCGAAGTTGCGGTGAGCAAGCCCTGGAGCTGCGGCGATGCGCTGCCGTCCCTCGAAATCCGCCTGGTCAACGAGGAAGGGCAGGACTGCGCGCAGGGCGAGTCCGGCGAGATCTGGCTGCGTGGAGTGCAGTTGCTCAAGGGATACTGGGGCCTGCCCGAGGCCGATGCGCAGTCCTGGACCGACGGCTGGTTCCGCAGCGGTGACATGGGCCTGCGCGACGAGCAGGGCCAACTTCGCATCGTCGACCGCAAGAAGAACATGATCATCAGCGGTGGCGTGAATATCTATGCCGCCGAGGTGGAGCGCGAGATTTCGCTGCTGCCAGGCGTCGCCGAGGTGCTGGTGTTCGGACAGCCGGACGCGGGCTGGGGCGAGCGCGTGGTCGCGGTCGTCCACGGCCAAGATCTGGACGGTGAGGACCTGCTCGATGCCTGCCGGCGCGAACTGGGCGGCTACAAGGCGCCCAAGGAGATCATCGTCAGCGCCACGCCCTTGCCGCGGACCACCAGCGGCAAGATTTCGCGCGCGCAGATCGATCATTACTACCAATCGCTGGCGGCGTCGCCGCGGGCCGTGGCCGGCGCTTCGGCGCGCCGCGCCGGTTGAGACGGACGATGACGACAACCCTGCAGGCGGATTACGTGGTCGTCGGCGGCGGCTCCGCTGGCTGTCTGCTGGCGAATCGTCTGTCCGCAGACCCGAACACGCAGGTGATTCTGGTCGAGGCCGGCGGCAAGAGCGATTCCTTCATGGTCGACATGCCGGCCGGCATGGCCCGCCTGATCGCCAACCCGAAGGCCGACTGGTGCTATCTCGGCGAGCCGGATGCCTCGCTCAACGGACGGCGCTTTCTGTGGTCCGCCGGCAAGATGCTCGGCGGCGGTAGCGCGATCAACGGGCAGGTGTACATCCGCGGGCAGCGCCGCGATTACCAGCGCTGGGTGGAATCTGGCTGCAACGGCTGGTCGTTCGACGAACTGCTGCCGTATTTCAAACACGGCGAGCGTTACCAAGGTGAACCCGTGCCCGAATCGCACGGGTGCGACGGCGAGCTTTCGGTGTCGCCGATCCGCAGTCCGCATGCCTTGTTGCAGACCTTCATTGACGCCTGCGCACAGATCGGCGTGCCGCGGCGAGCGGACTATTGCGGCGGCGAGCAGTTCGGTGCCTTCGCCACCCTGACGACACAGCGCGAGGGCCTGCGTTGCAGCAGCGCCAAGGCCTATCTCGAACCGGTGCGCGGCCGTGCCAATCTGCGTGTGATCACCGGCGCCAAGGCGCGCGCGATCACCTGGCAGGGCACAAGCGCCACGGGTGTGGACGTGGTCGGCGCAAAAGGCCCTATGCATCTGAGCGCCAGCGCTGAGGTTCTGGTCTGCGCCGGCACCGTCGGTTCGCCGAGCCTGCTGATGCGCTCGGGCGTCGGGCCCGGTGCGGCCCTCGCCGCGATGGGCATTCCTGTCGTGGTGGACGCGGCGGAGCTTGGCCGCAATCTTCAGGAACATCCCGGCGTTTCGGTCAGCAAATGGGTCAATGTGCCGACCTTCAATTCCCAGAGCGCGCTGCAGATCGGCGGCGAGATGCTGCGGTTTCTGACGCAGCGCCGCGGCATGCTGACCACGCCGGCGGTGCAGGGCATGGCCTTCGTCAAGACCCGGGGCGGGCTGGCCGATCCGGACGTGCAGTTGCACTTCCTGCCTCTGACCTACGAGGTGACGCCGGAAACCTTGTGCTCAGCCTCCGCGAAGATGCCCAAGCGTCCGGCGATGATGTTGATGACCAATGTTTGCCAGCCATATAGCCGCGGCGAAGTGCGCCTGCGCAGCCCGGATGTGGATGCCGCGCCGCTGATCGACCACCGGATGATCGGTGACGGGCGCGACTTGGCCAGCCTGGTGCGGGCCTGCCTTTTCGCCGAGCGGGTGTTCGCGGCGCCGGCGTTGCAGGGCATCGTCGAAGGCAATGCTTCGCCGCCGTCGCCGAGCGGGGATGAGGCCGGCTGGGTCGACTACGTGCGCAACAAGGTTGTGCCCTGCTATCACCCGGTCGGCACCTGTCGCATGGGCGGCGACGCCGGTTCGGTGGTTGATCCCCAACTCAGATTGCGCGGTGCGCAGAATCTGCGCGTCGTCGATGCCTCGGTGATGCCGAACCTGCCGAGCGCCAATACCAACGCAGCCACGATGATGATCGCGGAAAAGGCCGCGGCGATGATACTCGCCGCCGGCCGTCAGTCGTCGCGCTCGGAGTCGTCCACAACGCCAGAAGGAGTAGCCGCATGACATTCGCAGACATCGACAAGCTGGCGGACGCATTCGATCACGCGTCGCCGGAACAGATGAACGATCCGTACCCGATGTACGAGGCCTTTCGTCGCCAGTGCCCGATGGGCCGGTCGTCGCAACACGGTGGTTTCAACTTCGTGGCGCGCTACGAAACGGTGAAGAAGCTGTTCGAGGACTTCTCGACTTTTTCGTCGTCCGAGGGCGTCGGCATTCCGCCGCATCCCTTCGAAATGTTTCCGATCGACCTCGACCCGCCGCTGCAGGCCAAGTACCGGCGCATTCTCAATACGCGCTTCACCGTCGAGGCCGTGGCCGCCAAGGGCGAGCGCATCGAATCGGTGATCGACGGCCTGATCGACGGTTTCATCGAACGCGGCGAGGCCGATCTGGCGGCCGATCTTGTGCGACCTCTGTTGCCGGCCATCGTGTTGCCGCTGCTGGGCGTCCCTTATGAGGACCAACCGAAGATGAGCGCCTGGATCGAATACCTTACGCGCGGCCGCGCTACCGACATGGAAGGCGTAATGAAGGCCGGCCAGGACATCGGTATGTACCTGATGCAGCGCGTCGCCCAGCGTCGCGAGATGCCCAAGGAAGACGATGTGCTTGGCCTGCTGCTGGAATCGTTCATCGACGGCGAACCGTTCACGGACGAACAGATCTACCGCACGCTGCTGATCATTCTGTTCGGCGGCCTCGATACCACCAGCGCAGTGATGCTGGAATCGCTTTATTTCCTCGCGCGCAATCCGGACGAAAAGCAGAAGCTGCTGTCCGGCGAGCGTGACTGGAAGACGGCGATCGAGGAATTCGTGCGCTTCACCTCGCCGATTCAGGGCCTGCGCCGCACGGCGAAGAAGGAAACCGAGCTGGAAGGCAAGGCGATCAAGCCCGGCGACTGGATCTTCGGCCTGCACGGCTCGGCCAATCGCGACGAAGCGATCTTCCCGGAAGCCGGCCGCTGCCTGCTCGATCGCAGCCCCAACCCGCATCTGGCGTTCGGTGCCGGCGCGCATATCTGTCTGGGCCGCAATCTCGCGCGCCTGGAGATCGAGTTGATGCTGCGCGCGGTGCTGACGCGCCTGGGCGACTACCAGGTGGCGGGCGAATTCGCGCCAGAATATCTGGTGGGCGAGGCGCGCGGCATGAAGAGCCTGCCGGTCAGCTTCACGCCCGGCAAGCGCCTCGCGGCGGCTGCCTGATCCCTACAACCGTTGGAATATCTCACGTATGCCTAAGGTCACTTATCTGCAATACGACGGCACGCCGCACGAAGTCGAGGTGCCGGCTGGAAATTCCGTCATGGAAGGCGCCACCGCCAATCTGGTGCCGGGCATCGACGCCGACTGCGGCGGCGCATGTGCCTGTGCCACCTGTCACGTGGTCGTGACCGGGGAATGGGCCGACAAGGTCGGGCAGCCTTCGGATATCGAGGATCAGATGCTCGACGTGGTGTTCGAGCGCAAGCCGACTTCGCGGTTGAGTTGCCAGATCAAGGTCGACGATCAGCTCGACGGCCTGGTCGTGCAGCTGCCCGAGATGCAGGGCTGAGCGCGCCGAGATGAACCCGCAAGCTGCCGCAAACACGCATACGGAAATCGAAGCATCGCTGGCCGCGATGCTGCACACGCAGCGTGCAGCCTTTTTGCAGGACATGCCGGTATTGCTGGAGATGCGGCGCGATCGCCTTCGTCGCGGCGCGGCGATGCTCATGGCGCACCAGGACCGGCTGCACCAGGCGGTCATGCAGGACTTCGGCGTGCGGGGGCCGGAATGGACGCTGCTGGCCGAGGTGTTCGCCTCGCTGCAGGTGTTCGAGGCCGCCTACAAGCAGGTGCATCGCTGGATGCGACCGCAGCGGCGCGAGGCGCCAATGCCGTTCAGGTTGTTCGGCGCGAAGGCGCAAGTGCAATACCAGCCGCTGGGCGTGGTCGGCATCATGGGCGCCTGGAATGCCGCTCTGAATCTGGTGCTGGTGCCGCTAGCCACCACGTTGGCCGCCGGCAATCGCGCGATCCTGTGTCCGTCCGACATGATGCCCAACGCTGCCGCCGCGCTGGATGTGGCGGTGCGGGAATACTTCGACCCGGAGGAAGTCGCGGTCGCGCACGGCGGGCTGGACGTCTGCAAGGCATTTTCGCGCCTGCCGTTCGATCATCTGATGTTCACCGGCAGCCCCGATGTGGGCGCGCAGGTGATGGCGGCCGCGGCACCGAACCTCACCCCGGTCACGCTGGAACTGGGCGGCAAGTGCCCGGTGGTGATCGCCGAAGACGCCGATATCGAGGACGCGGCGCAGCGCATCGTCGGTGGCAAGACGCTCAACGGCGGCCAGGCTTGCCTCGCGCCGGACCTGCTGATGGTGCCTTCGTCCAAGGTCGAGACGCTGTTGCGGGCGATGGACGGTGCGGCGCGTACGCTCTATCCGGACGCGGCGGCCGACGCGAACTACTGCGGCATCGTCAATCAGCGGCATTTCCGGCGGATCGACAGTCTGGTCGAGGAAGCGGCCGGGCAGGGCGCACGCGTCGTGCCCCTCGGTATCGCTTCGGAGGAAAAGGCGCGTGACGAGTCGCGCTACTGCATGGGGCTACGCGTGATCGTGGACCCGCCGCCCGGCACGCGCGCGCGGCACGAGGAAATCTTCGGCCCGGTGATGGTGGTGCTCGGCTACGACGACACCGATGCGATGTGCGCGCAATTGCGGGCCATGCCCAAGCCTTTGGGCCTGTACATCTTTTCGCGCAGCGCTGCGTTCCGGCAGTACGTGCTGGATCGTACCTTTTCCGGCGGCGTCACGCTCGGCGACGTATTGTTCCACTACAGCGTGCCCGATCTGCCGTTTGGCGGCGTCGGTCGCAGCGGACTCGGCACCTACAGCTTCGGCATCGAAGGTTTCCGCCGCTTCAGTCACGGGCGGTCGATTTATACCCAGGCGGGTCCACGCAGCCTGATGAGCGTGCTGCATCCGCCTTACGGACGTCTGTTCAGGGTTCTGATCCGCGGAACACTCAAGCGGCGCGCACGCGCGTACGCTTCGGTGTCGAAGCGATCGGGATGACCGGCGGCGTTCCAGTACAGGGCTTGAGGAGGCTCCATGAGCAAGACGATTCACAGCTATTGCCACTACTGCCTGTGCCTCTGCGGAATCAAGGTCACGGTCGAGGACAATCAAGTTCGCACGATCGAACCTGATCGAGAGAACCCCTACACCTGGGGCGATTTCTGTCGCAAGGGCAAGACCGCGGCCGAGGTCGTCGCCCATCCGCAGCGCCTGACCACGCCGATGAAGCGCGTCGGTGACCGTTACGTGCCGGCAAGCTACGAAGAGGCGATCTCCGATATCGCTGCACGCCTCAATCGCATCATCGACGAGCACGGCAAGGATGCTTTCGGCACCTATCACGGCAACCCGCTGGGTTTCAGTTTCTCCAGTTCGATCTTCTTCGCCGGCCTGCTCGATGCTATCGGCAGCGGCAATCGCTACTGGGTCGGCTCCGTGGATCAGAACAACACCCACGTCGTGCAGGAGGCGATGTACGGCTCCGAGCTGATCTCGATTCCGGGCGACGTCGACGACTGCAAGTTCTTCTTGCTGGTGGGCATGGACCCGGCGCAGAGCAAGTTCGGCTGGGTGGACGTGATTCCCAATGGCTGGAACCGCGCGTTGGAAGCGCAGCGCAAGGGGGCGGAGATCGTCATCGTCGATCCCAGGCGTTCGGTGTCCGCGCAGCGCGCCGACCGGCATGTCGCGATCCTGCCGGGGCAGGACTGGGCCTTTCTGCTCGGACTGCTCAAGGTGATCTACGCCGAAGGGCTGCAGGCCCGTTCGACCGCCGTGCCCCTGGCCGGTTCGGAGATCGTGGAAGCTCTGACGCGCGAAGTCGAGCTTGATGATCTGGCGCAGCGTTGCGGCATCGATGCCGAGGTGATCGGTAACGTCGCGCGCCGCTTCGCGGCCTCGCCGGCGGCGATGTGCATCACCCATACCGGCGTTTCGCACACCCAGGCCGGTACGCTCGCCGAATGGTTGGGGCATGTCCTCAATGCAGTGACCGACCGGCTGGATACCCCGGGCGGCAAGCGCTACGAGCGCGGCTACGTGGACTTGGCGCAGGTGTTCGGTCGTTTCGCGCCCGCGACCAAGCACCGCACGCGCCTGCGCGACCTGCCGACCATCGCCGGCTTCCATTCGCTGGCCGAGCTGCCGGATGAAATCACGACGCCGGGGGAAGGCCAGATTCGCGCGATGATGATCGCCGGCGGCAATCCCGTGGTCTCCGGCCCGGATGGCGCCGCCCTGGACAAGGCCCTCGGCGAGCTGGAATTGCTGGTCGCGGTGGACATCGTGCAGCGCGAGAGCCACCGCCACGCGCACTGGCTGATTCCGGGCACACACTTCCTCGAACGCGAAGGTCTGCATGCGCTCACCGCCGGTCTGATGGACCGGCCGTTCGCGCAATACGCGCAGCAGTCGGTGAAGCCGCCGCTGGGCGTCAAGGAAGAATGGGAATTCTTCACCGATCTGGCCCTAGCGATGAACAAGCCGTTGTTCGGCGTGCGCGGAATCAACGCCGTGGTGCGCGCCAGCCGGTTCGCGGCTCGCAAACTCGGCAAGCCCGGCTGGGCGCTCAATCCGCGCTGGATCGAACGGGCGCTCGTCGCCAGCGGCCGCCGGCTCAAGTTCAAGGACATCCTCGCACACGAGCACGGCTGGATCTACGGTGAGAAAAGCTACGGCGATCTCGCCAAGGCGCTCCGCACGCCGGACAAACGGGTGCAACTGGCGCCGCCGACCCTGTTGTGGCGCTGCCGCCAACAGCTCGCGGACCGGCGCGCGGTGACCAGCGAGAACTACCCCCTGTTGCTGATCAACCGGCGCAGCCGCGAATCGATGAATTCCTGGCTCAACGAAACGCCCGGCCTGTTCGAGCAGCAGCGCAGCAACTCCGTGGAAATGCATCCGCAGGACGCGGAAACCCTGGGACTTTACGACGGGCAGCGAGTGCGTCTGCGCTCACCTACGGGCGCGATCGACTTGCCGGTTTCCATCATCGAAGGCGGGCGTCCCGGCGTGGTTACCGTGGCGCACGGCTGGGGTTCGCGCATCTTCGACCCGCGGCAGGCGGTGTCGGCCGGCGGGCTCGGCGCCAATCGCAATCTGCTGGTCGACCGCATGACGCTGGACCCGATGTCGCAGACGCCGGTGCTCAACGGCACTGCCGTGCGCATCGACCTCATCGAGAGCCCGCCGGACAAGCTCGCCACCGACCACGGCCAGCCCGAAAGCGAGGCGGCGTAAATCATGGCCTACGTCATCATCGGAACCTGCGTCAACGATGCCGCCTGCGTGCCGGTGTGCCCGGTGGACTGCATCTATCCACGCCCGGGCGACGCCGACTTTGCCACGGCGGACATGCTGTTCATCGACCCCGACGAATGCGTGAATTGCAATGCCTGCGCCGAGGCCTGTCCGGTCGGCGCGGTGCTGCCGGAGCAGAATTTGCCGCCGCACTTGAGTCGCTACAAGGACATCAACGCCGAGTTCGCGCGAGGGGTGAAGGCGTGAGCCTCGGCGAGCTTGCGCCGGTTTGTGTCGCGATCGTCGGGTCCGGTCCCGCCGGACTCTATGCAGCAGCCGAATTGCTGAAGCGCGAAGCGCGCGTGCATGTGGAAATGTACGACCGCCTGCCAACGCCGGGTGGCCTCGTTCGCTCGGGCGTCTCTCCGGACCATGCTGATCGCCGCAAAATGACGGCTGTCTATGAACGCCTGATTCTTGGTTCGGGACGATTCCGTTTTCATGGCAACGTGGAGGTGGGAACCCATGTCAGCCAGGAGGAACTGAGGCGGCACCATTCGGCAGTAATCTATGCCTGCGGAGCCTCGGCGGACCGCAGACTTGGCATTCCCGGTGAGGATCTTCCCGGTAGCCATGCCGCAACCGAATTCGTCGGCTGGTACAACGCGCATCCGGATTTTGCCGACCGGCACTTCGATCTGTCGTGTGAGCGTGCCGTGATAATTGGCAACGGCAATGTTGCGCTCGATGTCGCCCGCATGCTGCTGCTCGGTCACGAATATCTGCGCAGCACCGATGTCGCTGACCACGCCTTGTCCGCATTGGCCGAAAGTGCGGTGCGTGAGCTTGTGGTGCTGGGACGCCGCGGACCGACGCAAGCCTCGTTCACCGTTCCGGAGTTGCTGGAGCTCAAGCAACTGGGTGACGTTCAGGTGGTGATCGATTCAGGCGATGACCTGCACCAGGAGGATGTTGACCCGCAGGCGGGCGGTGGTATGCGGGCGCTGCGTCAGCGGATCCTTGCCGAACTCGGCCAGGCGCATGACGGTGACGGTCGGCCAAAACGATTGACGCTGAAGTTTCTGACTTCGCCCGTGGCGATCCTGGGTCAGGAGCGCGTCGAGGGTATTCGTGTCGTACGCAATCGACTGAGTGTGGACGTCGCTGGCGCCGTCCGTGCCGAAGCGACTTCGAACTGCGAAGACATCGCTTGTGGCCTGGTGTTGCGGTCGGTGGGTTACTTTGGGCGCCCGATTCCCGGTATGCCGTTCGATGCGGCCAGCGGCGTCATGCCGAACCGTGCCGGCCGCGTGGTAGCGGACGGCCATTGCCTCAACGGCAGCTATGTCGTTGGCTGGCTCAAACGCGGACCCAGCGGCGTAATCGGCACCAACAAGGTCTGTGCGCAGGAAACGGTGACGGCCTTGCTTGAAGACCTCGTCTTTGGCCGCCTCGCGCCACCGGCGAGTGATCTCAATGCCTTCGATGCGTTGCTGAGTAAACGAAGTCCTCAACGAATGGACTATCGGGCTTGGAACGTCGTTGATCGCCACGAGCGCGCCGCCGGCCTCCGGCAGGGCCGACCCAGGGTCAGATTGTCACGTGTGACTGAGATGTTTCACATAACACGCTGACAGCGTTCGAGTGCCGCGATTTCGATAATCAAACAGCATTAGATAATTTTTCTGCGTGCCAGTGAGGTTTCTCGGCCGACGATCGGGCGGATAAGCGGCAGTTTTGTCGATAGCGCATGGATTCAGCAACTAATTCGTTACAGATGTTGACTTTTGTATCTGTCCGTCGGCATCCTAATGTCATTAGGTTGTGGCGCGAATACGGAGCGTCCCAGCATAGAAATAAATCGGTCCAGAACCGACCCTAAGACTAGGAAGCAACGGGGTCCTTCCCTGCAGAAGGGCGCAATAGGTGCAAAGGAGAGCAAGATGTTAAGCAAGCACAGGCTGGCCGCTGCCGGTTCGATATTTCTGTTCGCCGGAAGTGTTTTCGCTCAAGCGCAGTCGGGACAATCGGGAGATACCGACCTTGATTCCTTGCTGGGCTCTTCGAGCACACCCCAGGATTCAGCCGTATCCGGGCCGAGTCAGCCTCCGGCCGAATCGGCAATTGGGAATTCGGCCGAAGGTGACCTCGAAGCCGACGCTACCGCGGTGGCGCCCAGGAGGGCTTCACGCAATCGTCTGGTTGAGGAGATCGTGGTCACCGCGCAGAAGCGCGAGGAGAACCTCCAGGACGTTCCGATTTCGGTGTCGGCATTTTCCGCCGATGCACTGGATGCCAAGGGTATCGATGATCCCAAGGACTTGGCGCAGTTCACGCCGGGCCTCTACTACGGGCAGACCGTCAACTTCTCCGTCATCTATATTCGCGGCGTCGGCTCCGATGCGTTCCTGCCGGACTCCGATCCCAGCATCGCGACCTATATCGACGGCATCTACTATCCGTTTGCGAACGGTCAGTCACAGGCTTTTGGTGCGGTCGAGCGGGTCGAGGTCCTGAAGGGGCCGCAAGGCACGCTGTTCGGCCGCAACTCGACGGGCGGCGCCATCAACATCGTGACGAAGAATCCGGGTGAAGACCCGGAAGCCTCGCTGATGTCGAGCTATCAGTCCTTCAGCAACTTCAATACGCGTGCCTATTTCAGTGTTCCGTTCTCAGACAGCTTCGCGGCGAGCGTGTCGGCCACGTACAACCAGTACGAGAACTACTACGAAGGCACGCGGGACAACGGGACCGAGGAACTGCCCACGGAGTATTCGAAGGGCGTGCGGGTGAAGCTGCGCTGGTCGCCTTTTGACAGCATCGACTTCAACCTCGCCGGGCTCAAGTTCGTGCAGGAAGGTGTCGCGTCGACCGCGATGCCCAACGTGGCGCCGAGCCTGCTGGCCCAGGGGCTTGGAATCCGCGCCCAAACCGAACCTTACAAGGTCGACGTCGACGTGCCGGTCTATTTTGGTCTCGACAATGAGGTGGTCTACGGTCAGTTCGACTGGCGGCCGACGTGGTTTGATTTCAAGCTGCTCGGCAGCAAGCAGGACATCACCACCGACAACTACTACGACTTCGATGGGTCCGATACGCCGTTCATTACCTTCGATGCACGGGGGCAGTTCGCGGACATCAAGACCGCCGAATTCCAGTTCCTGTCGAATGGAGAGTGGGGGCCCGATTGGCTGGAATGGATCGTCGGCGGGTTCTATCTGGATCAGACGTCCGGTTTTCCGTTGAATCGTCTATCTGTGTTGTCTTTGGACCTTTCCGACAACTTCCTGTCGATTCCGAATCCGCTCGGCGGCGGTCCATTGTCAGTGCCGCTGCCTGAGGGTCTCATCGACTTCCTGTCCACGATCCCTGGCGTGCCGGATGGCGTTTCCGTGGGGCTGGTATCCCTGCTCGGCACTGAATCGTTCGCGTTCTTCACGCAGGAAACCATTCACTTCAACGATTGGTTGCATGTCACCGTGGGGGGGCGCTATCAGGAAGAGAAGCGTCGCGTGATCGAGTCCAGCGCCAATCTGGCGAATCTGGATGGCAGCGCCACGCAACTTCTCGACTTCAATCGACCGTTCGTGGATTCGAGCAACTTCTCACCCAAGGGTGTCGTCAGTGTTGATGTCGCCGATGGGGTGATGGTTTACGGTTCCTGGTCCAAGGGCTACAAGAGCGGCACGTTCAACACCGTAAACGTCTATACCCCGCCTGAGTACGTGGAGCCGGAAGAGGTCACGACGACCGAACTGGGTTTCAAGGGCGAGTTCTTTGACGGCCTGCTCCGATTCAACGCGGCCGTCTTCGAAAACAAAATCGAGAATCTACAGGTGCAGTTCATTTCGCTGCTGTCGGGCGGAGCGGTCAATCTTGAGAACGCCGGCAGTGCGCGGATTCGCGGATTTGACTTCGACATGCAGGTGTCTCCGTTGCCGAATCTGGATCCCGGATTAGTGCTTACGTTGGGGGGCTCTTATCTGGACTCGGAGTACACCGACTACGTGAACGGCAGCACCTACGAGGAAGTGACTGGTCTCTACAATTTCGCGACCGGCGACTTCACGGGTAACGAGGTCACGCGCACGCCGAAGTTCAGCGGGACTTTGGGAATCAACCAGCTCATCGAAGTGGCGACGGGAGACGTAGAGCTTGCGGCCAGTGCCTATTACAACGATGGCTTCTATTACCTGGCTTCGAACTCGCCGGTGTCGCGTGAAGACTCGTACTACGTGGTCGATGCGCAGATCAGCTACTTGCATGCGGCGTGGAACACGCGCTTCACGGTCTTCGGCAAGAACCTCAATGACGCGCAATACACCTATTCACAGTTCCATACGGACGCGGGACGCCAGGATTTCCTCGCGCCGCCCAGGACTTATGGGTTCCGCGTGAACTGGGACTTCTGAGGCCTTTCGGGGTAACCGACTTCGTTTGCCATATCAATAATTCGCATCGTTCTCGCGTTTGCCGCCTGCAAGGATCGCAATCGATGCTACTCAAGGTACGAGAGGAGTGAGCGCAATGAGCAGCCGCCAACCTGTTCCATCGTTACTGGTCGCCGCATTGGTCGGGACCGGGCTATGTCTGACCGCTTTGATGCCCACCGTCGTCGGTGCGGCCGATGATCGTGACTCGCCGCTCTATGAGGGTGCATACATCGCGCCCATGGCGTCATACGTCTATACCAACGATGACCGCACCGATGACGGTTTCGGCGGTGTGGTGGGGGCCGGCTACCGTCTCGGCTGGTATGCCATCGAGCTGAGCGGGGTCTATGCCGATGTCTCGGCGGACCGTGGTTCGGTGCAGCAGGCGGGTGGGGGACTCAACGGCTTGGTGTTTCCGTTCGATCGTTGGCCCAATGCATTCTTCCTGATCGGCGCGGGTGGTCTAGAGAATCAGGACTATCCGACCATAGACGCCGGTGGCTTGCTGACGCCCGATCGAGAATCCTCCAAGACGTTTTCCACGACCACGATCCAGGGCGGCGGCGGCTACATATTCCCGCTCAAGTTCAAGCGCTACGCGTTTGGCGTACGTGCCGAGGCTCTGTATCGCTATGGGCATCGGGAGTTCGATGTGCGTCCCGATGGAGAGCCTGACGTTCCGAACGATTTTAACGACGTGCTCGTGAATGTTGGTCTGCAATTGCCGTTCGGCTTGCTCGAAAAGCAGGAAGAGCCGAAGTCGGCAGAACCGGTTGCTGTAGTGGCGCCGCCGCCACCACCGCCGGACAGTGATGGCGACGGCGTGACCGATCGTCTAGACCAGTGTCCGGAGACGCCGCCGAACACCGAGGTCGACGATGTAGGCTGCCCGTTGCCGCCGCCCTGCAAGACCCCGGAGCCGGGCGAACGCATTTCACTGGCGGGCTGTGGGCTGGGCGACAAAGTGACGCTGCGCGGCGTTAATTTTGAATTCAATAAATCCACCTTAACGCCGAATGCCAAGACCCTGCTCGATGATGTCGCGGCCGAACTCAACAAGTATCCAGACATCGAAGTGGAACTTTCCGGCCACACCGATTCGCTGGGCAGGGATAGTTATAACCAGCAGCTGTCGGAATCGCGTGCGAAGTCGGTGCGGGACTATCTGATGTCCGCGGGCGTCGATTCTTCACGCATGAGTGTCGTTGGCTACGGCGAAGAGCGCCCTGTGGCGGACAACGAGACCGAGGACGGTCGCGCCTTGAACCGGCGCACGGAGCTTGAAATCACGGCCGGTGTCGCAACCGTTCGTCGTTCTCCTGCCGCGGCGGCAGTCGTGGAGTCTCCGTCGGCTGATGAGGATGCGCCGCCGATGGCCGATGATCCCGCAAGCGAGGACGACAGTGGCATGAGCGCGGACGACCAGCAGGTGCCGGCGACCGACAGTGAATCTGACGAACTGGACTTTCTGGACTTCTGATTCTTGTGCATGGCGGGTCGCATCACGTGACCCGCCATGCGGATCAATCGGGAAAGTCCTGCCTCAGCCGCTGGAAGTCGAAGACCGACGGAATGAGCAGGGTTTCGAGCATTCGGCGCATCCGGTCGGCATTGACAGCCATGAAGTTGCCTTTTCCGACTGAGGTATGCATGTAGTAAGTGATCCAAAGCAACAAATCTTCCAGACCGACCTCGGCGCGGATATAGCCTTTTTCCCGCCAGCGATTCAGCGTAGGAAGCCACTGTTCGGACATCGCATCAAGCATGACTTCGTCGCTGCCGGGCACCTTGGCCAGCAGTTCGCTACCGGCGTCGCTAGTCACGATCTGGGTATATGGATGCTCTCTTGCCGTGGAGACCGAAAGAATGATTCCTTCGACCATGGCGGCGGGTGGATACTTTTGTTCCCGAAATATTGTGGCGACAAGGCGGGCGTGGTCGCGGATTTCCCGCACCAGAACCTCTACAGCGAGATGATGCCGCGAGGGAAAGTATCGATAGATGGTGGGCCGGGAGACCTTTGCCACTTTTGCGATGTCTTCCATCGAAGTCTTGCTAATGCCGAAGCGTTCGAAGCATTTCACTGTAGCGTCGACAATTCTGTCTTCGACTCGAACGTCACGTTCGAAAACTAACTGCGGCATCTTGGCCATCTATCTATGAGCCTCGGATTGAAGATCGGCGTTTTGGATCATCCCGCCTCGTTAAGTGGCGAGCGGGACATTCTTAAATTTTTCTTGTTCAGCATCCAGTTTAGCGGTTGCGGCAAGGAATATGCGGCTCCGCGTCGAGTCGCACATTTGCAAACTTGCTCGGCGATCTGTTCCGTGCATGCCTGAAATCGCCCAGAATGCCTCGGTTTGATCAGCGCTTGTTCAGGTCGGTGCTTGTAAAACAAATGCTAATAGTTTTAAAATCCTAATATCTATTAATATTAGAATTACTGCTTGGAGGAGATTGCATGACACGTCCAGTTGCAGGGATGCAGCGCTCGTCGGTTTTTTGCGCGGCCCGTTCCTCGAATCGGAGCCGATTGATTCGGCGCAATCTACTGATCGCATCATGTCTTTGGATGTCGGCGCCCCTTGCCCAAGCGGCGACGGTGAGCAACGTGATCCAAGCCTCGGACGCCTGGCTGGTGTCGCAGGCGGCCTCACAGCAGCGGGTGGACGGACTGGCGGAGCAAAAGCAAGACCTCGCCTCCGAATACCGCACGGTACTGCGCGAGATCGAAGGCCTGGACGCGTATAACAAGCAGCTGGGGCGCCAGCTGGCGCTGCAGCAGCAAGAGCTGTCCGACCTCGACGACTCCATCTCCAAAGCCACCACCGTCGATCGACAGATTCTGCCGCTGATGCAGCGCATGGTCGGCGCACTCGAGCAATTCATCTCGCTCGACCTGCCATTTCTCGCCGACGAGCGCGCCGAGCGGATTGAATTCGTCACCGAAGCCATGGACCGGGTCGACGTCACCGTCGCCGAGAAATTCCGTCAAGTGCTCGAAGCCTACACCGTCGAGCTTGAATTCGGCCGCACCATCGAAGCCTACACCGGCACCGAAAACATCGACGGCCAGAAGCTCGAAGTCGACTTCCTGCGCGTGGGCCGGATCGGCCTGTACTACCAGACCATCGACGGCAGCCAGAGCGGCCGCTGGGACGCCGAGCAAAAGACCTGGGTCGACCTGCCCGCCCAATACCGAAACCCCCTGCGCGACGCCATCAAAGTCGCGCGCAAGCTCGTCGCCCCCGACCTGCTGACGCTGCCCCTGCCCACGCCCGAGGAGGCCCAGTCATGATGTTTTCCTCCTCCTTGAGTCGCCCCGGCGCCACCGGACGCACGAGCCGCCGCGCTGCCAGCCTGCTCGCCAGCCTGTTCGCCCTGGGCCTCGCCAGCGGCCCCGCCTACGGCCAGAGCCAGGATCAGAATCAAGCCGAATCGCTGGACAGCCTGCTCGACATGGTCCAGAGCAAGACCCTGCAGGACCAAAGCGAGCTCAAGCGCCGCGAAGCCGAATTCGCCAGCGCCCGCGACCGGCAAGCCCAACTCCTGGCCGAAGCCAACGCACGCCGCGACGCCGCCGAAGCGCGCAGCAAACAACTCGAACAAAACTTCGACGCCAACAAAGAACAGATCACCGTCCGCGAACAGACACTGACCAACAAGCTCGGCGCCTTGAAGGAACTGTTTGGCATTTTCCAGCAGACCGCCGGCGACCTGCAGGGCGTGTTCCACGACTCCCCGGTGTCCGCCCAATACCCCGACCGCGGAGAATTTCTCGAAGCGTTTGCGAAAAAGATGAGCCGCGCCTCCCAGATCTCCACGATCGACGAAATCGAGCAACTCTGGTTCGAGCTGCAACGCGAAATGACCGAAACCGGCAAGGTCGTGCGCTTCGACGCCCCCGTGCTTAACGCCGCCGGCCGCGAAGTCAACGAAAACGTCATTCGCATCGGCGCCTTCGGCGTCGTCACCAACGACCCCGAGCCACGCTATCTCGCCTGGCGCGGCGGTGACCAACAGCTCGCCGAGCTCAAGCGCCAGCCGTCCGGCCGCTACCTCGACATGATCGACGACTACGCCGAATCCGACGAGCCCGTCGCCGAGCTCGGCCTCGACCCCACTGGCGGCTCATTGCTCGCCCGCCTGGTCGAATCCCCGACCCTGGGCGACCGCATCGAACAAGGCGGCATCGTCGGCTACGTCATCATCGGCCTGGGCATCGTCGCCCTGCTGCTCGCGCTCGAGCGCATCATCACCCTCTCCATCGTCGGCCTCAAAGTCGCCCAGCAGGAGCGCGACGTCGAACACCCCAGTGCGGGCAACCCCCTGGGTCGCGTGCTCAAGGCCTACCACGCCAACACCGGCGTCGACGCCGAAACCCTCGAAATGAAACTCGGCGAAGCCACCCTGAAAGAGCTGCCCAAAATCAACCGCGGGCTCATGTTTCTCAAGATCATCTCCGTCGCCGCCCCGCTGCTCGGTCTGCTCGGCACCGTCACCGGCATGATCAACACCTTCCAGGCCATCACCCTGTTTGGCACCGGCGACCCCAAGACCATGGCCGGCGGCATCTCCCAGGCCCTGGTCACCACCGTGCTCGGCCTGTGCGTTGCCATTCCCGTCGTGTTTCTGCACTCCGCCGCCTCCGCCCGCGCCAAATCCGTGATTCACCGCCTGCGCGAGCAAAGTGCCGGCCTGATCGCCGAATACATGGAACGGGGCCGCAGCGCGATGGGCAGCCCCAGCGTCCGCACCTGATTTCCCCCGTCCGCCCCCGGCCCCCTTGGGATCGCTAGGGGCGGGCGGAAAAAAGGAGAGAAAAAATGGAGCGGATTTTATTTGCGATCTTCGACGTCGGGTCCCGGATTCAGAGCTTTCTGGACGCCGGCGGCCCGGTGCTGCTCGCCATCGCCGTGGTTATTTTCATCATGTGGCTGCTGATCATCGAACGGCTCGGTTATTTCATGCTGAGCTTTCCCAAACAGCAGCAACGCGTCGAACACCTCTGGCAGGCCCGAGGAGAACACCACTCCTGGCAGGCCCACCAGATCCGTCGCGCCCTGATTGCCGGCGTGCGTCTCGACGCCGGCCGTTTTCTGGGCGCGATCAAGACCCTGGTCGCCATCTGCCCCCTGTTTGGGCTGATGGGCACCGTCACCGGCATGATCGCCGTGTTTGACGTCATGGCCAGCGCCGGCATGGGCAACCCCCGGCTGATGGCCTCCGGCGTCTCCCAAGCCACCATCCCCACGATGGCCGGCATGGTCGGCGCCTTATCCGGCCTGTTTGCGATTCACTGGCTTGAGAGCCGCGCCAAGCAATCGATTGAATTGCTGGGCGACCACCTGACCCTGGACACCTGAGCCCCGGCTCAGGACACCCCGTTGCCGCGCGGACAGGCGGCCAGCGACACGAAAGGAGTGAGAATAAATGAAAGGATTTGACGACATCCAGGGCGAAGAAGACGAAGGCGGCATCGACCTCACCCCGATGCTCGACGTCGTCTTCATCATGCTGATTTTCTTCATTGTCACCGCCAGCTTCATCAAGGAATCCGGGATCGAGGTCAACCGCCCCGAAGCCCAGACCGCCACCAAGCAGGACAAGGCCAACATCCTCATCGCCATCTCCGACGACGGCCAGATCTGGATCGACCGTCGTCGTATCGACGTGCGCAACGTACGCGCCAACATCGAACGCCTGCACGCCGAAAACCCGCAAGGCTCCGTCGTCATCCAGGCCGACAAGCAATCGACCAACGAAAAGCTCGTCGCCGTCATGGACGCCGCGCGCGAAGCCGGCGTCTACAACGTCTCCATCGCCGCCAACGAGCCGTAAGCGATGTCCGAGATCGTCCTCAACACCCGCCCGACCACCCAACTGCCGCAGCTGCTGCGGCTGGTGGGCGGCGCCGTGATCGCCCTGATCGTCACCTTTTTGCTGTACTGGCTGATGGCCAGCCTGGTGGCCGCCGGGCGCGAAGCCATGACCGAAGGCCCCAGCGGCCGCATCGTTGATTTTGTCCGGGTCAAGAAAGATCAAGACCTCAACGTCGACCAGAAGAAACCCGAAAAGCCGCAAAAGCCGCAGGCCGCGCCCGACACCCCGCAGCCGCAGCAGAACGACAACCAGAACCCCGACGCCAACACCGTCAACATCGGCCCCATGAACGTCGCCAACGACGTCTCCCTGCAAAACGGCTTCGGCCTGTCGGCGAGCGACGGCGAATACCTGCCGATCGTCAAAGTCGCCCCGATCTACCCCGACTCCGCCGCAAGGCGCGGTCTCGAAGGCTGGGTGCTGCTCAAATTCACCGTTACCGAAACCGGCGCCGTGCGCGACCCCGTGGTCCTCGAATCCGAGCCCGGCAGCACCTTCGACCGCGCCGCGATGAAAGCCGTGCTCAAATTCAAATACAAGCCGCGCGTCGAAGGCGGCAAGCCGGTGGAGGTGCCAGGCGTCGAGCACCTGATCACCTTCAAGCTCGAAAAATGATCTTTTTCCGCCCAGCACGCGCCAGCGCCCAGCCGCGCCGCAGGGCCGGGGACCGCACCCCGCGCCTCGGCCTCCTGCTGATTCTCCTGCTCGGCCTTGCCGGGCCGGCCCACGCCGCCGACGACGAGGGAAAACCCAAACCACCGCCGACCAAAAAGACCCAGACCCTCTCGCAGAAGGTCTACAAACAGATGGAAGTCGCGCAACAAGCCTTCGACGAAAAGAACTACGCCGCCGCCGAACAAGCCCTCAATGGATTAAAAGCCCAGCAGGACAGCTTGAACGGCTACGAAAAGGCCACCCTCTACAACCTGTTTGCCGCCGTCTACTACGCCCAGGACAAGGTCGACCAGACCATCGAAGCCTACAAGACCGTCCTGCGCGTCGAAGACCTGCCCGAAGGCCTGAGAAACTCCACCCTGTACGCCCTGGCGCAGATGTACTTCGTCAAGGAAGACTATCCGACCGCCGTCAAGATCCTCAGAAGCTGGATGGGGCAGGTCGAAGACGTCAGCCCCGACGCCTACGTGCTGCTGGCCCAGGCCTACTACCAGCAAGGCCGCTACGCCGAATCCGAAGAACCGATCATCACCGCCATGAAGATCGCCAAGCAGCGCGGCGCCCAGTACAAGGAAAGCTGGCTGTCGCTGCTGCGCGCCGTCTACTACGAACAGGAAAAGTACGAACCCGCCGCCAAGGTGCTTGAAGTGCTGGTGGTGCTGTATTCAAAACCCACCTACTGGCTGCAGCTATCCGGCATGTACGGCCTGATGGGCGACCAGCTCAAACAAGCCGAGATCATGCACGCCGCCTACGTCGCCGGCATGGTCGACAAGCCTGCCGAAGTGCTCAACGTCGCGCGGCTGTACATGGCCCAGGACGCCCCATACCCCGCGACCCAGGTCCTGGAAGCCGCCTTCAAGAACCGGCGGATCGACGTCAACGCCGAAACCCTGCAGCTGTACGCCCAGGCCCTGGGCCTGGCCAAGGACTATGAAAAGCAACTGCCGGTGCTGCAGAAGCTGGCCGAGGTCAAGAACGACGCCACCAGCTACGTCTACCTCGGCCAGGCGCACATTGCGCTGGGACACTGGGACGACGCCGTCGAAGCGTTTCGGGCGGCCCTGAACAAGCCCGGCGTGGACAACGTGGTGTCGCTGAAGATGCAGCTCGGCAC
>Ga0209404_10000197_pt1 | contig 50652 bp, 48 predicted proteins | sample TroAtlMetagenome_2_FD_187447 | JGI IMG/M metagenome (GOLD analysis project Ga0209404, IMG submission 187447) | Marine eukaryotic phytoplankton communities from Atlantic Ocean - Tropical Atlantic ANT8 Metagenome (SPAdes) (version 2) | ecosystem: Environmental > Aquatic > Marine > Oceanic...
CGGTCCGGCGGGTTACGTTAACGTCGGGATCAAGCCGCCACAACAATGCGCAACCTCCTTCCGCCGCCTTCCACCTCCCAGTCTCTTTCATCATCAGGGGCGGCGAAAGTCGCCATGGCCGTTAACGTGAATCACGCGCAGCGTGATGCCTCGCCCGCTTGCAGGAGAGGGCGGGTGCTCGCGACTGCGAGCGGTGGGTGAAGGGAACGACCAGCCGCAGGCGATTCATTCTGCGGGGTGCCGCTCGCGGCGTGGCCGTTAGACGCAGGGCGAGCGCAGTGGCGTCACGTTCAGCGTGAGTCCGCAAGCGCAAAAGCACAATCCGGCACGCGCGAGTGGCATAGCATCGGGTGCGGGCACGTGCTCGACACGGTTGTTGAGTGCAAGGCGGTACTTATCCCGTCAATCGGCGTTGTTTGACTTGAGGCGGGCCCGAACGACGATCAGCGGCAGACTCTTCGCTGTCTTGACCGCAGGCCGAATCTTGCGGGTGATTCCAAAAGCGGGATGATGCGGCTATGAAAGAAGACAGCCCACAAGGGTTCAGCCTGAACCTGATCGCGGCGATGGATCGTCATCGCGTGATCGGCCGTGACGGCGATCTGCCGTGGCGGTTACCCAACGATCTCAAGCATTTCAAGCGACTGACCGAAGGGCGCATCGTGCTGATGGGACGCAAGACCTGGGTGTCGCTGGGACGTCCGTTGCCGAACCGCGACAACTGGGTGCTGACTCGTGATCCTGCTTACGTCGCCGAAGGTGCCCGCGTGTTCAATCGGCTGGACGATACGCTAGCCGCCCTCGAAGGGCGCGATGCGATGGTGATCGGCGGCGCGCAGATCTATCGCCAGACCCTGCCTTTGGCGCGGCGCCTGTATCTCACCGAAGTGGACGCCGAGGTCGAAGGTGACACCCGCTTCCCTGAATTCGACAGCGGACAGTGGCGCGAGCTGGATCGCCAGACGCACCCGGCCGACGAGCATCACGATCACAGCTACAGCTTTGTGGAGCTGGTGCGCGTATGAGATCCTGGCTGGGCGCGATGCCACTGTTCGCCATGGCCCAGCTGGCATCCGCACAGACCGCTACCGAGTATCCGCCGATCAAGGCCATCGTCTACGAGGGCAATTCGGTGACCCGCGAGATCACGATGCAGCGCGAACTGGTGATCGCGATCGGAGAGCCGGCCGATCCCGAGCGCATCGACCGCAGCCGTCAGGCGATCCAGGATCTCGGGCTGTTCCGTGAAGTGAAGGTGCGTGAGCAGGTGCTCGACGATGGAGTTCGCGTGATCTTCACCGTGCGTGAAAAATGGTACGTGCTGCCGATCCCGAGGATCGAGGCCAACTCGGACGGCGACACCGGACTGGGCATGCAGATCCGCTGGGACAATGTCTGGGGGCTCAACCACAGCCTCAGTGCCCTGGCCGTGCGCCGGGACTATCAGCGCGAAGACAAGGACAGCTCCTACAACTACCACTTCGACTACAACATTCCGTTCCTGCGCGGCACACGGAATTCGCTGGCGTTCTCGGTCAGCCACAGCAAGCAGACCTCGACCACCCTCGAAGGGGACGACTACCAGGAAAGCAACGAGGGCTTCAGCGTGGTGATGACGCATTCGCTCAACAAGGACGGCCCGCCGTCGCAGGGCTGGAAAGTGGGCGGTGGTCTGCTCTGGAAGAGTCAGACCTCCAGCGGTGAATTCGCACCGGAGCCGGAGGGCTCGGCGACCGGCCTGATCGGCAAGGTTTCGTACAACGACGTCCATGACCATATCTACAGCCTGACCGGCGAACGCTTTCTCGCCAACATCTCCGGTTCCTGGGATCAGTTGCTGTCCGACTACAGCTACCTCGGTTACTACGCACAGTATCGGCGCTACATGCACCTGGGGCAGGTCGAGCATCAGTCCCTGCATTTTCTCGCTGACCTAGGCGGGTATCACGCCGGGCCGTTGTCGCGCGAACCCAAGGCCTTCGAACTCGGCGGGTCGGGCATGTTGCGGGGCTACGATCGCGAAGTGATCGAAGGGGACTTCATGTATTACGGTTCGGTCGAGTATCTGCGGCCGATCCACTGGGACTGGCTGCGCCTGCTGACCTTGTTCGAGGCCGGCAGCGCGCTGCGCGATGTCGACTATCCGACCAACGAGATCGTCTACGCCTCCGTTGGCGTCGGCCTGCGCATGCAGATCACCTGGTTCGTCAATCTGCAGTTCGAAGTTGGCGTGGCCTATCCGCTGGTCAGCGGAGACCAAGTGCGGTTCTTCGCTGGAGCGTTCTAGGACCGGACATCGGATGTCGCTGACTGCCGGCTCAGAACGCGTTGCGCAGGATCACGAAGGCCACGGCGCTGAGGATGCCGGCCGCCGGCAGCGTGATGACCCAGGCCAGCGCGATCGGCTTCATCAGGCCCCAGTTGGTCTGACGGTTGACTAGGCCGATACCGAGCACCGCGCCGATCAGGATATGCGTGCTGGACACCGGCAGCCCCAGAGTGGACGCCAGCATCACCACGGCCGCGGCCGCCAGCTCGGCAGAGAAGCCGGATGCCGGGTGCATCTTGGTGAGATTGTGGCCGACCGTGGCGATGACTTCCTTGCCGATGAACCACAGGCCTGCGATCAGCGCCACGCCGAAGGTCACCATCGCCACCGTGGGCACCGCCGCCTGCGAGCTGATCGCGTTGGTGCGCAGCACATCCAGTATCGCGGCGAACGGGCCGATGGCATTGGCAATGTCGTTGGAGCCGTGGCTGAACGCGAATCCGGCAGCCGTGAACACCTGCATCCAGCTGAACATGAGGAAGGTGGAGCGCGGCAGGCTCGCGCCTTTGAGGGTCTTGGCGAAGATGAAGATCGCCATCCACACCGCCGCACCGACCATGCCCATGATCAGGTAGTTGTGCAGGGTGCTCAGCCCCAGGTGCAGGTTCTTGAGGCCCTTGAACAGCAGCATCGAGGAAATGATCATCGCGCCCAGGGCGGCGATCATTGGCACCCAGTTCTCCAGTGCCTTGTGCGCATGGATATCGCTGCGCCGCTGCTCGATGCGATGCAGTTCCTTGTAGTAGTCCGATTCCAGGTCTTCCGGTTCGAAGTCCTGGTCGTTCATCACCTGAAGATCGCGCGTCATCGCGTGGGTGTAGGAAATCTGCTGGATTTCATCGAGGCGCTCGAAAGCTTCCTTGTGCTTTTTCTTGTGCGCACGCTTTTCGTTGCGCAGCGCTACCAGATGCGCTTCGGCCTCGTCGTTGTAGCTGAGAATGTGCTTCTTGATCTGCCAGAACAGCGCGTATGACACCAGTCCACCCAGCACCGGCGACAGCACCCAGGACACGGCGATCTGGCCGACCATGTCCCAGTGCACCAGCGACAGTGCCGCGTTTGCGCCACTGAGCAGATAACCGAGGGTGATCGAGGAGCCGACGATGGCGCCGATGATCGAATGCGTGGTCGAAACCGGGTAGCCCTTCCTGGAGGCGTACAACAGCCACAGCGCCGCCGCGATCAGCGCCGACATCATGATGTAGACGAAGTCCATCGGCTGCATCGATATGGCCGAAAGGTCGACGATGCCCTTGCGGATGGTCTGCGTGACTTCACCGCCGGCGATCACGGCACCGCTGACCTCGAACACCGCCGCGATCACCAATGCCTGCTTGATGCTCAGCGTCCCGGCACCGACACTGGTGCCGAAGGAGTTGGCGACGTCGTTGCCGCCGATGTTGAAGGCCATGAACACGCCAAACAGCGTCGCCAGGACCAGCAGCGTACTGTGGTGATGTTCCGTATATCCCAGCGCCCAGAACAGGAAGTAGGCGGTGCTGGCGAACAGCAGGACGCCAAAGAACAGCCCCAGTTTCGAGACCCCGGCAAAGCCGCCGGGCGTGTCCGGCGAGGCAACGTGATCGGACATGATTCCTTATCCCCGTGGTGATCACTGCGGCTCGCGCCCGCAGACCGGCGGAATCCTAGAACAGGGCTCATGACAGCTTCGTTGCCACCCGCCTGTCCGGAATACGGAGAGGGGTTGCAAGGCGATGTCAGCCACGCTGACCGCCTCGCAGGCGCGGGCACGATCAGGCGCCGATTGGGAATGCGCGACATCAAGGAAACCTGCGCGCCAGCGATATCCGCCCGGGCAGCCCCGGCGTTCGGTCAGCGCGACCGGCAGGCACCCCGGCACCGGCTCGATACGCTGTTGGCGCGAAATCGATGCATTCCGCAACTCCAATGTGCCGCCCGTCCAAAATGGTGAGGGCTCGAGATCTTGATGCGGCCTCGGTCATACCCTGTTGGGCCAGGCCAGTCCGACAAGAGGCGCAATACCTACGGGGCTGGCTTTCGTCGAGCCTTCTTATCGCTGCGCGGCCACCGGGCCGGCACCGGAACCGCCAGCGACGCTCGGGTCCTCGGCCGCGTCCCAGCCGCCGCCGAAGGCGCGAATCAGCGCGACGCTGGCGCGCAGACGGCGCGTGTCGATCGTGAGCTGCTCGCGTCGCGCCTGTAGCGCAGCTGTCTGCGCGGTCGTGACCTCCAGGTAGCTGGCCGCGCCATGACGGTAGCGGATCGTCGCGTAGTCGACGGCCTTGCGCGCGGCGTCGACGGCCTGCGCCTGTTCGTTGGCGGCTTCGCGATCGTGCGCCAACAAGGCGAGGTTGTTCTCGACCTCGGCGAAGGCCCGCAGCACCGTACCGCGGTAGCTGGCGCCGGCTTCGTCGAGTACCGCGTGGGCCTGTTCGATGCGGGCCTTGCGCAGGCCGCCGTCGAACAGATTCAGCGCCAGCGCCGGGCCGATCGACCAGAACAGGTTCGGAGCCCGGAACCAGTCGCTGTGCTCGTAGCTTTGGTAGCCGATCGATCCACCCAGCGTCAGGCGCGGGAACCAGGCGGCGCGCACGATGCCGAGCTCGGCACTGGCGGCGCTGGTGCGACGTTCGGCCGCCGCGATGTCCGGGCGGCGCTGCAGCAGCGTCGACGGCAGGCCGATCGGAATCGTCGGCAGACTGAGCTTGGCGGTGCTCGGTGCGATCGAGAAATTCGACGGCGATTCGCCGACCAGCGCGGCGATGGTGTGCTCGAGCACGGCGCGCTCACCGAGCGAGGTTTGCCATTGCGCCTTGGCCGTCTGCAGTTGTGTGCGTGCGCGGGCCACGTCGAGTCCGGAGCCGATGCCGGCCTGCTGCCGCTGCGTGGTCAGATCGAGTGCGCGCCGGTAGGCGTCTACGGCATCGGCGAGCAGCTTGATCGTGATGTCCAGGTCGCGGAGCTGAATATATTGATCGGCGAGCTGTGCACGCAGGCTCAGGCGTGCCGATTCGAGTGTTGCGCTGGCGGCTGCCAGGTTCGCATTGCCGGCCACGACACCGTTGCGCACGCGTCCCCACAGGTCGACTTCGTAGGCGGCCTGCAGACCCAGCGTATCGTTGTCGTAATAGCGTTCGTCCGATCCCGCCGGCGGCCGCTTGTCCGATCCCCGATTCGGCTGGAGCTGCCCGTTCAGCGACAGGCTCGGAAACAAAGGCGCGCGTCGCTGCGCGGCGATTGCCGCCGCCTGTTCGTAGCGCGCCAGCGCCGCCGTGAGCTCGGGGCTGTTCTGCTCGAGCTGGGCGGCCAGCGCATCAAGCTTGTCGTCGCGGTAGGCGGTCCACCAGGGGCCGCGCGGCAGTGCGTCGTCGGGCGTCGCTGGCGTCCATTCGGGATGGCCGGCGGCTTCCTTGTATTGCTCGGCCAGCGGCACCGGAGGCAGCGCATACGGTGGCGCCGTCGAACAGGCGCAGACCGCCAGTGTTGCGGTCATGGCGATGATTCGGCTGAGTCTGGACATGGCTCGATCAGGAGCTTTTTTCGACGGACGCATCCGCCAGCCGGACGGTATCGCCGTTCATCAGCGAGTCCGGCGGACTGTCGATGATGCGGTCGCCCGCCGCCAGTCCGCTGACTTCGACGGTCTTGCCGAGGTCGCGGCCGATGTCGACCTGCTTCATGGCGACGCGATCGCCGTCGCCGAGCACGGCAACGTAGATGCCGCTGCCATCGAAGATCAGGCTGCTCGCCGGGATCGACAGGCCGGACGCGGCCTCCGGCAGTGTCAGCTCGACGTCGGCGTAGGCGCCCGCCAGCAGCTCGCCGCGCTGGTTGTCGACGATCAGCTGCACCAGGCTCGCGCCGGAGCGCACGTCGACCGCACCCGATGCGCTGGCGACGGTTGCGGCGTAGCGCTGTTCCGGACGTTCGGGCACGCTGATCGAGGCTCTTCCGCCGACGCGAACGGCCGGCACGAAGCTTTGCGGAATCTGTACGTAGACGCGCAGCTTACGCATGTCGGCAACCGTGAACAGCGGCGGGCCGCTGCCGCCGTCGGCGCGGATCAGCGCGCCGATATCGGTGGTGCGCGAAGTGACGACACCTTCGAACGGCGCGACGATGCGCTTGAAGCCCTGCGCGGCGGCGAGGCTGTCCACGGCGGCGCGCGCGGCATTGACAGCGGCCCTTTGCGCGGCATATTCGGCGGTCTTCTCGTCGATCTCCTGCTGCGACACGGCGTCGGTTCCGCTCATCGCCTGCCAGCGCTTGGCCGTGCTCTCGGCGAGCCTGGCGTCGGCCTCGGCGCGGATCAGGTTGGCCCGCGCCTGCGCGAGCTGCTGGTCGAGATCCGGGGTGTCGATCTCAGCCATGACCTGACCGGCCTTGACCGCGTCGCCGATGTCGACGTATCGGGCCTTGAGGTAGCCGTTGGCCCGTGCGTAGATCGGCGCGTTGCGGAACGCCTCGAGCCGGCCCGGCAATTGCAGGCCGCCGGCCGCTTCGGGCGGCTGCGGCTCAACCGTACTGACGGTCGGCACCGCAACGTCCTCGGTCCAGCGCTTGAGCTCGTTGCTGCTGCGCGCACGTTGCGCGATGCCGATGGCGACGATTGCCACGGCGACGATGAGGGCGCCGAAGCCGAGCATTCGCAAGCCGCGCGGCGGCGACGTCTCAGTGGGCATGAGCGGCTCCGGGATTGGGGGCGGACGAAGAAGCGGTGGCATGTCCATCACGTGCATGCACGAGGCTGAACACGATTGGGACGAAGAACAGCGTGGCGACGGTGGCGAAGGTAAGCCCGCCGATCACGGCGCGGCCGAGCGGTGCATTCTGCTCTCCGCCTTCGCCGAGGCCCAGCGCCATGGGCGCCATGCCGATGATCATCGCCAGCGCCGTCATCAGCACCGGGCGAAAGCGCACGAAGCCGGCCTCGAGCGCTGCCGCGGCGGCATCGCCGGTGGCGGCGAGGCGTTCGCGCGCGAATGCGATGACGAGGATCGAATTGGCCGTCGATACGCCCATGCACATGATCGCGCCCGTCAGCGCCGGCACCGACAGTGTGGTGTGCGTCGTGAACAGCATCCATACGATGCCGGCCAGCGCCGCCGGCAGCGCGGTGATGATCACGAAAGGATCAGCCCAGGACTGGAAGTTGACGACGATCAGCAAGTAGATCAGTACCACGGCACCGAGCAGGCCCCACAGCAGCCCGGCGAAGGCCTGGTTCATCGTCACCGCCTGGCCCTGCAACTGCACGGTGGTTCCAGGCGGCGTATCGGCGGCCGCGTCGTCGATGAGCTTCTGGATGTCGGCGGCAACGGCGCCGAGATCCCGGTCCTGTGGCGTGGCGTAGATGTCGATCACCGGCATGATGTTGCGGTGTGTGACCACGGCGCTGCCCACCCCGCGCGTGATGCGCGCCAGGCCGCCGAGAATCTGGTTGTCGGCCGCCGCCGCGATCGGCAGGCTTTCGAGGTCCGCGACCGAATCGAGCCGGTACTGCGGTGTTTGCGCCACGATCGGGTACGACACGCTGTTTTTCGGGTTCAGCCAGAAGGCCGGCGAGACCTGACTGGTGCCGACCAGCGAGATCACCATGCTGTTGGTCACGTCACGCGCGGTGATGCCGAGCTGCTGCGCGCGCGAACGGTCCATGTCGACGCGCAGCTCCGGATAGTCGCGCGACTGCTGGATGCGTGCGTCGGCGACGCCGGAAACCGTGCGGATCTTGCGCAGCAGAGCTTGCGCGAACGGATAGCTTGCGTCGAGGTCGCGGCCGCGCACCTGCACGTCGATCGGTGCCAGCGCACCGAAGTTGAGGATCTGGCTGACGATATCGGCGGGCAGGAACGAGAATTCGACGCCCGGAAACTCGCGCGGCAGCACTTCGCGCAGCTCGCGCACGTAGTCGGCGGTCGGCTGGTGGCCGGCGTGCAGCGAAATCTGGATATTGCCGTCCTGCGGACCGATCGTGCCGGTGTTGTTGTAGGTGTTGTTGATGCCGGAGGCCGGTTGGCCGATGTTGTCGGCGAGCGCTGCCAGCTCCTCGCCGGGGATCACGCGGCGGATCGCCTGCTCGATGCGCGCGAAGATGCGCGAGGTCTCCTCGAGGCGTGTGCCGACCGGCGCGCGCGCGTGAATCAGCAGCTGACCGGAATCGACCGAGGGGAAGAAGTTGCGGCCGAGGAACGGCAGCAGCAGGAACGAGACCAGCACGCAGACCAGAAAGCCGGGGATGAACGTGCGGCGATGGGCCAGTGCATAGGCCAGGGTCTGCCGGTAGAGCTCGCGCAGCTGCTCGAAGCGCGCCTCGAAGCCGCGCTGGAAGCGCACCAGCGGATTGCGCAACGGCGGCAGCGCCGCATCGTTGCCATGCAGGTCGGTATGTGGCGCATGCGGCTTGAGCAGGTACTTGGCCATCGTTGGCACCAGCGTGCGCGACAGGATGAACGAGCAGATCATCGCGAACATCACGGCTTCGGCCATCGGCACGAACAGGAAGCGCGACACGCCTTCGAGGAAGAACATCGGCACGAACACGATGCAGATGCACAGCAGCGAGACGAAGGCCGGTGTCACGATCTGCGCGGCGCCGTCGAGGATCGCGGTTTCGACGTCCTTGCCCTGCTCGAGGTGCCAGTTGATGTTCTCGATCGTGACCGTGGCGTCGTCGACGAGGATGCCGACGGCCAGCGCCAGGCCACCCAGCGTCATGATGTTGAGCGTCTCGCCGAATGCGGCCAGGAGCGCCACCGCGCCGAACACCGACAGCGGAATCGAGATCGCGATGATCGCGGTCGAGCGCCACGATCCGAGGAACAGCAGAATCATCAGGCTGGTCAGCCCCGCGGCGAGCAGTCCCTCGTGCAGCACGCCGTCGACGGCGCTGCGCACGAATACCGACTGGTCGCCGACCAGATCCAGTTTCAGCCCTGGGGGCACGAGGTCCCTGAGCCGTTCGACGCCGGCCTTGATGCCGTCGACGATCGCCAGCGTCGAGATCGCGCCGCTCTTGAACACCGTCAGCAGTACCGAACGGTTGCCGTCGACGTGCACCACGTTGGTCTGCGGTGCGTTGCCGTCGTGCACCGTGGCGACATCACGGATATAGACGTTGGTGCCGTTGACGAACTTGATCGGCAGGCTGGCGAGCGTCGAATAGTCCTGCGGTGAGTTGTTGAGCTTGACCGCATATTCGAAGTCGCCGATTTTCTCGGTGCCCACCGGCAGAATCAGGTTCTGCGCGGCCAGCGCGTCGGAGATGTCCTGCGGAGACAGGCCGTGTGCCTGCAGCCGCGCGGGATCGACGTCGAGCATGATCTGGCGCTCCTTGCCGCCGTAGGGCAGGGGGATGCCGGCGCCGGGCACGGCAACGAGCTCGGTGCGCACCAGATTGAGGCCGAGGTCGGCGAGATTCTGCTCGGTGAAGCCCTTGCCCGACAGCGCCAGCTGGATGATCGGCACGGTCGCGGCGCTGTAGTTGAGGATCAGCGGCGGGTTGGTACCCGGTGGCATGCGTCTGATCAGGGTCTGCGCGATCGCGGTGACCTGCGCATTGGCCATGCGAACGTCGACGTTCGGGTGGAAGAAGATCTTCACCAGGCCGAAGCCGCGCAGCGAATTCGATTCGATGTGCTCGATGTCGTTGACGGTGGTCGTCAGCGCGCGCTCGAAGTTGGTCGTGATGCGGCCGGCCATCTCGTCCGGCGCCAGCCCCGTGTACTGCCAGACGACTCCGATCACCGGGATGCGGATGTCCGGAAAAATGTCGGTCGGCGTGCGCAGATACGCCAGCGGGCCGACGATCAGAATCAGCAGTGCGAGCACGACGAACGTGTACGGACGCGTCAGCGCGACTTTGACCAACCAGACCATGCGGACAGGCTTCCGGGGGGGACGCCGTACAAGCAAGAAACGTGCACTTCGTTGCCCCGGCAACTTGTTTACGGTAGCCGTCGTCGCCCTCAGGCATGCGCTGGAAGCGAACCGTCACCAAGGGCGCCGACAGCTCCGCGACAGATGAGCTTGCGGGGTGGGCTTGTGGCGAACCGTGACGATCAGGTCCTTGACCGTTCGTCGGGTCACGGTGGGCCCGTGCTGCGATATCGGCGTTATGCCGTGATTGGATCGGTTAGCGTGAGCCGGCGGGATCGGCAGAGAGGGGGACGGCATGGAGACGATGGATCGTCGTGATTTTCTCCGTTTCGGCGGACGGGGCCTCGGTTACGCGGCGGTCGCGCGCGCCCTGGCGGGGTGCGGAGGTGGAGGTGGAAATGAAGACGGTCCGCCGCCCGACGAGCCACCGGTCACCGACACCTTGCCGGCGGCCAGCGCCGAATCGCAATGGCTCAAGCGCACCAGCTTCGGCGTGACGCCCGAATCGCTGAGCGACATACAAAGCCTCGGCATCGAGGCTTATCTCGAGCAGCAACTCAATCCTGGCGTACTCGACGATCTGGCGGTCGAAACCCAGGTCGCGCTGCGCTTTCCGCTGGCCAATGCCGGCCCGACCGTGCTGCGCGCCGGCTATCCGGACAATCAGATCACGATCGTCCAGCACATCGAGGCGGCGACGTACTTTCGTGCGTATTTCTCGCCGCGCCAGCTCTACGAGGTCATGGTCGAGTTCTGGCACACGCATTTCAGCATCCAGATCCTCAACGGTGTCGCGCCGATCTTTCACCCCTCCTACGATGCCGACGTGATCCGTCCGAACGCGCTGGGCCGCTTCGGCGAGCTGCTGCTGGCGGTCGCCAGGAGCCCGGCGATGGTCTACTACCTCGACAATTTCCTGAACTTCGTCGGCAGCCCGCAGGAAAACTACGCGCGCGAGTTGATGGAGCTGCACACGCTCGGCGTGGACGGCGGCTACACCGAGCAGGACGTCAAGGAAGTCGCGCGCTGCTTCACCGGCTGGACGATCAACAGCAACACCGCGCGCTTCCAGTTCGTTGCAGCGCTGCACGACGACGGCGCCAAGACCGTGCTCGGCCACACCATCCCCGCCGGCGGCGGCATCGGTGATGGCGAACAGGTGCTCGCGATCCTGGCCGCGCACCCGTCGACGGCGCGGTTCATCGCCACCAAGCTGTGCCGGCGCTTCGTCGCCGACCACCCGCCGCAGGGTCTGGTCGACGACATCGCTGCCGTCTATGCGTCGACGGACGGCGACATCAGCGCGATGCTGCGTGCACTGTTCGCCACCTCGGACTTCGGCGAGATCCGGGACGCCAAGTTCCTGCGCCCGACCGAGTTCCTCGGCCAGATGCTGCGAGCGATGAACGCGCCCAACGATTTTCCGTCCGGCGATCGCTGGAGCATCTACTTCTATCTGCTGCAGTTGCTCGGCCAGGTGCCGTTCTACTGGGTGCCGCCAAACGGCTACCCCGATGTCGCCGCCTACTGGTCGACGACCAGCGGGCTGCTCAACCGCTGGCGCATCGCGCTGGTGCCGGGCATTCCGGACTTTCAGGACCTGTTCGACCTGTCGCGGCTCTACGCCGGGGCCGGCACGATCGCCGAGCTGGTCGACGCCTTGGCCGCGAACCTGCTGTTCCGTCCGCTTGCCGACGAGGACCGGCAGGGCCTGATCGACTATCTGAGTGCGCAGGCCGGCGTCGACGCTGCAACGCCGCTCGGCGCCGAGGCGCTGCGTGCACTGACCGCGGTGTCGGCAGCCCTGCTCGTCAGCTCCGCCTATTTCCAGCTTCGCTGAGGTGAGCGCCATGTCCCTAAGCCGCCGTGATCTGCTCAAAGGTGCCAAGGCCGCGACCGGCAACGTGCTGGTCTGCATTTTCCAGCGAGGCGCCGCGGATGGTCTGAACTGTCTGGTGCCGTATGGCGATCCCGATTACTACGCGAGACGCACGCGCATCGCGATTCCGCCGCCCGGACAGTCGGGCGGGGCGCTCGATCTGAATGGGTTCTTCGGACTCAATCCGGCCGCCGCCTCGATGCGCACGCTCTACGATGCCGGCCGTCTGGCGCTGGTGCATGCCGCCGGTGTGCCGCACGGCACGCGTTCGCACTTCGACGCACAGGCGCGCGTCGAGGAAGGCATTGCCGCCGGGCTTGCGCTCGACACCGGCTGGATCGGCCGCCACCTCGCCGCGACGGCCTCGGCCGCCGACCGGCCGTTCCGGGCGACCTCGCTGTCCGGCGCGGTACCGACCTCGCTGCTCGGCGCGCCCGACCCGCTGGCGGTCTCGGAAATCGACGTCTTCGGTCTCGGTGATCTCGGCGGCACGCCGTACCAGGACACGCTGGCGGCCCTGTTTCGCGAATCGGTGCCATACGCCGGCACCGCGCAGACCGCGCTTGCGGCCATGGACGAACTGGCGGCCGCCGACCCTGGGCAGTTCATGCCGGCAAACGGCGCCGAATATCCCGCCGGCGAGGCCGGTTCAAAGCTGTTGCAGGCGGCGCAACTGATCAAGGCCGATCTCGGCGTCGAGGTGGTCTGTCTCGACCTCGGTGGCTGGGACCATCACGAAAACGAGAACAACTATCTGCCGGCCTCGCTCGGCGGCCTGGCCGATGCCTTGCTGGCCTTCAACACCGACCTGGGTGCGCAGATGGAGCGCGTCACCGTCATAGCGATGACCGAGTTCGGGCGTCGCGTCGGCGACAACGCATCCAATGGCACCGATCACGGCACCGGCTCGTTGTTCTACGCGCTCGGCGGCGGCGTCGCCGGTGGCCAGATTGCCGGCAGCTGGCCAGGGCTGGCCGACGCCCAGCTCGCCAGCGGCGAGGATCTGGCGATCACGACCGATACGCGCGGTCTGCTCGCGCAGTGCCTGGAGCGGCGCCTCGGCAGCGCCGATGCGCTGGCGCTGTTTCCCGACTACATGCCGGCAACGGTGCCGATGCTGTTCGTTTGAGGCGGGCGATCGGGCGAGCCGTCGCGCAACCCGGTGCACGAGTGAACCCGATCCCGACCCGGTCTCGTGCCGCGCCGCGGGACAGCCGTCGTACAGCCCCGGCGGCATAAGGTTCCCTGATTGGCCGTTCGGCAATGCGAACCGGAGCACCGCGGACAACATGAACGGATTTCTGGATGTCCTGCAATGGCCCGCCATGATCGCGACCCTGGTCGCCGCGTGGCTGGTGGGCTCGCAGACCAAGGCGCGGCGCAACTGGGGCTTCTGGTGCTTCGTCGTCAGCAATGTCCTGTGGGTGGCCTGGGGCTGGCACGACCAGGCCTACGCGCTGATCGCGATGCAGCTCGGTTTGTTCGCGCTCAATCTTCGCGGTGCCCGAAAGAACGACCCCGAGCACGGGCAGCGGAACGCTCCGGGCCACCAATGATGGAAGTGATCCGCGCGCGGGGTGCTGTCGTCAGCCGCATAACGATTCCTGTCCACGGTGTTCGCCGAGGCCAACGGCAGGCGAAAGCCTGAGGGCCGAGGCCGTGCGCTGACCTGGGTCAAGGCGGGCGCCGCATGCTGGTCCGACAATGGACGCCCATCCATCACGGGTTGCTTAATGGATATCGACAAGCACGATCTCGTGCACGAGTTCCCGCAGTATCGCGAGACCATTCACCAATTGAAGGTGCAGGATCCGCAGTTTGCCGCGCTGTTCGAGGCCTATCACGAACTGGATCACGAAGTCCGCCGTATCGAACAGGGCGTCGAGACGCCGGGGGACGACTACGTCGAGCAATGCAAGCAGCGGCGCGTCCATTTGAAGGATCAGCTTTACGCGCGCTTGCGCACGGCGGCGGACGCCTAGCGGCCTGCCGGACCCAGGAGGGTGTGCTGCGGTGTCGGGCCGCGGCGTTGAACGGGGGAACACCGTATGGCCGTCTCTCGCCTACAATCGGTGGCCCCGAGGCCGACCCAGCCTGTCCCCGCACGATTCCGTGATCGCAGCCGTCGTCATAAACAGCCTAGTGGTTGCTCTCGTGGTGATGATCCACTACGAATCGCTGCTACGTCTCAGCATTGCCATGCCGCGCATGCGGATCAGGCATCGGTTTCGCATCGTGCTCGGCGTGTTCGGCGCCCTGATCGCGCACGCGATCGAAGTCTGGGTGTTTGCGCTGGCGTACTTCCTCATGCAGCAGGGCGCCGGCTGGGGGCGGTTCGAGGGCAATACCGACGGCAGCCTGCTCGATTGTGCCTACTTCTCGTTCACCACATTCACCACGCTCGGGCTCGGCGACATCGAGCCGATCGGCCGGCTGCGCTACTTGACCGGCATCGAATCCCTGACCGGCCTGGTCCTGATCACCTGGACCGCGTCATTCCTGTATATCGAGATGCAACGCTATTGGGGAGCGCAATGACGCGGTGCCCGCAGGCAACGGCCGTTGCCGGGTCCGTGCCGATCACGGCCCGGTATGCGAGCGCATGAAGATCTGGGTGGATGCCGATGCCTGTCCGGGGGTGATCAAGGAGATCCTGTTCCGGGCCGCACAGCGGACCGGTATTCCGCTGACACTGGTCGCCAATCACGCCATGCGCGTTCCGCCGTCGCCGCTGATCACGATGCTGCGGGTGTCGGCCGGATTCGATGTCGCCGATAACGAAATCGTCAGGCGACTGGCCGCGGGTGACCTGGTGGTGACGGCCGACATTCCGCTGGCGGCCGAGGTCATCGGCAAGGGCGGTCAGGCGCTCAATCCGCGCGGCGAGCTGTACAGACCGGATACGATCAAGGAACGCCTGACGATGCGTGATATCAAGGAGACGCTGCGCGCCAGCGGCATCGACACCGGCGGCCCGGCGGCGCTGGGTCAGCGCGACCGGCAGGCCTTCGCCAATGCCCTGGACAGGGTGTTGATCCGCCGATCCGGCACCCGCTGAGCGGGCGGCTTCCGGACACATTCAGACGCCGATGTCCTCGTTCCAGAGTTCCGGCGAGGCGTGCATGAAACGATCCATCAATGCGATGCACTGTGCGTCCTGCAGCACATCCACCTGTACGCCGCGGCTGCGCAGCAGATCCTCTTCGCCCATGAATGATTGATTCTCGCCGACGATGACATGCCTGATTCCATACAGCAGGATCGCCCCCGAGCACATCGCGCACGGCGACAGCGTGGTGTAGAGCGTGCACTCACGGTAGACCGCGCCGGGGCGACGTCCGGCGTTCTCGAAGGCATCCATTTCCCCGTGCAGCACCACGCTGCCCTGCTGCACGCGGCGGTTGTGGCCACGGCCGATGATCTTGCCCTGATGCACGATGACCGAGCCGATCGGGATGCCGCCCTCGGCAAGACCGTGCTGCGCCTCGGCGATGGCCGCGGCCATGTAGGCGTCGGCCATCAGTTGGCCCGCAGCGCGTCGACGATCGGCAGACGTGCTGCGCGGATCGACGGGAACAGGCCGCCGACCAGACCGATCAGGCAGGCCCAGATGATGCCGGTGCTGATCAGGCCGGGGCTCACGGTCAGCTCGAACACCACCTGGCTGAAGCCGCCGCCCAGGGTCGAGACGGCATTTCCGTTGAAGAATATCCAGGCCAGCGCCGAGCCGATCACGCCGCCGATCAGCGACAGCAGGATGGCCTCCACGATCACGGATACGACCACCGGCATGGCCGAGAATCCGATTGATCGCAGTGTGGCGATTTCCACGGAGCGCGATGAAACCGCCGAGTACATGGTGTTGAGCGCCCCGAACATCGCGCCGATCGCCATGATCCCGCCCACGAAGTAGGCCAGAAAGTTGAGCAGCTTGGTGAGCTGCTCGGACTGCTGGGCGTAGTACTCCGGTTCCGTGCGAACGTCGACCTTGAGGGTGGGATTGGTGGTCAGCGAGTCCTTGAACGCTGCGTACTGCTCCGGCGAATTCAGCAGCGCCGTCAGCGACTGATAGCCGTTGCGCCGGTAGGCCGACAGCACCGTCTCGATGTCTCCGACCAGTTCGGATTCGTGGTTGTCGCCGCCGGTGGTGAAATGTCCGACCACGGTCCACGAGGAGTTGCGGAACTCGATCTCGTCGCCGATCTGCAGATTCTTGAACTGCTTGGCGGCAGAGACACCGACGATCAGTTCGCGCACGGCGGGTTCGAACATGCGTCCGGCAACAATCTTCAGTTCCGGGCGCAAGGCCTGCAACTTGTCGCAGGTGCCGCGCAGGGTCACGTTCGAATCCGAGTCATCGGCGATGGTCTTCATGCTGATGATGGTCACGGCCTCGCCGCAGGCGATCGGTTTGCCGTCGGCGGTGCGGCGGATGCCCGGCGCGTCGAGCACGGTCTGCGCGTCCTCGCGAGACAGGCTGCTGTTGATCTCCGCCTGGGAGCCGCCGCGCAGCACCAGGGTGCGGTCGGGCCGACCGGTGTTGCTGACGGTCTTGTGGAAGCCCACGGCCATGGCCAGCACCGAGACCAGCACGGCCACCACCCCGGCGATGCCGATCACGATCACCAGCGAGGTGCCCAGGCGCTGCGGAATTGCGCGCAGGTTCATCAGGGTCACAGCGAGCGTCTGTTTCATGCGGTTCTCCTCAACGACCGGCCAGGGCGTCGACGATGGAAAGACGCAGTGCCCGCGATGCCGGCATCAGCGCGATGATCAGCGCCAGTACGATCGCGGCACTGATGCCGGTGACGATCACCTCGCGCTGCAGACTGGCTTCGCCGATGAAGCCCTTGAGCGCCGGGAATGCCAGTGCCGACAGTCCCAGGCCCATCAGCGCGGCCAGCAGACACAACATCAGGGCTTCGGCGATGACGAAGCTCACCACCTTGGCGTCGGAGAAGCCCAGGGTCTTGAGTACCGCCAGCTCCGGGATGCGCTCACGCACCGACTGCATCATGGTGTTGCCGGTCAGGAACAGCAGCGTGAAGAACACCGCACCGAGAATCGCGTTGACGATGAAATTGATGTCGCCGAACTGCTTGATGAATGACTGCTGGAATTCCTTTTCGCTCTGGGTCTTGGTCTCGGACGCGGAGTTGGCGAAGCGCGCGTCGATCGCATTGGCCACTTCCGCGGCGCGTGTGGGATCGCTGACCTTGAGGAAATACCAGCCGACCGTGCCCTTGGCAAAGGCGCGGGCTTCCTCGAAATACTCGTAGTTGAAGAAGAAGCCATTGGCCTGATTGGGGTCTTCGGATACGTTGTAGGTTCCCACGATGTCGAATTCCCAGTTCGAGGTGCCGTCGTCGGCCTTGGTCCAGATCGTGGACTGGATCGGAATCCGGTCACCCACGCTCCAGCCGTACTTTTCCATCAGCGGCTCGCCGACCACCGCGCCGGTGCGGGTGCGTTTGAGCTTGTCGATCGCCTCGTCGGAAATTTCCACCTCGGGCACGATCGGGAAGTACAGGTCGACGTCGATCGGGGTTCCGAACACGAATTGCTTGGGATCCTGATAGTAGGAGCCGAACCAGGACGAGTAGGCCACCGCCTCGACCCCCGGCACCGACTGGATCTGGGACAGGTAGGACATCGGCAGCGGTTCGGTCAGCGACACCCGGTTGATCGAGATCAGCCGGTCGACATTGGCCAGCTCCACGCTGTGATTGATCGCGCTGTTGACGCCCTGCAGCATGCCGAACAGGAAAAACGCGATCACGATCGAAAGCAGCGTGAGGATAGTGCGCGCCTTCTTGCGCCAGAGTGTCGCCCAGATCAGCGGAAAGTACTTCATCACGCCGCTTCCGTGACCAGCCGGCCCTTGTCCAGGTGCAGGGTGTGCGTTGCGTATTCAGCCGCCTTGGGGTCATGCGTGACCATGATGATGGTCTTGCCGTGCGTGCGATTGAGTTCCTGCAACAGCGTCAGGATTTCGTCGGCGGTCTTGCGGTCGAGATCACCGGTCGGTTCGTCGCAGACCAGCAGCGTGGGGTCCGCCACCAGCGCACGTGCGATCGCCACGCGCTGCGCCTGACCGCCCGAGAGTTCGTTCGGCTTGTGTTTCGCGCGATCCTTGAGACCGACGATATCCAGGGCGACTTCGGCGTTTTTGCGGCGCTGGCTCGCGGACAGCTTGGTCAGCAGCAGCGGCAGCTCCACGTTGCGCTGCGCGTTGAGCACCGGCAGCAGGTTGTAGAACTGGAACACGAAGCCCACGTGGTTGGCCCGCCAGGCCGCGAGTTTGGACGAGGACAGTTGATCGATGCGCTGCCCGTCCACCGCGATTGAGCCGGCGCTGGGCTGGTCGAGTCCACCGATCAGGTTCAGCAAGGTGGTCTTGCCGGAGCCACTCGGGCCCATCAGCGCCAGAAAGTCGCCGCGCGCGATCTCCAGATCCAGGGCTTCGAGCACCTGTACCGTTTCCTTGCCACGCGTATAGGACTTGGTAACGCCGCTAAGGCTGACCAGAGTGCTGTTCATCGATGTACCCCTCCCAGGGTGCCGCTGTTCAAGAACGCTACCGAAAGGCGGAACGATAGCGTCGATTCATGACTATTCGCCAATCCGGATCGTGCTGCCGTCGCTAAGTTGCTCAAGCGGACCCAGGGCCACGCGATCACCCGGGCTCAGCCCCGCGGTAATCTGCAGCCGTTCGCCGCGCTTGATTCCAGTGGTCACGGCGCGTCGCTCCACGCTGTCGCCACGAATCAGATACACGATCTCGGCGCCCCCGTCGTTCTTGATGGCCGCCGCGTCAATCAGCACGCCTTCGAGCTTTTCGCCCTGTGCGGGTTCCTCGCCGAGAAACGCCACCCGCACACCCATTTCCGGAAGGATCCTTGCATCTTTTTCGAGAATCTCGACGCGGACCTTGATGGTCGCCTTGCTGCGGTCTGCCGTCGGAATCACCGCGATCACGCGGGCCGGAATCTTCCATTCCGGATAGGCGTTGAGGGTGGCGGTGGTTTTCTGGCCGGGCTGCACGCGGTTGATGAAGTTCTCGTTGACATCGACCTCGATCTCCAGCGAGTCCATGTCCACGATCGTGCCGATGCCGGTGCGGGTGTAGCCGCCGCCGGCCGATAGCGGCGAGACGATCTCGCCCACCTGCGCCGCCTTGACCGTGACCACACCGGCAAACGGTGCGCGTACCGTGGTCTCGTCGAGATTGCGCTGACTCACGTCGACCTGACGCTGTGCCACACGCACGTTTTCGCGGGCGGTGGCGAGCTGAGCCGCCAGCGCTTCGGCGTTGGCCTGGGCGCTGTCCAGCAGCGACTGGCTGACCAGCTTGCGTTCGGCGAGCTCGCGATTGCGCCGCAGCGTGCGCTGCGCATCGTCGAGCTGCACCTGCAACTGGCGCAGTTCGCTGCGTGAGGCGTCCAGGCGCGCGCGCGACAGATTGAGCTGCGCGCCCTCGGTCGTGTCCTCCAGCTCCGCCATGATTTCGCCGGCCTGCACGTGCTGGCCTTCCTCGATCAGCACCTGGGTGACCTTGCCGGTGATCTTGGCCGAGACTGTGGCCTGACGCCGGGCGACGACATAGCCGGAGGCGTCGAGTACCGACCCGGCCGCGGCGCCGGACGAAGCCGCCAGCGCCACCGCGCTGCGAACCTCGACGGCCTTGTCGCGCCCGAACACCAGCGTCGCGCCGATGATCAGCGCGATCAGGAGCAAGGCCAGTACCCCCCACAGCCACGTCCGCGAGTGGCCGTCGTCGGACGGCGGCTCGCCACGGTCGATCTTGAGTGAAGCCAATAACTCGGATTTGTCGCTCATGACGACAGTGGCGCCCCATCCCCGGATATGGCGGGGATTATGCCGGGCTGGCGCCTGGGCGCACAGGGGAGGGGGCGTGTCTCAAACGCGGTTTCTCGCGCAAAGGCGCAAAGGCGCAAAGGCGCAAAGAAAAATGAAAGCTTCCGAAGCTGTTCTTGGCGGCTTCGCGCCTTTGCTGGTCCAGCCCAGCAGCGGAGCGACTTTGACGATGCCGTCGGCATTGGTGGTCACCGCATCCATCTTCGCGCGCGCCTCGGTTTCCTCCGAGCGCAGGCCGGTGATCCAGGACAGGAACTTAGGAGCTTAGGGTCAAGCCCGGAGCTTAGGGTCAGGTCTTGCTTCTTGACGAAGCCCGGGGAACTTAGGGTCAGGAACTTAGGGTCAGGTCTTGCTTCTTGACGAAGCCCGTCGATCAACACCTCGCGCGATCCGGCTTACGGTCGAGTAGTGCAGACCGAAGTGCGCGCCGATCTGCGGCAGTGTGTAGGTGCCGCTGTCGTAGGCGGCGCGGATCGCGGTATCGCGGTGCTTGTGCTCGCACTCGTACGCTTTCAGCGATTTCACTCGGCGCTGCGCCTTGGGGACTTCACGGGTATTGCACTCGGCTTGCGCCGCCATGCGTTCGACGAACAACTCGTCGCCCAGAAAAATCTGATTGCGGACAGCGGCATCCAGATCGAAGCCATCGTTGACGCCGTCATTTACGAATCGAGCATAAGCATTGCGCGCCCGCATTCGATTCTTGCCGAAGAATTCGAGCGTGGCCTCGACCGCCAGCCAGTCGGCAGGCGACTCCTTGCCGACCATCGCCCGATAGCTGCTCCAGAGGTAGGCTTCGACATCGGCGACGAGACCTGCCCGTACGGGATTCAGAACAACATAGCGGGACACTTCCAGCAGGTAAGCGTCGCGGTCGACGAGCACCGCCTTGTAGCGACCCTGAAGCAGGTGTCCCACACGACCGTGCCGGCGATTGAAGGCTTGCGTGTAGACCCCGTTCACTTCGCGCATGCCGCGCGACAAGGTGGGGCTCAACGTTTCGATCAGCAGGTGATAGTGGTTATCCATCAGGCACCAAGCCCACACGCGCCACTGCTGTCGCCCGCAGACCTGTCCGAGCCCGTCGAGGAAGGCGACGCGATCTTCGTCATTGAAGAAAATCGGCTGGCGGGCATTGCCGCGCGCCATCACATGATGGATCGCGCCGGGGAATTCGATGCGTAGAGGGCGGGCCATGCGGAGGAACGTAGCGAAGCCAAGGAAATTTGGCAAGGAACAAGACCTGACCCCGAAGTTCCTCGATCAGCTTGGTGAGTTGGAGTAAATTTCGTGGGGATACCTCAGGACCTGACCCCGAAGTCTTTTGCGAAGTCTTTCATAGACCCGTAATTCCTAATTATACGACGATGTCACAGCAGCTTTTATTTGGCACGCCGCTATTACGCCAGAAGCTATAAAAAAAGCAGCCAGAACCGAAAATTCGGAAAATATATTTAGAGCCTCCAACAAGAAGGCCAAGAAAAGAATTGAACTTCCCGCGAAATAAGCGATTTTACTATACCATATCCTAATATAATCTACTCGTGTAGTTTTGGCCTCGATCAAAAAAGCCAAAATCGCAACTAGAGAGCAAATCATAAAAACTAGAATAGGATTAATTTTTTTATGTATAGATAATAATAAAATGGAAGGTAAGGAAACAAAAAACATTGTTTGAGTGACATTATATAATACATCAAAAGTTTTTAACCTATCACCTGCAGCCATTTTGAACGCACCTATTAATCACTTCCGACTTGGTTGCATTAACTATTCTAATTGCCACCCCATTCCCAGCCGCACGATTCATAACTGTCGAATAGGCAAGAGTCGACAACCCAGCCACGTTCCCTTGAGTTAAGCCTTCTGTAGCAAGGCCATAAATAAGCATGCCATCTGAGTAATATGAGTACGCAGTCAATGTGGCGCCAGGAGCATATATAAATGCCGCGCCACCAAGAACCGTTGCGCTATAGGTTGCAACCGCTTGTTGCCCTTGGGTCGAAAGGTCGGGGTCAGGTCTTGCGCCTTGACGCAGCCCGCCGATCCACACCTCGCGCGATCCGGCTTACCGTCGAGTAGTCGAGTAGTGCAAACCGAAGTGCGCACCGATCTGCGGAAGTTGTTGGTGTCCGCTCTCGTAGGCGTCGCGATCTTCGTCATTGAGGAAGATTACTTGACGGGCATTGCCGCGCGCCATCACATGATGGATCGCGCCGGGGAATTCGACGCGTAGAGGACGGGCCATGCGGAGGAACGTAGCGAAGCCAAGGGAATTTGGCAAGGAACAATGCGAAGGTCGGGGTCAGGTCTTGCGCCTTGACGCAGCCCGCCGATCCACACCTCTCGCGATCCGGCTTACCGTCGAGTAGTCGAGTAGTGCAAACCGAAGTGCGCCGATCTGCGGAAGTTGCCGATGTCCGCTCTCGTAGGCGTCGCGATCTTCGTCATTGAGGAAGATTGCTTGACGGGCATTGCCGCGCGCCATCACATGATGGATCGCGCCGGGGAATTCGATTCGTAGCGGGCGGGCCATGCGGAGGAACGTAGCGAAGCCAAGGAAATTTGGCAAGGAACAAGACCTGACCCGAAGTGCCGGTGTGCGGAAGTTGCCGGTGTCCGCTCTCGTAGGCGTCGCGATCTTCGTCATTGAGGAAGATTGCTTGACGGGCATTGCCGCGCGCCATCACATGATGGATCGCGCCGGGGAATTCGATGCGTAGAGGACGGGCCATGCGGGGAACGTAGCGAAGCCAAAGAAATTTGGCAAGGAACAAGACCTGACCCCGACGTTTGACCCCTCGGGTCATAGATGCGGCCATTCATGTGGATCAGGCCGAAGTCGTCGAGGTGTTCGTGGCCGGTGTAGCCGCGGTCGGTTTCGATGCCTTCGACGGTGTCGTTGGGGTCCGGGGTGCCGTCGGAAAAGCGGCGCTTGCCGAACGGTTCGTAGCCGAGTTCCTCGACGGCGACGCTGTCTTCGCTGACCACGTTGACGGAGCCCAGTGCGTCGTGGTGCAGGTACTGGATGGCGATGGTGACGCCGAAGCCGTTTTTCTTGACGACGGCGACGGTGCGCCCGCCAGCATTGACGTAGAGCCGATGCTGGGAGGTCAGATAGGCGGTGGTATCCTTTTCGTAGAGCAGGCCGCCGGCACTGTCGGGGTGGACGTAGACGGTCCGTTCTTAGGTGGTATTGTCAACAGCGCAACGCAAATCGAGGGTTACGGTATGAGCCAGTTCTTACTTCCGGGGATCGATCCCGTGGCGCTCAGCCAAGACGAAAAAGCCTTCTTCGCGCAGCTCGGCGCGCGCATGGCGCAGCTCAGAAAAGCCCAGGGCATCACCCAGGTGCAGATGGCCGAGTGGCTCGGCGTCTCGCAGCAGACGGTGAATGCCTACGAGGTCGGCCGCCGCCGCATCCAGGTGTCGGCGCTGCCTACCGTCGCCAAGCTGCTGGGCGTGGCGCTGGAGGAGCTGATCGGCGAGCCGCCGCAGCCCGGCAAGCGCGGGCCGGCACCGAAGCTGCAACGCCAGATGGAGCGCATTCAGGAGCTGCCCAAGCCCAAGCAGCGCTTCGTGATGGAGATGCTGGATACCGTGCTGGCGCAGGCCAGCCGCTAAGGAGAAAAGCCCATGAGCGTCAATGCCGATGTGCTGTACGAGAAGCTCAAGGCCCTGCCGCCGCAGCGTCTGGCAGAGGTCGAGGATTTCATGGATTTCCTCGCGCGCAAGGAAACGCGCAGCGCCGCCCTGGACCGCTTGCTGGCCATCGCGCCGGCGCTGGAAGCGGCCGGTACGGAAACACCCATGACAGACGAAGAAGTCAACGCCTTCGTGAATGCGGAGATCAAGGCGTATCGCGCCGAGAAGCGCGCAGCGCAGGACAAAGCCAAGGGCCGCAGCTAAGGTGCGGCTGGTGCTGGACAGCAATGTCGCGCTGTCGGCGCTGATCTGGCGTGGCACGCCGTATCGGCTGCTCGAAGCCATCCGCCGGATGGAGACGGTGCAGCTGTTCAGCAGCGAAGCATTGCTCACCGAGCTGGCCGAGGTCTTGAGTCGGCCGCATCTGGCCAAGCCGCTCACCGCCATCGGCCGCAGTGCAGCCGAGGTGTTTGCCGACTATGCGGCGGCGGTGGAAATCGTCGCCCCCGCCTTCGTCCCCAAGGTCTGCCGCGATCCGGATGACGATCAGGTGCTCGCCGCAGCGATCGCCGCCAAAGCCGATCTCATCGTCTCCGGCGACAAGGACCTACTCACGCTCGGGAGCTTCCAGGGCATCCCGATCACCACGGCGGCGCGGGCGGTGGAGAGAATCACAGCCCGTCCTTGACGCAACAAGGTCGGGGTCAGACGCAAGGTCGGGGTCAGATCTTGCGCCTTGACGCAGGTCGAGTAGTGCAAACCGAAGTGCGCACCGGTCTGCGGAAGTTGCCGGTGTCCGCTCTCGTAGGCGTCGCGATCTTCGTCATTGAGGAAGATTGCTTGACGGGCATTGCCGCGCGCCATCACATGATGGATCGCGCCGGGGAATTCGATGCGTAGAGGGCGGGCCATACGGAGGAACGTAGCGAAGCCAAGGAAATTTGGCAAGGAACAAGACCTGACCCCGAAGTTTGCCGAAGTTGCAGCACGTGCCTTCGCTATCGGCATACAGCTGATCGCCAGGGCTAAGATCGGATCGTCCGCCAACGCGGCTTTCGTAGTAGTCGGCGGCTGATACGAGGGTCTGGAGAAATGCAGCCGTGACCGCCCCATTTGCGAAGTCTCCGCCAACGCCGAAACCACAGTGACGGCCGGCGTCGTAGTTCAGTAAGGCATGTAGCAACCTGAGCCCTCGTGCGCAACTGCGGCTACGACATCGCCTCGGAGCTCCAAAGTCACACGACACCGTTCTCTGCGGATCCCATGCATCCCCCAGAAATCGTCGAACGTGAGAACCTTGTTCCCTGCGGTGAGTTCGGCCGCCCGGTCTGGCTGCCTCGTCCCCGTGCACTCTTTCGTGGTCGCGAAGGTCGAATAAAGCTTGCCAATACAGGATTCCATTTCATAGGAAAAACGGTCGCGCATCTGCTTCGTGGTGGGTGTGCATCCCGCAACAAGAATGACGAGCGCAACTACGATTTGGCAGCGCATGGTGGTCACCTCCGCCGCCGGTCGAGGGGGCTTGGGGGGCTTGGGGTCAGGGCTTGCTCCTTGACAAACCCGCCGGTCGAGATCTCGTGTTATTCGGCTTACCGCCGAGTAGTGCAGATCGACGTACGCGCCGATCTGCGGCGATGTATAGGTGCCGCTATCAAACGACACACGAACAATCGTGCGCGCGGTTAGGTCGCTCGCAGACCCACGGGCACCAAGCTGAGGATAAATTTGCAACGTCCGTCCATTGTCGGCCACGGTCGCCGAGTTCTGTTCAACAAAGCGGAACGGTTTATCTGAGAGTTGCAGACAAGCTCACCTATCGGGGTCTATGTCGTTTCGAGTGGAAGGATGAGGTCCAAGCGGAGTCGGTTTGCCACCGTGAGGGCGTTTGCTCTCGCACAGCCGGCAAACGGCTTGTCACCGAGGCTTGCCGGCCAAAACTGCCTGTCCGACAAGCCTTTCCGCAGGATTGCTTCGCCGTCGGCGGGCATCAAGGTCGAGCCCTTCGGGCGGCCTGCGGCCGACCTTGACACCCGCCGACGGCTCAATCGCAGCAACAACTGCGCCTCATCCTCCCACTCGAAACGTCATGGAACCACCTATCGCTCCTCGGGCTCAATCGCAGCATCCTCCGCGTCCTGACGAGCAGAGCTGCGCATTTAGGGGGCAATGACGGCTAGCCGTTATGCTTTTTCGCAGACAAACTCTTATGGTAATTGATGCGATTCAATGCGCCAGATGCAGTCCGCATTCGCGATCTTCCTCGCCCTTGGTCGGATCGTAGTAATCGAAGTTGTTCGGCAGGCCGAACTTCTTGATGTACTGGAACAGGTCCCGGCTGGTCCAGCCCAGCAGCGGAGCGACCTTGACGATGCCGTCGGCGTTGGTGCTCACGGCCTCCATCTTGGCGCGTTCCTCGGTTTCCTCGGAGCGCAGGCCGGTGATCCAGTAGTTGGGTTTCAATTCGGCCAGCGCGCGCTCGAACGGTTCGATCTTGACTTCGCGGGTGAAGGCCTCGTGGCGAGGGTCGTCGAACTCCGGCAACGGCCCGTCCACGGCTTCGCGGTGGGCGCGTGAGCGGCGCGGATGGTAGACCTTGAGATTGAGCTTGAGGCGCCGCACCACCTCGTCGATATAGCGGTAGGTGGCCGGGGTCGCATAGCCGCTGTCCATCCACACGATCGGCAGCTCGGGCGACACGCGGGTCACCATATGCAGCAGCACCGAGGCATAGGGGCTGAAGCTGGTGGTCGCGATCGCCGGTGCATTCTGCGCCAGTGCCCATTCGATCAGCTTCAGCGGCGCATCGGCCGACATCTGATCTTGAACCGGAACGTCGCGGGAAATCTCGCGGGGGGCAGTCATGACGCACTCCAATCGAACAACGGGAACGAAGTATAAGGAGCCCGCATGCTAGATTCCGCGCTCGGAAACATTCGTCATATTGATATGCCAAGACCGCCCGACCGGGACGAGACCGGGGGCGCCCCCACGGCATCCTCGCTGCCGCTGTGGCCGGAGGACGCCGCCATCGAGCTGTTTCACCAGCAGCCCACCATGGGTGCGATCCGGTTCTCGGATACCGCGATCTACATCGAAGAACTGCGCGCCGAAATCGAGACGCAGGCGCTGAATCGTGAGCGTACCGAGCCGATTGCCGGCGGTGCCTTCAAGCTGCACGACGTGGATCAATGGACCTCGCCGGCCGCGAACCTGGTGACCGCCCGTGCGCACAAGCTGGTGATGTCCATGCTCAATAGCGAACGTCTGAACCTGCAGGCTGCTTCGGCCATTGTGGTGCCACGCGGACGCGCGCTGCCGGCGCGCGCCGTCAATGGTTCCGGCGCTTCGGCGGTGATTTTGCTGGCCGGCAGCGGCCTGTATCTGCAGCATGAACGGATCGGTGGGCTGACCGTGCAGGCGCCGCATGAGGCACCCGGCCTGATGCTGGCGCATCCGAGCACGATGCGGCCCTGCGTTCGTGAAAACATCGCGCTGAGGCCCGTGGTGATCGTGGTCTGGGACTACAGCCTCGAATGACGACGCAAGCCGACACCGCCCGCTCCGCCGACGTGCGCGCGCCGGCCTACCGCGATTTGCCGCAATGGCAGTCTCGATCGCCATCCGCCGACCGTCGTGGTGCGCTCATGCGAGGCCGCCATCGTGCAGGCGAACCGAGCTTGCACTTCGTTCACGGCAACGGACTCAGCGGTGGCGTCTATTGGCCGTTCCTGGCGCCATTGAGCGAAGGCTACGGCCTGATCACGCAGGATCTGGAAGGCCACGGCGAGTCCGATCCGGTGCCCGGCTTCGGTGGTGCGGCGCTCCTGACGGCTCGCCTGTTGGACAACCTCGAAGCGCTGCGTGGCAATGCCGGCGCGGTGATCGGGGTCGGGCACAGCTATGGCGCGGCGCTGAGCCTGTGCATGGCGGCCCTGCAACCGCAGCGTTTCTCGGCGTTGGTGCTGTTGGACCCGATCCTGATGCCCTTGCGAACCTGGCTGGCATCCTGGGCCGCCGCGCGTCTCGGGCTGCACCCGCTCGCCAAGGGCACGCGCCGCCGCCGCCACGTCTGGCCGGACCGCGACTCGGTGCTGCGGCATCTGCGTGGGCGCGGTGTCTACGCGGGCTGGGACGAGGCCGCGCTGGCGGCCTTTGCCGACGAGGCACTCAGGCCCACGGATGCCGGCCTGGAACTGAGTTGCCCACGCGAAATGGAGGCTTCGATCTACGAAAGCCCGATACTGCCGCGCCGTCGCATGCACACGATCACCGTGCCGGTGCTGGTCATCAGCGGCGATCGCAGCTATCCGTTCATGCCGGCCAGCGTGGCCGGATTGCAACGCGCCAATCCCCGGGTACAGGCGCAACAGGTGTCCGGCGGGCACTGTTTCATGCTCGAACGGCCACAACAAACGGCTGACCGCGTCCGCGCATTTCTCGCCGAAAACGGCCTGTCGCCCGAAGTCGGCCCGGCATGACTGCGACCCTTGCCGCGCGCGGCGCATCAACACCAACAGAGATGCGAGCCACTTTCGACGCAGCGCTGTCCGCCGAAACGCTGGCACGAGCGCGCACCGGCGCGCGCGATGCGCAGGAGCTGATCTACCGCGCATTCGAACGCCCGGTCTACGCGCTGGTGCGGCGCATGGTCGGCTGCCCGGACACCGCGCAGGACCTGATGCAGGACACCTTCCTGCGCGCCTTCAAGTGTCTGGGGCAGTACCGCGGGGACGCACCGTTCGGTGCCTGGTTGCGGCGTATCGCCGCGACCGAGGCCTTGATGCACCTGCGACGCGGGCGGCTGACGCTGGAGCTGTTCGCGCCGGAGGAGGCGCCGCCGGCGGCACTGGTCTGGCACGACAGCTCGACCGTCGACCTCGAACGGGCCCTGGGTCTGTTGCCGGAGGTGCCGCGTGCGGTGCTGTGGCTGTATCACGTGGAAGGCTATACACATCAGGAAATTGCAGGCATGGCGGGCAAGTCCGTGAGTTTTTCGAAGTCTCAACTGGCCCGCGCCCATCGGAAGTTGCGCACGTTGCTGGTGACGGAGGGGGCGCCGGCGCAGCAGCAGGAGGTGAGCCCATGTACGCCCAAGACACTGGCGATATGAACCCAACACAAACCCCATCAGCTTTGGGCGAGCGTCTGCGCGCCCTGCCGGAACCACCGCCGCCGTCCGCGGGCTGGGCGGCGATGCAGGCGCGGATGGACCGCCAGGCGCGGCAGCGCCGGCACCGCTTCGCTGCCGGATTCGCGATGGCCGCGTCGCTGCTGGTGGCGGTGGCCTGGTGGTGGCCCGCGATTCCGCCGGGCGAGATCATCGAATCGCCGCCACCGTCCGAGTTGGCGCGCCTGATCGGTGAATCGGGCGCGCTGGAACGCGAACTCGCGGCCGCACGCCCGCGTGTGGTGGTCTGGGATTCGCGCCGCGAAGCTCGCGTGGAAGCCCTGCAGCGCGATCTCACGCTGGTGGATGTCCAGCTCAACTACGTCAATGCCGGGCACGAATCCGGACAGGCCGAGGCCCTGTGGCAGCGGCGGGTCGCGCTGATGAGCCAGCTCGTCAACCTGCACGAAGCCGCCACGCCGCACGCGGTTCCGGTGGCCTACCGCGTTGCACGCGTCGACTGAAGCCGTCCGCGCCGCGCAGGAGTACCCAGGGATGAATCGATTGCTGATACGCAGGGCAGGACTTGGCACGGTGGTGGCGCTCGCGCTGCTCACCGCGCCCTGGCGGGCGGGTGCCGCCGAGGGGCCGGACGCACCGACATCAGGAACGCTCGAATCCGATCTGGAGCAGGCGCGAGCGGCCCTGGAAGCTGCGCGTGACGAACTGCGCAGCGCCGCCCGCCAACTCGCCGAGGCTTCGCAGGACAGCGGTGCTACAGCCAATCCTCTGGCGTATGCCTTCGACTTTGCCGCCGATCCGCGCAAGGCCGTGCTTGGCGTGATCGTGGTGCCGGGCCCGGCTGCGGACGGCGATGTCCGCGGCGTGCGCGTGCAGGCGGTCACACCCGGCAGCGGCGCCGAGCAGGCCGGCCTCCAGGCCGGTGACCTGCTGCTGTCGATCGAAGGGCGCAGCCTGGTGGTGTCGGCCGAGGACGGCCGTCCGGAAGTCCGCCTGCGCGAAGAAATGACGCAGTTCAAGCCCGGTGACCAGGTGCGCATCGAGTATGAGCGCGATGGCCAGCGCCACAAGACCGTCGCCGAGGCCAGTCGTCCGGCGGCCCTGTCGCTGAAAGATCTGCCGGAGCTGCAGAAACTGCCCACGTTGAGCTGGACCGAGCTGGACGCACTGGACGACCTGCCGGACGGCCCCTTCGGTCAGAACCTGTTGCCGCCCTTGCAGTTGGCGAGCATGGATGCGGATCTGGCGGCTTATTTTCGAACCGATGGCGGCGTGCTGGTCATCGCGGTGCCGGAGGCCGCCGACATCGAACTCAGGAGTGGCGACGTGATTCGCCAGATCGACGGCGAGGCCATCCACAATCCAAGAGAAGCTCTCGAAAAGCTCGCCAAGCTCGGTGGTGAGGGCACGCTGCGTCTGGAGGTGGTGCGTCACGGCAAGACGCTGCGGCTGGAGACGCGTATGCCGGAACAGCTCGGTGTGGCCGATGCCGGCCGACACCTGCGTTTCGTGCGCGTGCCGGCGCCGCCCTTGCCGCCGCCGTGGACTCCGGAGACCGCGCGGTCCCCGTGAAAGCGCAGCGCGGTCATGGCAGCTGGAGGCTTGCACAAGCCTGAATGACGGCGCCGGCATCGCGCGGTTAAGGTGGGGGCCAATTCAAGGATTTCCCTCATTTCATGAAATGGCGTATCGCGCTGGGCCTGATTTTCGCGGCCCTGGTTGCAGCCTTTTTCGCATTCGATCTCGCGCAGTATTTCAGCTTCGAGAATCTCAAGACGCAGCACCAGCACCTGAGTGAGTTGCGCGATCAGAAACCGGTGAGGCTGATCGCGGCGGTGTTCGTAAGCTACACCCTCGGTACTGCCCTGGCGCTGCCGATTCCCGGTGTGATGTCGCTGGTCTGTGGCGCGCTGTTCGGTTTGCCGGGCGGCGTGCTGATTTCCTCGTTCAGTTCGTCGATCGGCTCCACGCTCGGTTTTCTGCTGGGGCGTTTCGTGTTCGGCGAGGCGCTGCAGCAGCGATTCGCCAAGCGTTTCGGCGCGATCGACCAGGGTGTGCGCCGCGAGGGCGCGTTCTATCTGTTCTCGATCCGCCTGGTGCCGGTGTTCCCTCTGTCGCTGATCAATCTGGCCATGGCGCTGACGCCGATCAAGACCTGGACGTTCTACTGGGTGTCGCAGCTCGGTATGCTGCCGGCGTCGATCGTGTGGGTGAACGCCGGCACCCAGCTGGCCACGCTGGAGTCGCCCGGCGACATTCTCACGCCCAAGATACTGGGCGCCTTCGCGCTATTGGTGGCGATGCCATTCGTCGGCAAGTTCGTGCTGGGCCTGCTGCGGCGCCAGCGTTCCGAAAGCGGCTGACGCGGGCGCTCAGCCGAGCGCCTGTTCGTCCGAGACCACGGGCCGGTCTTCGCGCGTGCCCTGAAAGACTCGCCCCGGATTGGCGGGGTCGGTCAGGTCGACGTGATCGTCGTAGACCGCGGCGATGGTGGCCACGAACGGAAAGTCGGCCAGCGATGGCACGCGATAGCTGACGGTGTCCCCGACCTTGAAGGTCTTGGCGTCGAAGTTGAATTCAAAAGGGCAGTCGCCCTCGCCCATGTTCTGCATGGCTGTCTCCTCGGGTCACGGGCCGGTCGATCGAGCCGGCTTCGCCGACATTATCCGACGAAACGCCGGTTCGTCGCGAGCGGGCAAACCGCCGAGGCGAAAGCATCAACGACGAAGGGCGCCGCAGCGCCCTTCGTTCGCGTCAGCGATGATCGCCTGGCTCAGTTGCGTCCCTGCAGCTTGGACAGCAGGCGCAGCATTTCCAGATACAGCCAGACCAGGGTCACCATCAGGCCGAAGGCGCCGTACCACTCCATGTACTTGGGTGCGCGTGCAGCGGCGCCGCTTTCGATGAAGTCGAAGTCCAGCACCAGATTCAATGCGGCGATGACCACCACGAACAGCGAGAAGGCGATGCCGATCGTGCCGGATTCGTGAATGTACGGGACGCCGACGCCGAACATGCCGAGCACCATCGTCACCAGATAGACCACGGCGATACCACCGGTGGCAGCGACCACCCCGAGCTTGAAGTTCTCGGTGGCCTTGATCACGCCGGAGCGGTAGGCGATCAGCAGCGCGCCGAGCGTGCCCAGCGTGAGTACCACGGCGTTGAGCACGATGCCGGGGAAGCGGACCTCGTACATCGAGGAAATGCCGCCGAGGAACAGACCCTCCAGCACCGCGTACAGCGGTGTGGTGACCGGAGACCATTGCTTCTTGAAGATCGTGACCATGGCGACGATGAAGCCGCCGAGGCCACCGCCGATCATGATCAGCGGATTTGGGGTCTGGCTCCAGGTGAGGCTGGCCGCTAGGACCACCAGCAGCAGTGAGAACGCGGTCTTGCCGACCGTGCCGTTGATCGTCATCGCATCGCCGATCGCGCCGCTTCGCGGCGCCTGGGCAAAGACATCGGCGCGCAGCGCCGGATTTCCTGATCGCATCATCGTGTTCCATTGTTTGCAGAAGACCGAGACCGGAATCATACGATGTTCGTGGCCTGGGCGCGGCCTGGGCGCGGTCGCAGCGGGACAAGCGGGCGCAAAGACGCGAAACTGCGCGCGCACCAACGTCACTTGGGGGAATCATGCGGCCGGACTGGCGGATCGTGGAGGCGCTGTTCGACGAGGCGCTCGATCTCGAAGGTGCTGCGCGCGCGGCGTTTCTGCGCGAGCGCTGCGCAGGCCGGCCCGAACTGGAGGTCGAGCTGCGTGCGCTGCTGGCTGCATCGGACACCGACAGCGGTTTCATGGAGCAGCCGCCGCGACTCGGCTCCGGCGCTCCTGCGGAGGGATCGAGCACCATCGCACCGGGTCAGCGCTTTGGCGTGTGGGCGGTCCGGCGCCTGATCGGGCGCGGCGGCATGGGTGAGGTCTATGAGGTCGAGCGGGCCGACGGCCTGTTCGAACAGCGTGCTGCGCTGAAGCTGATCCGCGCCGACAGCGGCGACACCTGGCAGCGGTTTCAGGCGGAGCGCCAGATTCTGGCGCGACTGGAGCATCCGGGCATCGCCCGCCTGCTCGACGGCGGCGTGGCGCCGGACGGTCGCGCCTATATGGTCATGGAGTATGTGGACGGGCGCAGTCTTACCGAGTTCGCGGGCGGGCGACCGCTGTCCGAACGGCTCGAGTTGTTCATCCAGGTGTGCGGTGCGGTGGCCTACGCGCACCGCAATCTGGTGATTCACCGCGACATCAAGCCGTCGAATATCTGTGTCGATCAGGAGGCTCGGGTCAAACTGCTGGACTTCGGCGTCGCCAAGTTGCAAAGCCTCGGCGGAGACCCGGATTCCCAGCTCACCCAGACCTTGGTGATGACGCCCGACTATGCGGCGCCTGAAACCTTGCGCGGCGATACCGTGTCCACGGCGGTCGACGTCTACGCCCTGGGCGCGGTGCTCTACGAACTGCTGGTTGGGCAACCGGCCTGGATGCTCAGGAGCCTGCCCCTGTCCGTGGCCGTCGAGCGACTGCTGCACGCCGAGCCGCCGATGCCGAGTACGGCCGCCGCCAGTTCGCCGACAGCAGTGCCTGCGCGTCAGCTGCGTGGCGATCTCGATGCGATTGTCGCCAAATGCCTGCGCAAGGTACCGGAGTCGCGCTATGCCACGGTCGATGCGCTGTGCGCCGATGTCGAGCGCCACATGGCTGGCAGCACCGTGCTCGCGCGCGGCGGCGTTCGCAGCTATCGCGCCGGGGTATTCCTGCGTCGCTATCGCTGGCTGGTAGTGGCTGTGGGCGGCATCGTTCTGGCCTTGGCCGCGGGTTTGGCGGGAACCGCGTGGCAGGCGCATCGCGCTGCCGTGGAACGGGATGTGGCGCGCCGCGAAGTCGAGCGTGGCGAAGCGGTGCAGCGCTTTGTCGAGCACCTGTTCCGTACGGTGGACATGGCTGACGGTACCGGGGAGCTGACCGCGCGGATGGTGCTGGACCGCGCCGCGCAGCGCCTGATGGATCTTTATTCGGAAGCGCCCGATCAGGCCGTAAGCATGCTGTACAGCTTTGGCTACATGTATCTGGTGCTGAATGACTACGAAGCGGCCGACCCCTTGCTGAGCCGCGTGGTCGAGGAGCCGCCAGCTGATATCGATCCGGCCCTGCTGGCTCAGGCACGCTATGAACTGGCCGACCTGCGATACCGTCAGCGCCGCGAAGCCGAGTCGGCGCAACTGCTGGCGCAGGCCAGCGCGTTCTGGGCCGAGGATCCGGCGCGCTACCGCAGCGAACGGATCTCGGCGATGTTGCTCGAATCGCAGCTGGCCCGGGCGGCGGGCGACGTCGATACGGCGATTGCACGCTTGCAGGCGATGGCGGACGAGCGCCTGGCCGGCGGCGAGCCGGAGCACCCGGATATCGCCAATGCCTATGCGACGATGGCCGTGGTCTACATGTCGGCCAATCAGCCGCAGGCCGGGCTGGCGGCCTGCCGCAAGGCCTGGGCGGCGCACGAACGCGTTGGCGACACTGGCAGCACGGCGGCCCTGAACACGCTCAACAACTGGGCGTCGCTGGCGTTCCTGGCCGGCGATCTGGACGAGTCGGCGCGCCGTTTCGAGCAGGCGCTGATTCTGCGGCGGCGTCTGTACGGACCTTCGGCGGCGACGGCCGCGCTGGCCAGCAACTACGCCAAGATCCTGATCCGGCTCGATCGACTCGACGAGGCCGCACCCTTGCTGGACGAAGCCTCGGCGATGGCGCTGGAGTACGCCGGTGAGAACAGTCCGGAGTACAGCGCCACCCTGGGCGGAGCGGTGGAGCTGGCACTGGCGGCGCACGACGCACCGGCAGCCGAGGCCGCTTCGCAGCGCGCCACCTCGATCACGCGCGAACACTTCGGCGGCTCCAGCGTGCAGTACGCTGTCAGCCTGATGCTGCAGGCGCGCGTGCAGGGCATGCAGGGTGATGCAGCGGCGGCGAAGGCGACGCTCGATCAGGTCGAAGCGGTGCTTGAACCCTATGGCGCTGCCGTGCAGCGTTATCGTGAAATGGCCAAGCAGGTCCGTTCGCGCCTGAACTGAAGGCTCAGATTCCGGTGCTCAGTTCGCGTTGCAGCCAGGCCTTGGCCTTGATCCAGTCTCGGCGCACCGTGCGATCAGTGATGCCCAGCGCGGTTGCGGTTTCGAGTTCGCTGTAACCGGCGAAATAGCGGCATTCCACCACCTGGACCAGACGCGGGTTCAGTTCGGCCAGTTTTTCCAGCGCATCGTTGATCGCGAGCAGGTCCTCGTTCGATTCGATGCAGAGGTTGTCCGCCGCTTCGCCGATGTCGTCGAGACTGAGGTCGATACTGTTCCCGCCGCGCTTGGCCGCCAGCTGCGCGCGTGCATGGTCCACCAGGATCTGCCGCATCGCGACCGCGGCCGCGTGCAGGAAGTGCTGGTGGGAATCCCAGCCGCGACTGCGCCTCAGCTTGAGATAGGCCTCGCTGACGAGCGCCGTGGTCTGCAAGGTCTGTCCGCCACCGACGCGCCAGCGTTCCCGTCGCGCCATGCGCCTGAGGTCGGCGTACAGCAGTGGCACCAGTTGTTCCACTGCGCTGCCAACTGGCGTTTCGGTGTTCCGAATGTCGCAATCGATCATTCCTGATTCCCCCGGATCCTGGTTCTGGATCACAAGCATGTCCGCAAACTTGCGGCCGATCCGTATATCCCACGAAGGCGGCCATGATGGACCGCCCGGCTGGAACGGCCTGGAGCGCATTGTCCGCGATTCCGGGCTCCGGGTTGCGGAGGCGGTCACAGTTGCCCGGGTCCGCCAGTTCAATCGAGGGAGTATTCAGACATGCGTCACATCAGACAGATTCTTTGCGCTTTTGCTCTGGGTGCACCGGCCCTGGTTCTGGCGGCCGGCAGCGCCACGGTACAGGTTGATGCCGATGGCGAGCGTCAGTCGATGCTGATCGAGTTCGCCGGGCCGCAGCAGGTGCGGATGTCGTCGATGAGCCATGAGGACGGCTACATGCTGTTTCGCGACGGCCATCTCTATGCCGTGGCCGAGCAGGATGGTAAGCCACTGGTGATGGACATGGGCGGCATGTTGTCGATGTTCGGAAAAATGGGGCAGGTGCAGCCGAAATCGGGTGCGGACGACGTTCACGAGCTGATCTCGCTGAAGCGCACCGGCGGCAGCGAGACTGTCGCCGGCGTACGCGGATCGGTCTATCTGATGAGCTATCTCGACGGTGACGGCCAGACGCAGACCCGGGAGCTGGTGTTGAGCAGCGATGCACGTGCTCGCGAATACACCGAGGCGATGTTCGCCGTGAGTACGGCGATGGCGAGTGCTGCCGGCAAGGTGGATACCCTGTCTGGCGCGGAAGCCGTCAACGCGCGTCTTCGGCAGGATCGTCTCGGTGTGTTGCGCGCCGGCGATGAATTCCGCATCGCGAGCTTCGGCGGCGCGCCGTCGTCTTCGCGGCTGGCATTGCCGGCGGCGCCGCAGCAACTGCCCGACATGAGCGGCCTCCAGATGGGAGGCTCGGCCGAAGCCTCGTCGTCCGGCACCGGCGGCTTCGACCTGGGCGCGATTCTCGGCGGCAAGGCGAAGCGGCAGCAAGACCGTGTAGAGCAGCGCTCCGACCAGGAAGTGGACGAAGCGACCGACAGCACGGTCGACAAGGCGCTGGACAAGGCTTTCGACACGTTGTTCGGGCGCTGATGCGGGCGTCGCGTCATCGGCGAACGCGTTCGGGGTTCAGCCGAGCGGCATGCGCAGCAGCACCTTGGTGCCGCCGTGGGTGCCCGGGTCCCAGCGGATCGTACCCTTGAGCTCGGCGGCGCGGCTGCGCATGTTTTCGGTGCCGATGCCGCCAGAGCCCGGGTCGGACGAGAGGCCGGGACCGTCGTCGGTGACATCGAGCAGCAGTTCGCGGTGATTGTGACGCACGCGGATACGCAGGCGGCGCGCCTGGGCATGTCGGATCGCGTTGCTGACAGCTTCGCGCACGATGCGGAACAGGTGCAGCGACTGGCCGTGATCCAGTTGTGGGTCGGGCAGTTCGTCGCGCTGGTCCCAGATCAGTTCGGCGTCGATGCGCTCCAGCCGATCCTCGCATTCCGCGCGGATTTCACCGAGCACTTCCAGCAGCGTGCCCGGCGTGCCGCGCGAGCGGGATACGACGTCGCGCAGGTCCTGCAGGATCGAACGCGCCAGATCGGCGGTGTCCGGTCGTTCGGCGCTGTAGATCAGATCGAGCAACTTGGCGCCGATGTCGTCGTGAAGGTCGGAATAGATGCGCTCGCGTTCCTCGGCCAGGAGACGGGTGCGGGCTACCAGGCGCAGCGTTTCCTCGCCTTCGGCGCGCAGCTTCTCCTCGGTGCGATGCCGCTCACGCTTGTAGCTTGCGGCCCGCCAGACGGCGATCAGGCCGATGCTCAGCGCGAGCAGCAGCCAGGCTGACGGTGTTCCGCTCACCGACGAAAGCGCATCGGCAGCGCTCACAGATCGGTGCGTACCAGACCCATGCGCGCCGCCTCCAGGGTGGCTTCCGCGCGCGAGCTGACGTTGAGCTTGCGATACACCGATTTGATGAAGCCCGCGGCGGTATTGCGCGTCACGCTCATCTGCAGGGCGACGTCCGGCAGCTTGTAGCCCTTGGCGATCAGCGCCAGGGTTTCACGTTCCCGCGGCGTCAGCCCGTGTTGCGAACCCGCCGCACCGGACTGGTCGCCGAACACCCGCAGCAGGCGCCGCGCGATCACCGGCGACAGCGGTGGTTCGCCGGCCAGTATGCCGTGCAGCCCCTGGACGATCTGCGAGCGCGGCTGGTCCTTCAGCAGATAGCCCTTGGCGCCGGCGCGCAGCGCCGGGAACAGGTGCACGTCATCGGAATAGATCGTGGTGACGATGCAGACGCAATCGGTGACTTCGCGATTCAGGCGATCGATCAGCTCGATGCCGGAACCGTCCGGCAGGCCCAGATCGATCAACGCCAGTTGCGGGCTGATAGCCCGCACCGAGGCATAGGCTTGGGCCAGCGAGCCCACCGCGTCCACCGCCAGGTCCGGCATCGCCTCGGCCAATGATTGGCATAGCCATTCCCGTGCCCTCGGCTGATCCTCCACGACCAGTCCACGCTGCATGGCCGTCCCCCGGCGTTTGTCGTTCGAATGTTTCGATGATGGCTGCCGCCGCGCAAATGCGCACCCCCCAGAACGGGGTTCGATGACTACACTGCCCGCAATCCACCGTTGGCGTGATTGGACAGGAACACCTTGGATGCCCGATGAAAGTCAGTTCGGCTTGTTGCGCACGCGCCGCTTCGCACCGTTCTTCGTGACCCAGACGCTGGGTGCGTTCAATGACAACGTGTTCAAGAACGCCCTGATGATCCTGGTGGCCTTTGGTATCGGCGGGCTGAGCAGCGGGGACGTCAATCTGCTGGTCAATCTGGCGGCGGGGCTGTTCATTCTGCCGTTCTTCCTGCTGTCCGCCACGGCCGGGCAATTGGCTGACAAGCTGGAAATGTCGCGCCTGATTCGCGCGATCAAGCTGTTGGAGATCGGCATCATGCTGCTCGGCGCGGTGGCGCTGTCTCTGCGCAGCGTGCCGTTCCTGCTGGCGGTGCTGTGCCTGATGGGCGTGCAGTCGGCGCTGTTCGGCCCGGTGAAGTACGCGATCCTGCCGCAGCATCTGCGCGCCGGCGAACTGATCGGTGGCAACGCCCTGGTCGAAGCGGCGACCTTTCTGGCGATTCTGCTCGGCACCCTGCTCGGCGGCTGGCTGATCGCACAGGGGCAGGGCACCGTCTGGGTCGGCACGATCGTGGTTGCGGTCGCTCTGCTCGGCTATGGCGCCAGTCGCAGCATTCCGCCCACCCGGCCCACCGATCCGGGCCTGCGCATCAACTGGAATCCCATTACGGAAACGGTGCGCAACATCGGTTTCATGCGCCGTCAGCCGGTGGTGTTTCTGTCGGTGCTCGGTATCTCCTGGTTCTGGTTCTACGGCGCCACGTTCCTGGCACAGCTGCCGAACTACACCAAGCTGGTCCTCGGCGGCGACGAGACCGTCGTCACCCTGCTGCTGACGGTGTTCTCGTTCGGGGTGGGCGGTGGCTCCCTGCTGTGCGAGCGCCTGTCCGGTCGCCAGGTCGAAATCGGGCTGGTGCCGCTGGGCTCGATCGGGCTGACGCTGTTCGGCATCGACCTGTACTTCACGCGTTCGGGCGAGGCCGGCGTTGCAAGTCTGAACGCCGCTGCGTTTCTGGCGCAGGCCGGTGGCTGGCGGGTGGCGGTCGACTTGCTGATGCTCGGCGTGTTCGGTGGCCTCTACATCGTGCCTTTGTATGCGCTGATTCAGACGCGCTGCGAGCCCAGCCATCGCTCACGGGTGATCGCCGGCAACAATATTCTCAATGCCTTGTTCATGGTGGTGTCGGCGCTGCTGTCGATCGCGCTGCTGGCGGCCGGACTGAGCATCCCGCAACTGTTACTGACGGTGGCGCTGATGAACGCGGCGGTCGCGGTATTCATCTACTCGCGCGTTCCGGAATTCCTGATGCGCTTCCTGGTGTGGATGCTGATCCGCAGTCTCTACCGGATTCGTGTCACCGGCCTGGAGCACATCCCGGCCGAGGGGCCGGCGCTGGTCAGCTGCAATCACGTGAGTTTCGTCGACGCCCTGATCGTCGGTGGCAGCATCCGTCGTCCCGTGCGCTTCGTGATGTATCACAAGATATTCCGCATTCCGGTGCTGAGCTTCATCTTCCGCACCGCCCGCGCCATCCCGATCGCCCCGGCCAAGGAAGACGAGGCTTTGATGCGGCGGGCCTTCGATCAGATCGCCGAGGCCCTGGACGCCGGCGAAGTCGTCGGAATCTTCCCCGAAGGCATGCTCACGCCGGATGGCCGCATGCAGCCGTTCCGCTCCGGCGTCGAACGCATCATTGCGCGCACGCCGGTGCCGGTGGTGCCGATGGCGGTGCGTGGACTGTGGCGCAGCATGTGGTCCAAGCGCAGCTCGCGGCTTGGGCGTGCGCGATTGCCACGACGTTTCCGTGCCCGCATCGAACTACAGGCGGCGGCGCCGATACCGCCGCAACAGCTCAGCACCGAATCCCTGGAGGCGCGGATTCGCGAACTGCGCGGCTCGTACGCCTAGTGCCGGAAGTGGCGGATGCCGGTGAACAGCATCGCCATGCCGGCTTCGTCGGCGGCGGCGATGACTTCGGCATCGCGCACTGAACCGCCGGGCTGGATCACGGCGGTGATGCCGGCGGCGGCGGCGGCATCGATCCCGTCACGGAACGGGAAGAACGCGTCGGACGCCATCACCGAGCCCTTGACCTCGAGCTTTTCATCGGCGGCCTTGATGCCGGCGATCTTCGCCGAATAGACGCGGCTCATCTGTCCGGCACCGACGCCGATGGTCTGACGGCCCTTGGCGTAGACGATGGCATTGGACTTGACGAACTTGGCGACCTTCCAGGCGAACACAAGGTCGTCGATTTCGCTGGCTGTGGGCTGGCGCTGGCTGACCACCTTGAGCGCCTCGGCCTGGATCACGGCATCGTCGCGATCCTGGATCAGCAGTCCGCCGCCGACGCGCTTGTAGTCCCAGGCGCTGGCGCGTAGCTGCGGCCACTGCCCGCATTCGAGTACGCGGACGTTCTGCTTGGCGGCGACCGCCTCACGGGCTTCGGCGCTGAGCGTCGGCGCGATGATCACCTCGACGAACTGACGTTCGACGATGCGGCGCGCGGTGGCGCCGTCGAGTTCGCGGTTGAAGGCGATGATGCCGCCGAAGGCCGAGGTCGGATCGGTCTGGAACGCCAGATCGTAGGCGGCACCGATGCCGTCCAGGCTGACCGCGACGCCGCAGGGATTGGCGTGTTTGACGATCACGCAGGCCGGTTTGGTGAAACTCTTGACGCATTCGAGCGCGGCATCGGCATCGGCGATGTTGTTGTACGACAGTGCCTTGCCCTGCACCTGTTTCGCGGCGGAGATCGTGCCGGCTTCCGGCTCGCGCTCGCGATAGAACGCGGCGCGCTGGTGCGGATTTTCGCCGTAGCGCAGGTCCTGCGCCTTCTTGAACTGCATGCCCAGCACCGGCGAGAACACGGCGCGCTGTCCGGCCTCGTCGACACCGGCCAGATACTCCGCCACGGCGGCGTCGTAGCGTGAGGTGTGCGCGTAGGCCTTGGCGGCGAGACGCGTGCGCAGCGCGAACGGTAGTCCGCCGTCAGCGAGTGCGGCGAGGACATCGGCATAGTTCTTCGGGTCGACGACGATGCCGACATACGCATGATTCTTGGCGGCGGCGCGCACCATCGCCGGACCGCCGATGTCGATGTTCTCGATCGCGTCGATGCGCGTGCAGTCGGGCTGGGCGACGGTCTGCTCGAACGGGTAGAGGTTGACCACCACGAGGTCGATTGCTGCGATGCCGTGTTCGCGCATCACGGCCTCATCCGTGCCGCGGCGCCCGAGGATGCCGCCGTGAATCTTCGGATGCAGCGTCTTGACGCGGCCATCCATGATTTCCGGAAAGCCGGTATGTGCCGAGACCTCGGTGACGGCGATGCCAGCCTCACTCAGGCTGCGATAGGTTCCGCCGGTGGACAGCAGCTCGATGCCGTGCCCGACCAGAGCGCGTGCGAACTCGACGAGTCCACTCTTGTCCGAAACCGACAGCAGAGCGCGGCGGATCTGGATGGAATCGCTCATGCGCCGTCCGCCGTAATGCCATGTTGGCGCAGTTTCTTGCGCAGCGTGGCGCGATTGAGCCCCAGCATTTCAGCGGCGCGTGACTGGTTGCCGTTGCAATGGTGAAGCACGGTTTTCAGCAGCGGTTGCTCGACTTGTTCAAGCACGAGGTCGTAGAGGTCCCTGGGCGCGTGGCCATTGAGCGTACGGAAATAGGCTTCGAGGCTGTCTGCCACGGCGTGACTCAATGGGCGCGCTGCGCCATTGATCTTGTGTGAGGGTTCTGCGGACATGTGCTGACGGCGCCTCGGTGAAACGGACGAGCCCATCGCGCGAACGGCAGCGAACTCGAAAAGCGGAAAAAACGGGGGCGCAATGATACCCCAAGGTTCTCGCCAGGGAGCGATCGAAAATGTATCGGCTTGTGCCGCTTGTCAGGGCAAGCGGGTTCCGACCAGCCGGGTCCAGCCTTCGTCGGAGACGGCTTCGATTTCGAAATCGCCGGCATAGGCGCTGGCGACTTCTTCAGCCTGCCGGTCGAGCAGGCCGGCGAGCACGAGTTGGCCGCCGGCGCGAACGCAGGCGCTGAGCAGCGGCGCCAGCTCGATCAACGGCCCCGCCAATATGTTGGCGAGCACCAGGTCGTAGGGTGCGGTCTTGAAACCTGGTACGTCGGAGACCGTCAGTTCGACTGCGTTGTCACGGGCGTTTTCGAGGCTGGCGGTCAGCGCCTGCGGGTCGATGTCCACGCCCGTGGCCGCGGCGGCGCCGAGCTTGAGCGCGGCGATCGCGAGGATGCCGGAGCCGCAGCCATAGTCGAGCACGCGTTGCCCGGCGACATCGGCTTGCGCCAGCCAGCGCAGGCACAGCGAAGTGCTCGGATGCGTGCCGGTGCCGAAGGCGAGGCCGGGATCGAGGCGCACGACCACGGCGGAGGCATCCTCGACCGTGCGATGACGCGGGCAGATCCACAGGGCGCCGCCAAAGTGCATCGCCTGCATCTGGTCCAGGCACAGGCGCACCCAGTCCTGGTCTTCCACGATCTCGCGCGTGACCACGGGCGGACTCTGCTCGGGGAGTATTGCGGCGATCGCCGCCAGCGCCGGTTCCGGGTCGGCGTCTTCGGCGAACAGCGCAAGCACTGCGGTCTGTGCCCACAGCGGTGTTTCGCCGGGCAGCGGCTCCAGCACCGGCGTGTCGCCCGCATCGACGAAGCTCACCGACTGCGCGCCATGCGCGAGCAGCAGTTCCTCGGCGAACTCGGGGTGGCGGGTCTGTAAACGCAGTTGTAGCCAGGCCATGAATCTGTCCGGTGGTGCAGGGCGGGCGCGCGAGTCTACGCCGCCTGCCGACCGCTGCGCCTCAATCCCAGTTCTTGAGCATCTCTTCGAGATAGTGGATGTGGTGCACGCCACGCGCGAACACTTCATCCTCCATGATGCGCGACTGCAGGGGGATGTTGACCTGGATGCCGTCGATCACCATTTCCGACAGCGCCGTGTGCATGCGCGCGATCGCCGATTCCCGGGTTTCGCCCCAGGCGATCAGCTTGCCGATCATCGAGTCGTAGTGCGGCGGCACCGTATAGCCGGCGTAGACGTGGGAATCGATGCGAATCCCCGGTCCACCGGCGGCGTGATACTTCTTGATCTCGCCCGGTGAGGGCACGAAGCGGCGCGGGTCCTCGGCATTGATTCGACATTCGATCGCGTGACCACGCGGCTTGAGATCCTCCTGCCGGAGCGTGAGCTTCTCGCCGGCCGCGACCAGCAGCTGCTGCTTGATCAGGTCGGTCTGCGTCACCATTTCGGTGACCGGATGCTCGACCTGGATGCGCGTGTTCATTTCGATGAAATAGAACTCGCCGTCGTCATACAGGAACTCCATCGTGCCGGCGCCGCGATAGCCGATGCGCTTGCAGGCGTCGGTGCACAGCTTGCCGATGTGGTCACGCTGCGCCTGGGTGATGCCCGGCGCTGGCGATTCTTCGACGACCTTCTGGTTGCGGCGCTGCATCGAGCAGTCGCGCTCGCCCAGATGCACGACGTTGCCGTGTTCGTCGGCCAGTACCTGAATCTCGATGTGGCGCGGCACTTCCAGATACTTCTCCAGGAACACCGAGCCGTCGCGGAATGCCGCCTGCGCTTCGGCACGCGCCATGTGTATCGACTGAATCAGGTTTTCCTGTGAACGGACCACGTGCATGCCGCGTCCGCCGCCACCGGCGGCGGCTTTGATCAGCACCGGGTAGCCGACGCGTTGCGCCACGTCGATGCATTGGGCCTCGTCATCGGGAAGCACACCTTCGCTGCCCGGAACGCAGGGCACACCGGCCGCGATCATCTCGGCCTTGGCGGTGGTCTTGCCGCCCATCAGGCGGATCGTTTCCGCGCGCGGGCCGATGAAAATGAAGCCCGAACGTTCCACGCTTTCAGCGAAGTCGGCGTTTTCGGACAGGAATCCGTAGCCGGGATGAATCGCGTCGGCCTGCGTGACTTCGGCGGCGCTGATGATCGCCGCCATGTTGAGATAGGACTTGGCGGCGGCCGGCGGGCCGATGCACACCGATTCGTCGGCCAGCAGCACGTGCTTGAGGTCGCGGTCCGCGGAAGAGTGCACGGCCACGGTCTTGATGCCGAGTTCGCGGCAGGCTCGCAGGATGCGCAGCGCAATCTCGCCGCGGTTGGCGATGAGAACTTTCTCGATCATGGCGGGGCGGTCTTATTCGATCACGAACAACGGCTGATCGAATTCGACCGGCTGCTCGTTGTCCACGAGGATTTCGACGACCACGCCGGCGCGATCGGCTTCGATCTGGTTGAGCATCTTCATCGCTTCGATGATGCACAGGGTCTGGCCTTCCTTCACGGTCTGCCCGACCTCGACGAAGGACTTGGCGCCCGGTGCGGGCGAGCGATAGAAGGTGCCGACCATCGGCGCGCGCACCAGGTTCTTTTCGTCCGGCGCCTTGGCGGCCGGAGCCGCCGGAGCGCTGCTGGCCGCGGGCGGCGGGGGCGGGGCGTAGGCCTGCTGCGGTGCCTGTGCATAGACCGGACCTGAACCGGGCGCCGGGTTGCGACTGATCCGGACCGATTCCTCTCCCTGTTTGACTTCCAGTTCCGCGATACCGGACTGTTCGAGCAATTCGATCAGTTTCTTGATCGTACGGATATCCATGAAGCTAATTCCCCTGCGGGTTCAACTGTTTGTGGGCGGCATGCAGCGCGAAGTGATAGCCGGCCGCTCCCAGGCCGACGATCACACCGTGTGCGATGTCCGAGAAGTACGAGTGGTGACGGAAGGCCTCGCGGGCGTGAACGTTCGAAAGGTGAATCTCGATGAACGGAATGGCCACGGCCAGCAGGGCATCGCGCAGCGCCACGCTGGTGTGCGTGTACGCCGCAGGATTGATCAGAATGAAGTCGATTTCGCCCCGGGCCGTGTGAATCCGATCGATCAACGCGCCTTCGTGATTGCTCTGGAACGTGGACAGTCGATGGCCCAGGCCGGCGGCGTCTTGTGCAAGCGCCTGTTCGATGTCGGCCAGCGTCTGGGCGCCGTAGACCTCGGGCTCGCGCGTGCCGAGCAGGTTGAGGTTCGGTCCGTTCAATAGCAGCAGGTGCGCCAAGAGTCTGGGTCGAGTGCGGCGGGCGAATTCCGATTATAGCCTGCTGATCCGTTTGTGCACGTTTTGCACACGTTTATGCGTTATTGGGTTTGGATCGGGCTCGATTGGGTCACGATTCGCCACAGTACGAATCCTTACCAATAGCGTTCCAGCCAGCTCTCCAACTGCTCGCGGCTGAGTACTCCGGAGTGCCGGGCGACGATTTTTCCATCGGGCGAAATGAACACCGACAAGGGAAGAGCGCCGCGTGTATCGCCCAGAGCGTCCATCGCCACGATGGCTTGGTCGGCACCCACGAATACAGGGTAATTCAAGTTACGCTCTGCATGAAAGTGGCGCACCGGTTCGGCTTCGTCCACCGCGGGCCCGAGGATCATCAGTCCGGTATCCGCGAGTTCGGTCTGTGCCTGGATCAGCATCGGAATTTCCTTCAGGCACGGCGCACACCAGGTGGCCCAGAAATTGATGAGCACCGGGCGCCCACGCCATTCGGACAATTGTCGTGGTTTGCCGTCGAGACCGGTGAAGTGCAACACCGGCGCCTGTGGCGACGGCGCCGGGGCCAGGCCGCGATAGGCGAAGAAGCCGATGCCTGCGGCGAGCAGACAGAGCACGGGCAATCGGAGGGCGGTGGAGGCTCGCATTCGAATCCGGCCGTTAGTCGGCGTCGGTTTCCGAAGCCACCCAGTCGAGATACGGCGCGTGACCCTGCGCGAGCTCGACGGCAATGACCTCGGGAACCTCATAGGGATGATCCGCGACCACTCGCTCACACAGCGCGCCGACTCGCTCGGTACGTGTCTTGGCCAGCAGCAGCGTCTCTTCGTCGTTGTGCACCTTGCCTTGCCAGCGATAGACGGACCGCGCGCCCGGCAGCAGCGTAACGCACGCGGCCAGATTCGATTCGACGAGTGTATTGGCCAGCGTCTGCGCCGCCGGGGCGGGACAGCTGATGTAGACGATGCTGATGCCCGTGGACATATGAATGCCTGCCGGTGTCCATGTCAGTGCGCAGTGTAAGGCGGCCGGACGAGCGCCGATAAGAACAAGGCCGGCATCGGGGCCGGCCTTGCACTTCGCGATGTGCTGTCCGGAAGCCGCCTAGAAGCCATATTCGGCCGCGGCGCCGAACAGGCCGACGCTGCTTTCGTCATCGCCCATGAAGAAGTCCCAACCCAGCGACAACATCAGGCCGTTGTCGAAGGCGTAGCCGCCACCGAACCCCATCGTGCCGCCGAAGCCGTCGTTGTCGGAACTGAAGCTGTCGGTCGCGGTGGTGACGTCGGTGTCCGATGAATAGTAAAACGCGCCGATACGCGGCAGCAGGCGCACGTGCTTGGTCACCGGCACCAGCCAGCGCAGGCCGAGGCGGGCGGCGGAGCCGGACATCGGTGCTTCATCGCCGGCCTGCTGGGCGACTGCATCGGGGTCCACGGCGGTGCCGCTGATATGCATGTCGAAATCGCCGAAGTTCACGTAGCTGGCTTCGACGTACAGATGGTCGCCGACGCGCATGCCGCCGAATACCTCGTAACCGGTATCGCTTTCGTCGATATCCACCGCGACGTTGGTGCCGGGGATCGCGTTGAGACTGTCGGCGACTTCCGCGCCGCCCAAGGTGTTGGCGGTAAGCCCGCCGCGGACGCCGAAATAGTAGTCGTCCGCAATTGCGGGCGCCGCACCGAGCGCGGCCACCGTCCCGAGCATCGGAATCAAGAGTGTCTTTCGCATCATGGGTCTCTCCTGTTTTTTGTGCCGCACGGTACTGATGCGGTGATTGTTGCGTTGCTTGCGTTCCCCGGAGATCGCATCCTGCCGCGCCGCGCTCAGCGCGTCGAGTCCGTCCAACTGCAAATCGCGGTTGCGGCATGTTGATCGCGGACAGTTCTGTACGCAATCGGGCCTCGCTATGATGCGCTTCATGAACGAACCCCTCGCCCCCAGCTTCATCCATTCCTCCCGGCTGCCCGAGCGAGATCCTTTGCGGGCAGCCGTTTCAGAGCACTGGTTCGCCGACGAGACGGCGTTGGTGCACAAACTCATGGGGATCGCCGAGCTGCCCGAGCCGCTGCGGTCCCAGACCCAGGAGCGAGCCGCGAGTTGGGTCGCCGCGGTTCGTGGTGAGGCCGAAAATGTCTCGGCGCTCGATTCCTTCATGCAGGAATACGATCTGTCGTCGGATGAAGGCGTGCTGCTGATGTGCCTGGCCGAGGCCTTGCTGCGCATCCCGGACGACGACACCGCCGAAGCGCTGATCGCGGACAAGTTGTCCGAGGCGGACTGGGAGTCCCACCTCGGGCGTTCGGACTCCCTGTTCGTCAATGCCTCGACCTGGGGGCTGATGCTGACCGGGCGTCTGGTGCGCCTGTCGCCGCAAACCACGGGAAATTTTCGAGCTTCGTTCAATCGCCTGATCGGAAAGTCCAGCGAACCGGTGATCCGCATGGCGGTGCGCCAGGCGATGAAGCTGATGGGTCACCAGTTCGTGATCGGGCGCAGCATTGCCGAGGCTCTGGACGAGTCTCGTAGCAAGGCGCACCGCGCCTACCTGCACTCGTTCGACATGCTCGGTGAGGCGGCGCTCAACGCCAGCGACGCCAGGCGCTACCTGCAGTCCTACCATGATGCGATTCAGGCGATCGGCAAGCGTGCCGGCGTCGAAACCGAGTTGCTGCGCCGGCCGGGTATCTCGGTGAAGCTGTCGGCGCTGCATCCGCGCTATGAGGTGGCGCAGCGCGAGCGAGTGCTCGCCGAACTGGTGCCGAACCTGCTGGCGCTGGCGCAGGAAGCCAAGCGACACCGGATCGGCTTGACCGTGGATGCGGAGGAAGCCGATCGCCTGGAGCTGTCGCTGGACGTCTTCGAGGCGGTCTATCGTGATGTGACGCTGAGCGGCTGGAACGGTTTCGGTCTCGCAGTCCAGGCCTTTCAGAAGCGTGCTTTGCCGGTCATCGAATGGCTGGAGGCGCTGGCGGCGAGCGTGGGCCGTCAGATCCCGGTGCGACTGGTCAAGGGCGCTTATTGGGATACCGAAATCAAGCGGGCCCAGGAGCAGGGCCTGGCCGGCTACCCAGTGTTCACGCGCAAGCCCAACACCGATGTTTCGTACCTGGCCTGCGCGCGCCGTCTGCTGGCGGCACGCACGCACTTCTATCCGCAGCTGGCCACGCACAACGCCCATACCGTCGCCGCCGTACGCAGCTACGCGGGCGACGATGCCGGCTACGAATTCCAGCGCCTGCACGGCATGGGCGAAGCGCTGTACGAAGCGGTGATGCGCGACATTCCGGTGCCGGTGCGGATCTATGCCCCGGTCGGTTCACACGAGGATCTGCTGCCGTACCTGGTGCGTCGCCTGCTGGAGAACGGCGCCAACAGCTCATTCGTCAACCGAATCTATGACGAGAACGTGCCGCCGGAGCAACTGGTGCTCGATCCGGTCGAGCAGGTGCAGCAGTATCCCGTGATCCCGAATCCGGCGATCGCCCTTCCCCAGGCGCTCTACGGCAGTTCGCGACTCAATTCGAGCGGTGTCAACTTCGCGTCCGAGCCGGAGGCCTCGGCGCTGGCCGAAGCTTTGAGCACAGCGCCGCTTCCATCGCGAGCGGACTCACTGACGCACAACGCGATCAACTCGAAACGCAGTCCGCTGCCGGTGTTCAATCCGGCAGACCGGCGCGCGGTGCTCGGGCAATGGTGCCCGTTCGAACCGGACGACCTCGGCGAGGTCGTCGCGGCGGCCTGGCAGGCGCAGCCGCGCTGGAATGCAATGCCGGTGGAGTCGCGCGCGCAATTGCTGGAGCGCGCGGCCGACCGGCTGGAGGCGCGCCGCCCGGAGTTTCTGGCGGCCCTGGTGCGAGAGGCCGGCAAGGGCTTGCCAGATGCAGTGGCCGAGGTCCGCGAGGCGGTGGATTTCCTGCGTTACTACGCCCAGCAGGCGCGTCGCCTGATGACCGCGCCGGACGTGTTGCCGGGCCCCACCGGTGAGCACAACGAACTGCAGTTGGCCGGCCGCGGCGTGTTCGTCTGCATCTCGCCATGGAATTTCCCGCTGGCGATCTTCACCGGGCAGATCGCGGCGGCGCTGGTTGCCGGCAACACCGTGGTCGCCAAGCCGGCCGAGCAGACCAACCTCGTCGCCATGATGATGGTGCGGCTGATGCTGGATGCCGGCATCCCGGACGACGTGCTGCAATGCGTGCTCGGCGAAGGCGACGTCGGTGCAGCGCTGTGCCAGCATCCCTTGATCGCCGGCGTGGCATTTACCGGGTCAGTGGCTGTGGCGCAGACCATCAACCGCACACTGGCCGCGCGTCCGGGCGCGATCGCTAGCCTGATCGCGGAGACCGGGGGGCAGAACGCGATGATCGCCGATTCCAGCGCGTTGTCGGAACAGGTCGTGAAAGACGTGATTACGGCAGCGTTTCAGTCCGCCGGTCAGCGCTGTTCGGCCTTGCGCGTGCTCTATGTGCAACAGGAAATCGCCGATAAGGTGATCGGCATGCTGCGCGGCGCGATGCAGGAACTGGTGGTGGGCGATCCTGCCTGGCTGGCGACCGACGTGGGCCCGGTCATCGACCCGGAGGCACAGGCCTCGCTGATGACGCACGTGGACGCTGTGGCCGGGCTCGGCCGCCTGATCGTGCGATTGCCACTGTCGATGCGCTGTGAGCACGGCAGTTTTGTGCCGCCGACCGCCGTGGAGATCGATTCGATCAAGCAGCTCGACGCCGAGCACTTCGGCCCGATTCTGCACGTGATCCGCTACTCCGGGCGCAAGCTCGATCAGATCATCGAGGACATCAACAACACCGGCTTCGGGCTGACCCTGGGTGTGCACAGCCGCATCGAGAAGACCTGGCGGCGGGTCCGCGCCCTGGCGCGCGTCGGCAACTGTTACGTCAACCGCAATCAGATCGGCGCAGTGGTCGGCGTGCAGCCGTTCGGCGGGGAAGGTCTGTCCGGCACCGGCCCCAAGGCCGGCGGGCCGCATTATCTGTTGCGCTTCGTCACGGAACGCACGCTGACGGTGAATACATCGGCGATCGGCGGCAACGCCCGTCTGCTTGCGGCGAGTGGTGACGGCTGAAACGAGCCGGGCGGGTGTTCAGCCGTGCAGGGGTTCCGTGCTCTTGCCCGAACGGATCGCATCGACCTTGGCCTGCACCGCGGCGATCAGCTTGGCGTCGGCATCCTCGAACTGCTTGATGCCTTCACGCACCAGGCGGTCCGTGATCGCCTCAAGCGGAATCGCGAGTTTGGCGGCGGCCTTGATCTGCTCGCGCGCCTGTTCGACGCGATGGGCCAGGGTGTCGGCCGCGGCACCGTGGTCGCGGAATGCGTCCATTGTCGCCGGCGGCATGGTGTTGACGGTGTGCTCGCCGATCAGTTCGTCCACGTAGAGCGTGTCGCGGTAGCTCGGATTCTTGGTGCCGGTGCTGGCCCATAGCAGACGTTGGGTCTGCGCACCCTGTGCCGCCATGGCTTCCCAGCGGTCGCTGGAGAACAGTTCGAGATAGTCCTGGTACGCAAGCTTGGCATTGGCGATCGCGAGTTTGCCGGTGAGCGCTTGCAGACCGACGGCATCGGGTCTCCACCAGCGACGC
>Ga0209404_10000202_pt1 | contig 49614 bp, 50 predicted proteins | sample TroAtlMetagenome_2_FD_187447 | JGI IMG/M metagenome (GOLD analysis project Ga0209404, IMG submission 187447) | Marine eukaryotic phytoplankton communities from Atlantic Ocean - Tropical Atlantic ANT8 Metagenome (SPAdes) (version 2) | ecosystem: Environmental > Aquatic > Marine > Oceanic...
ATCCAGAGGTGTTGTCAGAAAGAATGTCTATTTTTACTGCATCTTCCATCCAATTAACATGGTCTTCCATGACTTTTACTTCATTCCATACAACATCAAGAGGCTTATTTATTAATATTGAAACTTCAATTCTTTTACTCATTGCTTGTTAAACAATATTAGTTCATAAGTAAAATAAATATTATGAAAGGACTTGAATATTTATATTTAGATCACGCAGCTACTACACCCATGCGTGAGACAGCTTTTGAGGCATTTAAACATGCTGAAGAAGTTGCATTTGCTAATTCATCGGGAGGCCATGAATTATCAAGAAGAGCTAAAAACTTGTTAGAAGATTCAAGAGACTTTATAGCCGGCATATTTGGTGCTGCACCAAAAGAGATTACTTTTACAAGCGGAGGCACAGAAGCTGATAATTGGATAATAAAATCACCCTTTCTAAATAATGCTCCAATTTCTAGTGGGTTAGTTACAACTCAAATTGAACATGAAGCAGTTTTAGGATCAGCTGAGTGGATTCAAGAAAAAGGTTTTGAAGTCAAGTTTATTGGTGTCAATGGAGATGGTGTAGTCGATGTGAATGAATTTGCAGAATCTTGTAATAAGGAAACACTCGTAGCATCATTAATGTATGCAAATAATGAAACTGGAGTCATCCAACCAATAAGTGAAATTTTAAAAAAAGTAAAAGATGTAAATCCCGAAATTTTATTTCATTCAGATGTAGTACAAGCTGTTGCAAGTGAAAAATTAGATTTTCACAAATTAGGAATAGACAGTGCAGCTATCTCAGGTCATAAAATAGGTGGTCCTAAAGGAATTGGAGTTATGTTTCTTAGCTCAAAATATAAACTTACTAATTATTTTCATGGCGGTAAGCAGGAACTTGAAAGAAGAGCAGGAACAGTAAACGTTTCTGGAGTAGCTGCTCTATCTGCAGCTTTAAAAGAGCAACAAGAAACTCTCAGTGAAGAAAAGATAGTATTAGAAAGAGAAAGAAAAATTTTTGAAGATACACTGAAAGAAAAATTGCAGATAAAAATAGTAGGAGAAAATATCAACCGTCTAAGTCATATTTCGAACATACAGTTCAAAGATATAAATTCAGAAACATTGATGGTTGCATTAGACCTAAAGGGTCTTGGGGTATCAAGAGGGTCAGCTTGTGCAAGCGGTGCTCAAAAACCTTCCCATGTTTTAAAAGCTATGAATGTCCATGATGATGATATAAATAGTCATTTAAGATTTAGCTTTGGCTGGAATACCAATGATGGAGATGGATTGAATGCTGCCAATATTGTTCTATCAACTGTTGAGAGTGTTTCATGAGAATATTAGTAGCAATGAGTGGAGGTGTAGATTCCTCGGTAGTTGCTGGTCTTTTAAAATCACAAGGTCATGATGTAATTGGGGTAACTATGAAGTTGTGGGAGGGGCCAAATGGTGAAATGCCTGAAACAGGCTGCTGCACTGCTGCTGATTCAGAAGATGCTAGAAAAGTAGCAGCAAAATTAGATATTCCATATTATGTACTGGATTATACTTCATCATTCTCCGAAAATGTTATTGACAATTTTATAGATATGTATTCTAAAGGTCTTACACCCAATCCATGTGTCGAATGTAATAGGTCTGTGAAGTTCGACCATTTTATTGATCAGGCTAAAAAACTAAACTGCGAAAAGGTTGCAACAGGTCACTATGCAAAAATTATCGATAATAATGGATCTAAGGAATTGCATAAAGCGGACTATGAAGAAAAAGATCAATCATATGTTCTCCATATGCTTACTTCAGAGAAACTAGAACTAATAGAATTTCCACTTGGTACTATTTCTAAACCAGAAGTTCGACAAATTGCAGCCTCATTAGATCTTAAAACTGCGTTTAAAAAAGATAGTCAAGATATATGTTTTGTAGGTAAAAATGATTATAGGAATTTTGTAAGCTCTAGAATGAATTTTTCTTCAACCGGCACAATAGTTGATAAAAATGAACTTGAACTTGGTACTCATAATGGAATCCATGAGTTTACTGTTGGGCAAAGAAAAGGTATTCCAGGAGGCCAAGGAGAGCCAAAGTATGTTACAAAAATTGACGTTGAGAATAACAAAGTATACATTGGTACAAAAAAAGACTTAACAACTAAAAAGTTTCTAATAGAAGATGTTTCTTTTGTTGACGAGGTGATAACTGACGAAATTAGCATTCAAACAAGATACAACTCTAGTGACATACCATGCAAAATCAATAAAGTTGATGAGAGTGTGTATGAAGTTGAGTTAGTTCAAGCTACTTTAGGCGTTGCGCCAGGTCAGTTTGGGGTTATATATCAAAATACAAAATTAGTTGGTGGGGGAAGGATATCAACTAAAATTTTAGAAGATGTCAATGAATAAAAAAGAAGTTGAAGAATTAATTTTTAAACTTAACGAAGCTGAGCATGCTTATTATGTTAAAAATACTCCAATTATGTCTGATGGTGAATACGACAAAATCTTTAATCAGTTAAAAGAAATTGAATCAAAAAATCCAGAACTAGTATTTTCATACTCACCAACCCAAAGGGTGACAGGTACACCTGACAATGCCTTCCAAACAGTAGAGCATAAACAAAGAATGTATAGTTTGGATAATTCAGAAAATATAGATGATGTTCAAAAGTGGATAGAAAAAATAGAGAAGATTACAGATTTAGATATATTTCCAATTACTGTTGAGCCAAAAATTGACGGACTAGCAATATCGCTATTCTATAAAAATGGAGTTCTAACACAAGGATTAACAAGAGGTGATGGATTAGTCGGTGAAGATGTAACTCATAACATTAAGACTATTAAAAATATCCCTCTTAAACTTAAAAATCAAATCAATAACGAAATTGAAGTTCGTGGAGAAATCTATATGCCCAAAAAAAGTTTTAAGGAATTGAATTCTCAAAAATTAAACGATAAAGAATTATTAGAAAAATTACTGAAAAAGGACAAAAATTTGCTTTCATCAGATGAGAAATCTCTTATAAAAAAATTACGGTCTGAAGGTACTACAGAATTTATTAATGCACGAAATGCTGCTGCTGGTTCACTTCGCCAAAAAGATTCACAGATAACAGCAACCAGGGATTTGAGATTATTAGCTTATCAATTGATAGAACATGATGGAAGTACCGTTGAAAGTTATTCAGAACAGATATCGTTAATTGAAGGCTATGGATTTAATACCAGCAATCTTAAAATTGCAAAGAATATCAAAGAAATTAATACGGTACTTGATGAGATAGATGAAAAAAGAAATAGTTACGAGTATCAAATTGATGGAGCTGTATTAAAAGTAAATTCAAATCTAGTACAGGATAAAATAGGTTTTACCTCCAAAGCACCTCGTTGGGCATTAGCTTACAAATTTCCAGCTGAAGAACAGACCACAACATTATTAGATATTAAGTTACAAGTTGGGAGAACTGGAGCAGTAACACCCGTTGCTGTATTAGATCCAATAAATGTGGGAGGAGCACAAGTTTCATTTGCAACCTTACATAACCCCGATGAAATTCAAAGAAAAGACCTAAGAATAAATGACGTAGTAATTGTAAGGCGTGCAGGTGATGTAATCCCGGAAGTTGTTTCTTCAATAAAAGAAAGAAGAGATGGAAGACAGCAAGAGTGGAAAATGCAAAAAGCTTGTCCATGCGGTGAATATGAAATTGAGTTTATAAATGATGAGAAAGTTCCAAGATGTTCTGGTAGTTATGCATGTGTTATAGCAAAAAAAGAAATGCTTATTTATTTTGCATCTAAAGCTGGACTCGATATTGAAGGATTAGGAAAAGAGACAGTTGAAACATTAATTGAAAATAATTTAGTTAATTCATATGAAGATTTCTATTCACTCAATTACGAAGAGCTAATTTCATTGCCCCAGTGGAAAGAGAAGAAAACCAAAAACTTATTAGATGCTATCAAGGAATCAGTTACTTCAGAGCCTGTTAAAATTCTTTCGGCTCTGGGTATCAGATATGTCGGAAAGCAAACTGCAAAACTATTAATAAATAACTTTGGATCTATAAATTCAATCTTTGAATCAAGTATCCAGGAAGTTGAAAAGATTCACGGCATTTCTGGCAGTGTAGCTAATTCTTTAATTGATTGGTATGCAATAGAAAGCAATAAGTCACTGTTAAGTAAATTTAATAAAATTGGTTTTAGAATAAACGAAGTTGTTAAATCTTCAAGTGGTAAATTAAATGGTAAAACTTTTGTTTTAACGGGAACACTTAGTAGCTTAACTCGACAAGAAGCAACAAATCTTATTGAGAAGTCGGGAGGTATAGTTACTACTTCTGTTTCAAAAAATACAGATTATATACTTTATGGAGAAAGTCCCGGTTCAAAATTGGAAAAAGGTAAAAAACTTGGTGTTGAGTTATTGAGCGAAAAAGATTTCCAATTATTAACTAGTAAGTAGTAAATTCCCAACTAAATTCACCATAATCCGGCAGACCAGTTATTGTATCCCAAGTAATTCTTATCACGTGTTTACCTGGTGTCCACGTTTCGAATGTCTTATTTAAGCCGGGCTTCCATATATACAAACCTGTAGCATCAACATACTGAATCTCATTTTCTGGAATAATATAATTGTCAACTATAAGCACCAAACGATATCCAACAGGTAAATCTATTTCTAGTGAGGCCTGCTGAGGAACCTGATCATATGGAAGTGGATAGATATTTTCAAGAGCATCAGGTAGTTCCAATTCCTCATTGTTATCTTGATAAAAAGATACTCCCCAAAAGATTACTAAAACTAATAAAGCAGTTAATAAAAGAATACAAAATCTGTAAGTCTGTTTGCTCATACATTAGAATGATATCTAAGAAATAAAAAGAGACAAAATATGAATTTAAAGAATTTGGAAGAAAAAATTCTTAATATTGACAGCTCAAACATAAATGAATCAGATATTAAGGATGTAGAAGAAGCTGTTGCTGCGTTAGATAGAGGTGAAATCAGAGTTGCTGAAGAGTCAAATGGCGAGTGGATAATTAATGAGTGGGTTAGAGAAGCAGTTCTATTATTTTTTTCTATAAGAAATTTAAAAGAAATCGAAAGTGGTGATTTACTTTTTTACGACAAGCTTGAACCCAAAAAAAATTATGAAAAACTTAAGATTCGAGTCGTACCTCCAGGTGTAGTTAGATATGGAGCATTTTGTGAACCCGGTGTTGTTGTAATGCCTGGTTTCGTAAATATTGGAGCCTATGTTGGATCAGGGACAATGGTTGACACATGGGCAACTGTAGGATCTTGTGCACAGATTGGAAAAAATGTACATCTCTCTGGGGGAGTTGGTATTGGTGGAGTTTTAGAACCACCTGGGGCGATGCCAGTCATTATTGAAGATGGTGCTTTTATTGGTTCACGATCAATAATTGTAGAAGGTGTAAGGATTAGAAAAGGAGCAGTTCTTGGTGCAAATGTTACAATCACTGCCTCCACTCCAATAATTGATGTAACTAACGACAAGCCTGTAGAAATTAAAGGAGAGGTTCCCGAAAATTCAGTAGTTATTCCAGGTACCAGACCTAAAGATTTTCCGAGTGGAACCTTTAACACCCCTTGCGCCCTTATTATTGGAAAACGTAAAGATTCAACTGATGAAAAAACTTCTCTTAATGATGCTCTTAGGACTTTTGGGGTTGACGTTTGAACATAGTTGGCACTTTAGAAGATTTAATTTCAATTAATTCTGTAACCGGTGATGAAGAATCAATTCTTGATTTCATTGAAGACTTTTTAATCAAAAATAACTTTAATGGTGAGGTTGTTAGAAATGACGGGGGAATTATTGCAGTTCCTGTTGATTCGTCGAAAAAGGTAGCTTTAGTTGGACATGTTGATACAGTGCCAGTTTCAGATACTCAAATCAACACGACAGATAATGATGATCTTGTTGTCGGTAGAGGAACTGTTGATATGAAAGGAGGAGTTGCTGTAATACTTCATGCATTAATTAATGAAGGAAAAGACATCGTTGGAGTATTTTACACTGCAGAGGAGGGTCCATATGATAAAAATGGGTTAGGTATATTGATGCCAATTTTGCTATCTTACTCCGAGCTTGAAATTGCAATAATTATGGAACCCACTAATAATCAAATTGAACTTGGATGTTTAGGCGCTCTAAACGCAACACTGCAAATTAATGGAACTGCAGCACACTCAGCCCGACCATGGGTTGGAAAGAATCCAATATATGACATTTCAAAAGTTACTGAAGTAGTTTTAGAGAATGAAATTCTAGATCTCGATATTGAGGGTCTCAATTACAAACAAGTTCTTTCGATAACAAAACTATCAGCAGGAATTGCTAACAATGTGATACCCGGAAATCTAACTATGAATATTAATTTCCGATACTCACCTGAAATGGACAGTAGTCAAGCTAGGGAAACTATCAATAACTTATTTTCTGAGTACGGTGAAATTACATTTGTATCAACTTCTGATGGCGCAATGCCGAATGTAAAAAATGTTCATATTTCTAATTTTATTTCAAAAACTAAATTGGATGCAAAACCAAAACAAGCTTGGACTGATATTGCTCGTTTTTATGAAGCTAAGATAGCATCATTAAACTTTGGTCCTGGAGATCCCCTGTTGGCTCACACCTCTGATGAACGAATTAGTAAAAAACAACTAGTAGAATCATATGAATTACTAATACGTTATTTAAAGGGTATATAATGAGCGATTTTGATATCAAAAATATTGCTAAATTAGCCTCAATTAACTTGAGTGCAGAAGAGCAAGAAAAATTGACTAATGATTTAAGTATTATTCTCGAACATGTACAGGCCTTAAGTAGTCTTGAATTAGATACAAATATTGAAGATGTATTTATACACCCATTAGAAAAAGAACTTAAGTTAGTTGAAGATATTGAGATTGATTCTTTAACTCATGAAGAAGCGCTAAGCAATGCACCCGAATCTAAAGATGGAAAATTTGTTGTACCGCCTTCAATGGAATAGTGATGGAACTAAAAAATTTAAGTATCAGACAATTAAATAATTTATTTGTAGACAAGAAAGCTAAACCCAGTGAGCTCTATTCAGATATTTTTGATGCTTCAGCTTCTTCAGAATCACTTCTGCATGCACATTTATCTTTATTTGAAGAAAAAAACTTAGAGAATGCAAAAAATTCTGATAAAAGATTTGAGAAAGGCGAAAGTACAGGTCTATTGGATGGCATACCAATCGCTATCAAGGATAACATTAATATCAAAGGTGAACTTACAACCTGTTCATCAAAAATGTTATCAAACTACCGCTCACCTTATAACGCAACAGTAATTGAAAAATTAAATAATGAAAATGCCTTATATACTGGAAAAACTAATCTAGATGAATTTGCAATGGGTTCCTCAACTGAAAACTCAGCTTTTGGGCTCACCAAGAATCCATGGAATACAGACTATGTGCCAGGTGGTTCATCAGGTGGTTCGGCAGCATCAGTTTCTGCACGATCTTCTATAGGTGCACTTGGTAGTGACACAGGTGGATCCATCAGGCAACCTGCAGCTTTTTGTGGTCTTGTGGGTTTCAAGCCAACTTACGGAACAGTTTCTCGATATGGATTAATTGCCTTTGCATCATCTCTCGATCAAATTGGTCCTATCACTAAGAATGTTGATGATGCCAGAATAATATACAATGCCATCTCCGGCCATGATGCCCTTGATGCTACTTCAATTGATAACAATCAAACAAATATTCCATTTGATAAATCTGCAAAGATTGGAGTCATAAAAGAATTAATGGAAGATGGGATTTCAGACGAATCACGAAATGAAGTATCAAAAGTATTAGAGAACCTAAAAAAGCAAGGATATCAGATAAAAGAAGTATCCCTTCCGTTAATTAAGTTATCAATCAGTATTTATTATTTGATTGCACCTGCAGAATGCTCAGCAAACTTAGCAAGATTTGATGGTGTTAGATACGGTTTAAGAGTTGAAGGAAAAACTAGTTATGAAATGATGCAAAATACTAGAGCTGAGGGTTTTGGAGATGAAGTTAAAAGAAGAATTCTTCTTGGTACATATGCATTGTCCGCAGGATACTATGACGAATACTATGGAAAAGCTCTGCGAGCTCGAAAAAAAATGATTGATGAATTTTCTAATATTTTTAATGATGTTGATTACCTTATTTCACCTACCACTCCTACGGCAGCATTTAAAGCAGGTGAAAAGACTAGCAACCCACTTGAGATGTATATGTCTGACTTATGCACGATACCTGCAAACCTAGCTGGGTTACCAGCAATAAGTATTCCAACAGGATTAAGTAAAGAAAAACTTCCTTTAGGTGTGCAAATTATGAGCAAACCCTTAACTGATTTGTCATTATTGAACTTTTCTGAAATCATTGAAAAAGAAGTAGATTTTAACACCTCCCCTGAAGGCTTGGAGAAATAATGAACTTAAAGCCAACAATAGGAATTGAAACCCATATTGAATTAAATACCAATACAAAGATGTTTTGCAGATGCAAAGTAGTTGATACTGATGAACCAAACATTAGTTTATGCCCTACATGTATAGGCCTGCCTGGCGCACTACCTGTACCAAATGGAAAAGCTATAGAGTATATAACACTTTTGTCGTTGGCTACTGGATGCACAATAACAAGAAAAGGCATGTTCCATAGAAAAAATTATTTTTATCCAGATCTACCTAAAAATTATCAAATATCACAATTTGATTTACCTGTGGGGGAGAGTGGAGAGTTAGAAATTATTCTTGATGGCAAAAAAGAATCTGTTGAAATTGAACGAGTGCATATGGAAGAAGACACAGGAAAATCAACTCATAGTGGAACAGGAAGAATTGATTCCGCAACAAGTACCGCATTAGATTTCAACCGTTCAGGCGTTCCATTGGTAGAAATAGTTACGAAACCAGTAATTCAATCTGCAAAAGAAGCAGTAGCTTATATCGAAGAACTAAGACAGCTGTCCATTGATTTAAATATAAGTGAAGGAAAATTAGAAAAAGGAAATCTAAGATTCGATGCAAATATTTCAGTTGCTCCCAGCGACTCAAATGAGCTTGGAACAAAAGTTGAAATTAAAAATATGAACTCACTCAAGTCCCTGGAGAGAGCAATTGACTTTGAGATATCAAGGCAAACTAAAGCATTTTTAGATGGAGAAGAAATTATTCAAGAAACAAGACATTGGGATGAAGCAAAAGAACTAACTTCATCAATGAGATCAAAAGAGGGTAGTGCTGACTATCGCTACTTTTCTGATCCAGATCTTCCAAACATGATTCTAAGTGAAATGTTTATTGAAGATGTTAAAAACAATCTACCTAAATTACCAAGTGAAAAGAGAAATGATCTAATGAATACAGGTTTAGATTTGCAGCAGGCAAATATATTAGGTAAAAGTGATAGTTGGATTATAGAGCTTTACTTCAAAGTTTTCGATAGTACAAAAGAACATTCCACTACCTACAATTGGATAACTGGAGAACTTCAAGGTCAAATGAGAAAATTAGATATTAATTTTCCTCCTGAATGGTTTTCTGCAGAGCTTCTTTCAGAAATTATAGGCTTGATAAAAGAAAATAAAATCTCTTTCACTTCAGGGAAAACTATTTTATCTGAAGTATTACAAAAAAATATTTCAGTAGATGAAATTGCATCTAATCATGACCTGTATCAAGAAAACAATGAAGAAAAAATAGTTGAATTAGTTAAAAATGTAATCAACGATAGTGAAGATGTAGTTCAAAGAATAAAAGAAGGCGAAGACAAATTAGTTGGATTTTTAGTTGGTCAAGTAATAAAAAACTCTGGTGGTTCAGTTAACCCTGGAATTGCAAAAGAGCTACTTACTAAAGAGTTAGATTTATAAACTGATTAACAATTGTTGCAGATAGTAATCCCATCAACCCAGCACCTAGGTCATCATAGAGCACGCCTAGCTTACCAGGATAGTTTTCTAGGTCTTTAACAAACTTAGGTTGTTTTAGTATGTCACTAAGACGAAAGACAATAAAGCCAGCAATTAATGGCAGTAACTTAGAAGGAGAGGCTATAGAAACTAAGCTCATTCCTACTATTTCATCTAATGTTATCCAACTTGGATCATCATCTGCATCTTGATCATCAACAGCAAAAATATATATTAAAACTAAAACTATAAATAAAATAGATAATTCAAGAACATTTAACTGTAGAAAATAAATTATTAATGTAAATAAAAGTGGTGCTAATGTTCCACCACCTTTTTGATCACCAAAAATAGAATTCCAAATGATTCCTACTCCAAAACCTGAGGCAATAAATCTTTTCACAGTTGAATAATAGTATTTTTTATAGCTTCATTTATAAAAAGGTGTAGTATTTGTTATTAATAATGGAAAAATCAGATCTTATATGGCTTAATGGCGAATTCGTTAAATGGGAGGACGCAAATGTAAGCGTTATGTCACACACCCTACATTATGGAACAGGTGTGTTTGAAGGAATTAGAGCTAGAGATTCTCAAATAGGTACTTCCATATTTCGACTTACTGACCACGTTAATAGACTTTATGAATCAGCCGATGCCTACAGTCTTTCTATTCCATTTCAAAAAGAAGAGATTACACAAGCAATAAAAGATTCTGTACATCTAAATAAATTATCCTCAGCATATATCAGGCCACTTGTATTTTTTGGAGAAGGAGAAATGGGGCTTTTGCCACAAAACGTTCCAGTATATGTGTCAGTTGCAGCTTGGAGTTGGGGTGCATATCTTGGGGATGATGCTGGAAACAAGGGTGTTAAAGTTTGCATATCAAATTGGAAAAGAATTAGCCCTCAAAGTTTTAAACCATATGCAAAAGGAGTCGGTGGCTATATGAACTCAACTCTAGCAAAAATAGATGCTGTTAATAGTGGCTATGATGATGCAATTATGCTTGGAGACAATGATGTAGTTGCAGAGGGCAGTGGTCAAAATTTATTCTTAATTAAAGATGGAAAAATAACTACACCACCTATTGAAACAGGTGCATTGGGGGGAATTACAAGAAAAACAGTTATTGAAATTGCACAATCAATGAGCATTCCATTAGAAGAAAAAAATATCTCTATTGAGGACTTAAAAGATGCTGATGAACTCTTTTTTACTGGTACAGCTACCGAAGTAGTGGGTGTTGTTGCAATAGATGGAGAAAATATTGGGTCTGGTGCTCCAGGAGATGTAACAAATTCAATACGAGATAAATATTTAACAATTGTTAATGGTATAGATGCTGACTATCACCATTATCTGACATTGGTCTCATGACGCAACAGCCAAATATTATTCCTGATACCCAAGGTTTAAAAAAGGATATCAATCTTCCAGTTCCCAGATCTTTGGGATCAAAAAAAAACAGAAGTGTGCTTGTCTCTCCATTAGAAGAAGTGTTCTCAATACCAAGTCCCGATAGTGGCTATGCTTTAAAGCTTATGAAGCAATTCAATCATTTATGGGCTAACCACTACAAGGGTAAATTAATATCTAAGATAATTACTAATTTGGTTATCTACCAAGCGTCTATGTCAGGAAGAGCGCCGACAAAAAGTGATGTCATTAAAGTTGTTGAAATTTTAGAAATTACTGAAAATAATTTAGGTAAATTAGATAAGGACACATTAAAAATCTGTAGCGGTGAGAAAATTCCTGGGTTACACCTAGCAGAATTATTTAATTCTAATTCAGAAGATAAAATATAAAACTTATACACTTGGGTAATGAAGATAGTTAGGGCAAAATTTCAAGGAGATATATTCTACGGTGAATTGGTTGACGACCAAGTACTCAGGTATGAAGGCTCACCCCTTGTAGTTTGGGAACCAACTGAGGAAAAATATCACCTCGACGAAATACAACTTTTATCTCCAGTATTGCCAAGTAAGGTAACTGGTGTTGCAAAGAATTTTCATAAGCATGCTGTAGAGCTAGGCGTACATGACTATAGTGCACCTAGAAATCCAGTTTTTTTTAATAAGCCTTCAACATCTGTCATTGGAACTGGCGAATCAATAATATATCCACAAATAGCTCAACATGTTGATCATGAAGCTGAGTTAGCTATTGTCATAGGGAAAATAAGTAAAAACTTAACTCCAGCTAACTGGTCAGAGCATGTATTAGGATTTACTATTGCCAATGATTTATCTGAGAGAGTATTACAAGGCCAAGACGGTACATTCAATGGCAACTTCACCAGAGCTAAAAGTTTTGATACATTCTGCCCTTTAGGTCCAGTTATCCAAACAGAATTTGAAGAAAGCCCAGAACTTAATATTAAATGTTATGTGAATGGTGAACTTAAGCAAGATGGAAATACTCGAGATATGATATTTTCAATTGAAGACATTGTTTGTTTCGTAAGTTCAATTATGACGCTTTTACCAGGTGATGTAATTCTTACAGGTACGCCAGAAGGGGTCTCTAAAGTTGTTCCCGGTGATGAGATTACAATTCAGATTGAGACAATTGGAACTTTAATAAATACTGTAAAATAATGAAATTAAGAATTGCTCCTTCACCTACTGGCAAACTACATATAGGAAACGCAAGAACTGCACTTTTTAACTGGCTGTACGCAAAAGCAAACAACGGTACATTTCTAGTAAGAATAGACGACACTGACACTGAAAGAAGTACGGAAGAATTCAAGAATGATATCATTCAGAATTTTAGATGGCTAGGTATTGATTGGGATGAGGGGGCTGATGTAGGCGGACCCCATGGAGAATATAAGCAGTCATTACGTTTTGATAGATATCAAGAAGTGGCTGATCAGCTACTATCAGAAGGTCTTGCATATGAAGATGATGGTGCTGTAAGGTTTAAAGTTCCAGATAATGGATCTATAGAATTTAAAGACTATGTCAGAGGTGACATGTCTTTTAATTTATCAGATGTAGAAGATTTTGTGATATTACGGTCTGATAAGTCACCAACATACCATCTTGCTTCAACGATAGATGATATTGATTATGGAATAACAATAATTGCTAGGGGAGAGGATATATTGTCTTCTACTCCAAAGCATATATTAATAATGCAAGCTTTAAATTCAGACCTTCCAGACTTCTGCCACCTGCCTTTACTTTTTGGTCCCGATGGAAAAAAATTAAGTAAACGTCATGGAGATACTTCAGTTGAAGCTTTTAGAGATAAAGGAATACTTCAAGAAGCAATGTTCAATTATCTATGTTTACTAGGTTGGTCACCCGGAAATGATCTTGAAAAGTTTGATTCTGAATTAGCAGTTGAAAAATTTGATTTCAAAGATGTACTGCCTAATTCTGCAATATTTGATGAGAAAAAACTACTTTGGTTAAACGGTTTATATATTAGATCAACCAATGAAGAAGATTTTGAAAAAACAGCTATAAATCAAATCGAAAATGATCTCAGTAGGACCCTTTTCACTGATGAATTAAACAGGTTGAATAAAATCTTACCCTCTGTTCAGGAAAGAATAGAAACATTAAATGACTTAACCCCTCAGGTTTTATTTTTACTCGATGAACCTTTTGTAGTTAATTCTGAAGAGTGGGATTCAGTAAACTCAGCAGAGGCTCAAAGTTATCTTGAAAATATTAGAGAAAAATTCAAAGACTTAGAAGAATTTTCATTGGAGAATATAGAGTTGATTATGAGAGAAACTTTAAAAGATTTGGACTTAAAAACAAAAGTAGGTTTTCAGGCAACACGAGTTGCAGTCACTGGGACAAAAATAAGCCCGCCTTTATTTGAGTCAATTCATTCACTAGGAAAAGAAGCATCTTTAGCTCGTTTAGCTGAAACTATCGAAAAATTGTAACAACTAATAATTAAAATACTTTATTCTTAATATTTATACGGCCCCGTCGTCCAGAGGCCTAGGACGCTGGGTTTTCAACCCAGAAACGCCGGTTCGAATCCGGTCGGGGCTGCAATCTTTCGGGGATGGTGTAATTGGCAACACAATGGGTTCTGGTCCCATCGTTGAGGGTTCAAGTCCTTCTCCCCGAGCAGAGGCCCCGTCGTCTAGAGGCCTAGGACGCTGCCCTCTCAAGGCAGAAACGCCGGTTCAAATCCGGTCGGGGCTGCTATAAAGATAGCTTTTTATACCATCTTGGTGTATTTTTGATGAAAATCTCATAATCTTTGGGAGTATCAATCTCAAAATATAGTTCTTTATTGTATATCTGTTTAAATTCAATTTTTTGTTTTGCAAGAGCACTTGTATGTTTGTTAAAACTATTTTTACCATATTCGAAATTATCAAAAAACACACTCCCTCCAATAAGTGGTGTTCCATTATCATCACTTTTTGAAATAACGATTTTATTATTCTCTATTTCATTTAAAAATACAGATATGTTGAATTTATTTAAATAAGGAAGGTCTGCATGACATATTGACCAACTTTGATAATTTTTAATTAGAGTTGTAAATTCTATAATTTCATGATTTAAACCACTAACGTTTGCCCTAAATAATCTTACATCTAGCTCATCTGCAATTATCTCTACATCATGACTATTAGAAATTAGATAAATGTCAACATTTTCAGCTTTAAAACAGTTAACTGTGTTAACCAAGAGAGCTTTTTGGAGATTTTGTCTTTTTTTTAAATCCACACTATCGCTAAGTCTTGACATAGGGTTGTCAAAGCTATATATAGGTATTCCAATTATTATTTTGCTATTCATATTCTTAAATTTGTTATACCATGCTATTAAAGTATTTAATCAATATGGATAGAAAAACTAAAATTATTGCAACTGTAGGCCCAAGCTTACTTTCTGAACAAAAAATACATAAAGTTATTAAACAGGGTGTTGATGTTTTAAGGCTAAATTTTTCCCATGGTTCAATAGAAGATCATGAAAATGTTATAAAGTGGGCAAAATCTTCGAAGAAAAATGTAGCAGTTATGCAAGACATACAAGGACCAAAGATTAGGACAGGGATTGCAAAAGAGAATACTGTACTTAAGAAAAGTAAACAAATCAACATAACAAATAAAGAATGTAAATCTGACGAAACAACTGTATTCATAAATTATGAAGACTTGATTCAAGATATCAATATTGGAGATCGTATTTTTATTGATGATGGACAGGTTGTTCTTAAGGTTGTTGAAAAAAACAAGAATACTATGGAAGCTCTTATTTTGATAGGTGGTGAGTTAAGAGACAATCAAGGAGTTGCATTTCCTGATTCAAACCTTTCTGTATCCGCAATAACACCTAAAGATATCGAGGATTTAAAATTTGGCAAGAGTAATGATGTCGATTTTGTAGCAGTCTCATTTGTACGAAATGCTGAGGACATTAATACAGTTAAAAAGCTTATTCCTAAAGATATAAAAGTAATTGCAAAAATAGAACTCAAGATAGCATTAGATAACATTGAAGAAATTTTAGAAGTTTCAGACGGGGTTATGGTTGCACGAGGTGATTTAGGTGTCCAACTACCAATTGAACAGGTACCTTTTGTACAAAAGCAGATTCTTAATGCAGCAAATTCAAGAGGTAAAATCTCTATCACTGCTACTGAAATGCTTCAATCTATGAAGACTGCTTACAGACCAACTAGAGCAGAGGTAACTGATATAACGAATGCAATATTAGAAGGAACAGATGCAGTTATGCTTTCTGCAGAGACCTCAATCGGAGACCATCCAAACAGAGTAGTTGAAGTCATGTCTACGATTTGTTCAGAAACTGATGCTAGAAACGATACATCAACACTTATGTTTAAAGAACTTTCATCTATAGATGAGCTAACAACTACCTTAGCTAGAGCAGCAGTTCAAGTTGCGAATGACATTGATGCTAGAGCAATTATAGCTTTTACCGAATCTGGAAGAACCCCTTTATTAATTTCTAATTACAGACCAAAATCTCCAATAATTACATTTACTTCTAAATCAAAAACTTATAATCAAATGAGTTTGCTCTGGGGTGTGGAACAATACAAAATAGACAGAAGAAACACTTTTGAAGAAATGTTATCCGATGCTAATGACTTCTTAAAAAATGAAAAAAAATATAATAAAGGTGATAAAGTTGTTGTTGTTGCTGGAACGCCTCCAAATGTTGAAGCAGCAACAAACTTAATAAGAGTGCACAGAATAGGAGAGAGTTAATGGGCCAGATTATTGAAGTCAAGACTACGAAATTAAATAAAACTGTTATTTTTGATTTAAATAGATCTGTTTCTGGTCAAGAAGGTATGACTTTCAATAATATTTCTGATGCATCTTTAATTTCCGATGTTAGTGGTAAATTAGCTTTAAAGTTATTCCAGGAGATTGATGATATAGAAACTATCTTTATCCAGTCAAACATAGTTACAGTAAATTTTTATAGAAATATTGGAAATGATGCATCTCATATTGAAAATACACTCAAAAACTTTTTTATATTCTATAAAGATGGTTCAAATTGAAAGTCGGAATAACAGGAGCCTCAGGGTATATTGGTAAAAAACTCTGCAATGAACTTGCAGAAAAAGGATTTGAAGTATTTACGTTTGTTAGAAGAGAACCTCAGAAAGAAAATGAAATTTATTGGAGTCCATCTAAACAAGAAATAGATAAAGAAAAGTTTGAAACATTAGATGCAATTGTTCATCTAGCAGGCGAATCACTTGCACCAAAAGATATATTTGGGTTTTTACCATTAAGCGGTGGAAGGTGGACTAAAGAAAAAAAATCTAGAATATATTGGTCTAGAAAGTGGGCGTCAGACCTATTCATGAAAACTTTCAATGATAGTGAAAGCTATCCAAAGATTTTTATTACAGCATCAGGTACAACTATTTATGGAGACCATTCTGATGAGGTTATTACAGAAGCTACCACCAAATTTAATAGGGGTACCTTCGATCAATTAGTTGCTGAAGAAGCTTGGGAAGAACCGCTTAATCAATTACAAAAGAGTGATGTTAGGGTTGTTAAGGCTAGAAACGGCTTTATATTAGGTAAAGGAAATATAGCTACTCAGCTTATTACTTTAACCACTAAGTTAAATATTTCAGGACCCTTAGGTAAAGGAACACAATTTTGGTCTTGGATTTCAATAGAAGATGTTATAAATGCCTATATTTTCTGTTTAGAAAATGACGATGTATCAGGACCAGTAAATTTTGTTTCTCCAGTGCCTATGGAGCAAAAAGAATTTTCTTCGAGATTTGCAAAAGTATTTAAAAAACTTTCAATAATCCCAGCTCCACAATTAGCAATAAATCTATTGATGGGTTCTGAGTTAGCACATGGATTAATTTTTTGCAGTCTCCGAATAATTCCTGAAAAACTCCTAAAAGAAGGATTTGAATTTCAGTATCCACTAATTGAAGACTATGCAAAGGCTTTAAAAGATGAGTAAGAGCTACGAAGAACGAATGGCTGAAAAATATAATTTCTTAAATAAAGATAATGAAAAGCAAGATATTGTTCAAAATGATAATAAGGAGACTTCAGCAAACGAACCTGAGGTTAAAGAAGAACATGAGGGCGATACTGTAAATGAAGAAAGCCTGCTCGTTCCTCTCGATGCATGGAATACAGTTCTTAATCAACTTGGTAATCTACATGAGGCAAGTCAGCAGATGGCAGAAGCAAGAGAGAGAGCTGCAAAAGCAGAAGCAGAAGCAGAATTTCTTAGGGAAAAATTAAAAAATACTCGTCAACAACTTGAAGATGTAAATAAAAAGAAAAAGTTTTTCTTTTTCTAGTATCTTTCTTTGTCTGAAACATCTTTAATAATATAAAAAGACACCGCTAGTAACACAATTAGTGATCCCATTGCTACATTTCTGCTCAGATTAAGAGTATTAACAATCAAACCCCAAAGTATTGGTCCTAGTATTGTGGCAAATCTACCAACAGTTGAATACAAACCATAGAATTCTCCAAGGTGGATCTCTGGTGATAGACGTGTCATAAATACTCTATCTACTGCAAAAATACCACCAATATTAAATCCTCCCAATACACCAGTAACATAAATTAACCACAGTTGATCAAACTCAGTTGCTACAATTGCAAGCGAAAGGGACACAATCCAGCAAACTATACTTGTTAATATTAATTTTCTTGGACCGTATAGGTCAGCTGCTTTACCAAATATATAACCACCAATTATTGAAACGACTATAGCAAGAGCTAGTATATTTTGACTATCACCTGGAGTAAGACCAACCTCTTCAACGAGATAGACTGCTAAAAGTCCACTAATTAATGTATTGATTGCATCAGCATAAAAAAATCTACCAATTAAAAATCTTGTTAAGCCTTCGTATTCACGGGAATGCTTCCATGATTTAATAACAATATTTAATGAATTCAATATACTAGTTTTAATTTTCTCTTTAGAAACAATTTTTTCTTCAATAAAGAAAAATGCTGGTAATGAAAAAAATAAAAATAATAAAGCAACAGATTTAAAAATTTCTTCGTAGCTATAGCCATTATTTTGAAGAAGAGTAGCGACGCCAAACCCAATTAAAGAACCTGTATACCCAAAAGCAACACCTAGTCCAGATATTTTTCCACGATTTTCGTTATTACTTACAGAAACTATCAAGGCATCGTAAACAACAGAGCCTAGGTTGAAGCCAATCAAAGATATAACAAATAGGAGAACAGATATTTCCACACTAAAAGTTCCAAGTAAAAATGTAGAAATTATACAGAGTAGTGTCATTATTAATAAGAGCTTTTTCTTACCTTCTGAACTATCCGATTTCCTACCAATCCAAGGTCCTAGAATTGCAACTATAACCATTGCTGAAGATGTTGCTAGACCTAACTGCTGATCTGTCCATCCTTTTTCACTTACTAACCATACTGAGAAATACAGGCCAGGAATTATAAATGCATAAACTGTGTTTGCTAGATCAAATAGAAGCCAAGAAAACAGACTCCTTTTTTTAACATTACCCATTTAAATCATTTACTGCTGTAGCAAGTCTTTCTAAGCCTTCTTCTAATTCTTGGTCACTTAGCGCATATGATAATCTCATAAAACCATTTGTACCAAAAACCTCTCCAGGGACAAATGCAATAAAATAGTTTTCAATTAACCAATTACAGAAATCTTCTGATGAATTAATGTTTAAGAATTTTCCAGTACAGTAAAAATTGACATCTACATATAGATAAAAAGCACCAGAACCATTTACAACACTTAAGTTGTCAATACTCTCAAGTTTTTTAATTGCGTAATTCCTTCTTCGTTCAAATGCAATCTTCATCTCTTTTGTTACATCTAATCCATTTTTAAGTGCAGACTCTGCTGCTAATTGTGAAACATTTGACACATTTGATGTTGCTTGTGATTGAATTTTTTTAGCAAGTCCCATTACCTCGTTATTAGCAATTAACCAGCCAACTCTCCATCCAGTCATAGAGTAAGCTTTGGACACCCCATTTATTACTAATGTATTATTTAAATCTTTATCAATCAAGGCGGGTGATGGGGTAGTTTCACCTTCGTAAACTAAATGTTCGTATAATTCATCTGACATAATCCAAATATTATTATCAAAAACCCATTGATATATAGCTTCAGCTTCATCTTTGGAGTAAACAACACCTGTAGGATTTGACGGGGAACACCAAATTAATAATTTTGTTTTATCTGTTTTTACTTTTTCAAGCATATCTACATCAATTTTAAAATCTCGTTCTTTAGTAGATTGAATAAATACTGGATTCCCTCCAGCTATCTTTACAGCTTCAGGGTATGTAGTCCAATATGGAGCTGGAATAATTACTTCATCTGAAGGATTTAATATTGCCAACATGCTGGTAATAATGGCTTGTTTGCCACCATTGGACACAAGGATGTTATTTGGGTCGACTTCAAAGCCAGAGTATTCAAGCGTAGTTCGAGCGATTTCGTTTCTTAGAGTGGCTAATCCAGCTACAGGTGAATATTTATGATTTTTAGGATCTTCAATGGCATTTTTTGCTGCCTCTACAACATACTTGGGTGATGGAAAATCTGGTTCCCCTGCCCCAAATCCAATTACTGGTTTACCTTGTGATTTAAGCTCTCTTGCTTTGTTAGAGATTGCCATAGTTCCTGAAGGCTTAATTAATTTATCTAATTTTGAAATTTCCATAATTTAGTTCCAGAGTTATTTTAATAAACTTATTTACTAAATACGTTTCATAATTATTAAACTGTGTGGATGGTACAAATACTTTATGGAAAACCAGTAGCAAAAAAACTTGATGATATAAGTTCTGAAGTTTTTCAACAATACTCTAAAGAAGATAAAAAGCCTCACATGACTGCAATTACAGTTGGTGATAACCCCGCTTCCTTATTATATGTATCACGTAAAGAGGAAAAGGCAAAAGAGTTAGGAGTGCTATTTCATTGGATAAAACTAGATGTCAATACAACTCAAGAGACTTTAGAAGACATAGTTATTGAAAATTCAAAAAATACTGATGGTTTAATTATTCAGCTACCTCTTCCTGAACATTTAAACCAAGAAAAAGCTATAAATTGTATTCCTTATCATGTAGATGTTGATGGTTTAACTACACACAACTTAGGAAGCTTATTTTCAGATACATTTAAGTTAATTCCTGCGACTTCACTTGCGGTATTAGAACTTTTAAAATTTTATGATATCCAAACGAGTGATAAGAATATTGTGATAGCTGGAAGATCACGTTTAGTCTCAGCTCCTTTAGCAAAAATATTATCATCGAAAGATTATGATGGCAATGTTACTGTTATTCATAGTAAAACTACAAATCAAAAACTATACACTCAAAGTGCTGATATTTTTATTTCTGCAATTGGCTCACCAAAGCTTTTTGATTACTCCTACATCAATGAAGGGGCAACCGTTATTGATATTGGCATATCTTCTGTAGATAATAAAACATATGGAGATGTTGACACTCATAATCTTGATCAAGTAGTGAATGCAAGAGCACCTTATCCCGGAGGAGTAGGGCCTATAACAGTATCTGCACTATTTTTAAATTTATCTAATCTAATTAAATTTAACTAGCTGCCCATTCTTCTTCACTGATTCTTTTATCCATATCAACAGACCTTAATAAAAGGGCTCCAATTAAAAAGAATGAGGTGATTACAGGAAGCGACAATCTCGGATTTCCAGTAGATGCACTCACGTAAGCATAAATTAATGGACCCCATATTGCAGAAAATCTAGAGAGTACTGAAAAGAATCCCATAAACTCTCCTTCAGCACCCTTAGGCAACATTGCTGCATAGACACTTCTACTAACTGATTGAAGTCCACCCATTCCCATTGCAGTGAGTACTCCCATTAAAATAACTGGGATTAATTGTTTTTCTGGAACAAAGTAAGCGGCATTTCCAACTATGAAAAGCAAAAACATTGTGTAATACAACACATTCTTTTGCCCTATTTTAGTGGCTAGATTACCTGCTAATTTTGCACCAAAGTAGGCTACAAATTGAACAACTAAAAATACAATTAGCACTTGTGTTTGATCTAAAAGTAATACTTCTGTAAAAAATGCTGCAGACATATTAATTAATGTTTGTAAGCCATCCCAGAAAAATATGTACGCAACTAAAAAGTACATTAGGAAAGGAAACTTTTTGATTTTTTTCAATGTTTTAAAATTTCTACTATAAGCATTTGCTATGGAACTTTTTTCAGTATTTGATTTTGTTTCAACTATATTCATTCTAGAAAAACTAAATACTGAGAAGATGAGCCACCAGATACCAGCAAGAGTTATTGCAATTCTTGATGCTAATGCAGTATCTATTCCAAGAAGATCAGGACCGAGAAGAATTATTACAAAAGATAGTATTAGTTGCGTCCCACCACCTAGATAACCAAGAGCGTATCCTCTTGCAGAAACAGCATCAATTGTATCATCAGTAGTAATATCCTTTAGAACACTATCGTAAAAAACATTAGATCCAGTGGCACCAAACTGTGCTAAAAAGTAAATGCCCAAAGTTAATATTACATCACCTGATGTTGCAAAATAAAATGAAGATGCAAACACAGCACCACCATAAGCAAAGATTTTAAAGAACTTCATTCTGTTGCCAGACATGTCACCAATTGCACCAATTGTTGGCATTATTAAGAAAAATATAAATAAAGCAGAACCAATAGCAAATCCCCAGACCTCAGCTCCTGTATAAATGTTTCCTCTAAATTCAAACCCTTCTTCAGGTACAACTACGCTAACGAAGTAGACCGGAAGCACCGCTCCTAATGTAGTTGTTTCATAAGCTGATTTGGCCCAGTCATACATAGACCATCCAAATATCGTTCTTTTGTTATTCTTTTCGTTCATATCCCCCCTTATTAAAGACTTTAATCAAAATATCTTGATGATGATGTCAAGAAATTTAATTTTAATTAAACAAACCACTATATTTACTTATGTCTTGATTTCGACAAAGGGATAATAATGGGATTTAAATGTGGCATAGTTGGATTGCCAAATGTTGGTAAATCAACTCTGTTTAATGCACTAACTCAAGCTGGTATAGAATCAGAAAACTATCCTTTCTGTACAATAGAGCCAAATGTTGGTGTTGTGCCAGTGAATGATTTTCGCCTGGAAGAATTAGCAAAAATAGTAAATCCAAAAAAAATCTTACCAACAACTATGGAGTTTGTTGATATCGCAGGATTAGTTGAGGGAGCATCAAAAGGAGAGGGTTTAGGTAATCAGTTTTTAATGAACATTAGGGAAACTGATGCCATCGTTCATGTAGTTCGTGCTTTTGAAGATGATGACATTGTTCATGTTTCAGGAAAAGTTTCACCTATCGATGATATTGAGGTAATAAATACTGAATTAGTTTTAGCTGATTTAGCAACAGTTGAAAAGCTTTATGATAAAGCTATTAAAAATACTAAGTCTGGTCAGAAAGACGGTATACCATTAAAGGTTTTATTAGAAAAAATTCTTCCAGTCCTTGAAGAAGGTCACAGTGTTCGTACGTTATCTTTTGATGAAGAAGAAATTAAGTTACTAAAAGGTTTTCAATTGCTTACAATTAAACCAATTTTGTATGTAGCTAATGTGAGTGAAGTTGGTTTTGAACATAATCCCCATCTTGATCAAATTTTAAACTATGCGAAAAGTCAAAATTCAAAAGTTGTTGCAATTTGCGCAAATATTGAAGCTGATATATCTGAGTTGAGTAGTGAAGAAAAGAAAGAGTTTTTAATTGATATGGGACAAAATGAATCAGGTTTAGACCGACTCATTAAAGCTGGGTATGAACTTTTGGGTCTTCAAACTTATTTCACAGCTGGTCCACAAGAAGTTAAAGCATGGACAATAAATGTAGGTGATACAGCACCAAAAGCAGCAGGAAAAATTCATGGTGATTTTGAAAAAGGATTTATTCGTGCTGAAACAATTGCATTTGATGATTTTGTCGAACATGGTGGTGAAAAAGGTGCAAAAGAAGCTGGCAAGCTTAAAACAGAAGGAAAAGAATATATCGTTCAAGATGGAGATGTCTTACACTTTTTATTCAATAGTTAGCAATATTAAATCATAATAATATTCAAATAACATTGGGTTTTTTACTGTTTTTACTCAAATTAATAATTTCAAACTAATTCTTTCACTAAAATGAGAATATAGGATAATAAAACTCGTGAAAGTAATAATAGTAGGCGCGCATGGTGAAGCTAAAGAGCTAATCAATAGAATCAGTTCAGGTTGGTCTATTTCCGTCGTTGATATTGACCAGGATAAACTTAGAAATTTTACTACAAATAGGCAAATTGAAAAAATTCAAGGAGATGGTACCTCCGCATTAGTTTTAAGAAAAGCTGGTTTAGATCAAGCAACAGCTGTTGTTACTCTTACGGTAGATGATGAAGTTAATCTTGAAATTTTAAAGATTGCAAAACAAAGCAATATCTTAAGATTATCTTCCGTAATTAATCATTCGGTAAATTTAAACAAGTATAAAGAAATGGATGTTGAAGTAGTTGAGCCCAATATATTACTCGCTAGAAGATTCGAACATATACTTGAGCCAAGAAGAGTAGTATCCCAGGCTTTCGCTGGTGGTCGAGCTGAGGCAATAGAGATTGAGATAAGTTCTGATAGCCCTGTAAGAGGAAAAACATTAAGAGAGATCGGATCTGATTATTATATTGTTGGAGCTCTTTTAAGAAAAGGAAAAGTAATCATACCTCATGGTGATACTGAAATTGAAACAGGTGACTTGGTTACAATTGTCTTACAATCAGGGGCATTTTCTAATGTTATAAATTTGTTCTCTGGTTCAGAATCAAGATTTCCTCTTGAGTTTGGTAAAGATGTTTTTGTAATACTAGAAAATGAAAATAACTTAAAGAACCTTTCTGAATCTGAGTTTTATATAAGAAACACTAAAGCAACATCTTTACAGCTTCTTACTAAAGAAGATTTATTTGAAAATAATTTAGAGACTACGCAAGAAACACTCAAAGCTGTATTGAAAGACCAAGAATTTAATACAACATATAAAAGTAAAATATCTAATAAAGATATTGATAAATTCATGAATGATAATTCTGTAGGTACTATCTTTTATCCAATTGAGGAGACCACTTCAAGAGCAAAAATTAGATATATGTTAAATATTGCATCTAAAACGAATACTCCAATCTTATTTTCTCGTTCAACTTATCCTTATAAAACAATTGGATTACTAATAAATAGTAATTTTGACGAAAATAGCTCAAATTCAATTGCATTTGATCTTGCTTCTGCAATGTCTGCGAATTTAGTTGCTATAAACATCAATCAACCCAAGTTTCTTCAACAAGATAACGAAAAGCAACTTGCAGGTACTCTTGAAAAATTGCAAGACCTTGCTCTTTCTCATGAGGTTCAATTAGATATTGAAACCCATGAAGGCAATGAAGCGAAAATATTTTCTGAGCAAACTTCAAAATTTGACCTCTCTATTGTCAGTTCAAGTGCTACACAAACATGGCAAGGGCGTAAAATCGTTGAGTTTGTTTCTAAAAATTCTAAATGTTCAGTACTTTATATTCCCGGATAAAATATGGAAGAATTTCAAGCTGAGTCATTAGTAATTATTTCATTAGGTGCATTTATATTGCCTCTTTTAGCTCAAAGAATCAAGATTCCTGGAATAGTTCTTGAAATTGCATATGGTATTACCGTCGGGCCAATATTAGGAATTGTAGAAACTTCTGAGTTTATTTCTGGTTTAGCAATTCTTGGTTTTTTATTATTAATGTTCTTATCGGGTTTTGAAATTGAATTAGAAACTTTTAGAGAAAAAGGCCTAAGAACTTTAGCATTGCCAATGTCAATATACCTTTTAACTGTTGGAACTTCATTTTATTTAATATCTAGCTTAGGATATCCAATCTTTTTAGCATTAGTTCTGTGTACAACAAGTGTAGACATCGTCATAACAATTCTTAGAAGTGATGACACTATTAAAACAAATTATGGCCAAACCTTATTTATGGTTGCTTTACTTGCAGATATTCTGACCTTATTGGCAGCCACTGTATATGCTTCTTTTATAAGAGCAGGAGGTCTTTCACTCTCTAACTTAAATGTTGTTCTATATTTCATAGTTGTAATCCTAATTTTAAGAATTATCAGAAGGGTTGCTTGGTGGAATCCTCAATTATTTTCTAGAATGTTTGATGGAAATGATCCAGATGAGTTAGGAATTAGGAGCTCTCTAGCTTTGATGCTTACATTAGTTGGAGTATCTGTCATATTTGATATTGAGCCAATACTTGGTGCATTTTTAGCAGGTACAATTTTTGCATTCATATTTTCGAACAGGGGAACTCTTGAAAGCAGCTTAAAGGGATTTTCGTATGGTTTCCTAATTCCAATATTTTTTATAAATATTGGATTAAATTATGACATTAATGTTTTTAGTGAGACTCAGTTTTTTGTTGAAGTAGGCTACCTTTTCTTGATTGCTGTAGGTGTAAAATTTATACCGTCTCTACTCCTAGTTTTTTCAAAAATTAAAGTTAGGGATATTGTTGCCGGAGGCTTCTTGTTGTCAGCTCGATTTAGTTTAATTATTGCTATGGCAGAGATTGGTGTTCACCTCGATTTGATAACTGTAGAACTTGAACAGCAAATCATACTTCTTGCAGTTATTACAGCAACCTTTTCACCAATTTTATTTAGAATTTTTAGAAGCAAAACAACCTAATGAAATTTAACAAGTCTTTATTCTTTAAAGGAATGTTAATGGGTGTTGCTGAAATCATCCCTGGTGTTTCAGGGGGAACGCTTGCTTTTATCACTGGTATTTACAAGGAGTTAATTGATTCAATAAAATCTGTTAATTTAGATTCACTTAAGTTATTATTTAAATTTCAATTTAAAAATTTCTGGTACCAAATAAATGGTAATTTTTTATCTACCTTATTGATGGGTATGATTGTATCTATCCTTATACTCTCAAGATTTATTGCTTTTCTATTAGATAATCACCACTTTAAAATTTGGGGATTCTTCTTTGGATTAATAATCTGTTCAGCATTTATTATTTTTAAGAGTATAAGCAAATTAACTCCCGTGTCGTATTTGTTACTTTCTTTAGGTTTAGGTTTGTCAGGATACATCTCCTTAGTTGCTCCATCATCTACACCAAATACCAATATTTTTATATTCCTCTCAGGTGCAATTGCAATATCAGCTATGATTCTTCCAGGAATAAGTGGATCCTTTATACTTGTTTTTCTTTCTAAGTATGAATTTATATTGAGTTCATTAAATTCTTTCGAAGTAAATGTGCTTACAATTTTTCTCGCTGGCTGTGTTACTGGTTTAGTTACATTTAGTAGGTTATTATCTTATCTTTTCAAAAATTATTATGACAATGTGGTCAGCACCTTAGTAGGATTTCTTTTTGGATCTTTAATAAAAATATGGCCATTTTATGAAATTATTGAATTCAATCAAAATAATGAGCCTTTATACACAAATCCAGTTTTACCTAATACTTTTGAAACATTAGAAACTATTTATTTTATTACTTTTGCAATTGTCGGAATTTTGTCGATTTGGTTTATAGAAAAGAAATTTATAGGAATAGGTAAAGAATATTAGGCCATTAAAATAGAATTATGAGATTAGGATTACCAGAGTTATTAATAATTTTAACAATTTTATTATTGTTGTTTGGTGCAAAGAGACTTCCAGGATTAGCGAAATCATTAGGTAAATCTACAAAAGAATTCAAATCTGCACTTGAAGAAGAATAATTTTAATAAATTTGCACTAATAACTATTTGTTTATTAGTAAGTGCATGTTCTGCAGAACCTTCACAGGAACTTTCTACAGGTAAGGAAGTATACGAAGCAAGGTGTTCAGCTTGTCACGGTTCAAACCTTGAGGGAAGAGTAGGCCCAGCTCTTGATGCAAAAAGTCCATCAGCCTCAATGCCCGATTCTTATTGGATTCAAACTATAACAAAAGGTAAAGGGTCAATGCCAGCACAGCGATTAACTGACAAAGAGGTCGAATTAGTTATAGAATATATTAAGTCAGAGTATTAAGCCTAGAAGTATCTTCATTTAGTTTTTTTAACTTATTCAAACCTTCTTGTAAAGTATCTAAGTTATCAACTCTCCACTTCCAATTATCTTTCTGCGTACCGGGTAAATTAAATCTCGCCGATATACCAAGTTCTAAAATATCTTGAACATTTGTCATAGCTAGGATGCTTGGCGTTCTCCATGTAAGCTCAATAAAATTCCAAACATCAGATTCATTAGATATATTCAGGTTATTCAAATAACTGTTATAGAACTTTATTTGCTGTTCTTCTGATTCATTTAACCATTGTTTAACTGTCGGACTGTCATGAGTTCCCGTATAAGCTACTACATTTTCTTTCCAATCTTTTGGATGTTCTTCATTATGCCCATCATTATGTGGGATTCTTTGTTGCAGAACTTTCATGCCGGGAATATTGTAATCATTTAGAATTCGATCTGTTTCTTCCAGTTCAACACCTAAATCTTCTGCCAATAATTTTGAGAAATCAACTTCGCTATTTATTGATTTAAAAAATGTATCCCATGGACCTAATCTCCAATGTCCATTTAGTGCTGTATCTCCATTTGGTATCGCCCAAAATTTAAAGAATCCAATAAAGTGGTCAATCCTTAATAAATCATATTTATCTAAATTAGCATTTAATTTACTAACCCAATATTCGTAATTTTCTTTTAGATGTTGATCCCAATCATAAAGTGCTGTATTCCAAACTTGCCCTTCTTCAGTAAAATCATCTGGCACTGCTCCTGAAACAAAGCCCATTTTATTGTTTTCATCTAAATCAAAAAGAGATTTGTTTAGCCATACATCTGCTGAGTTGTGATTAACATATATTGGAATATCACCTAGAACAGATATGTTCTTCTTATTTGCATATTTTTTTAACGACTGCCACTGGTTATTAAATTCATATTGTAGGAATACATGTTTACTAATAATTTCTGGATATTTTTCAACAACTAACTCAAAAAGATTATCTGAATAATCTTCATACTCCTTTTCCCAATAATTCCAATCCTCCTTCTGAGCTTCACTAATAGTTATGAATGTAATATGTTTTCTTATATCCTCATTTTCAAGAAAATTTTCATAAGATTTTTCATTTATATTTACTTTCTTAGCTAATTTTTCAAATAAATTATTTTTAAGTTTATAAACATTTGCATAGTCAACATAATTTCTTGGTAGTTCTTTAAATACTTCTATATCTTCCATTTGCAAAATATCATTTTCAAGGTTTTCTAATGAGACAATATAAGGATTTCCAAGCAGAGAGGATTTGCTTGAATAAGGGGAATACTCAACATTATCTGTTATGCCTAACGGAAGTACTTGCCAAACTTTAGTTCCTGAGTTTGATAATAAGTCTATGAATTCGTAGCTAGACTCTCCCAAATCACCAATACCGAAATTACTAGGTAACGATGTGGGGTGAAAAATTAATCCACTACTTCGTTTTATTTCCATACCACTCTAAATATAGAGTATATAATAATATTTTTGAGGTAAATTTAACTCTTATGGTAGAAAAACACGCTCCAGAATTTATAGATGAAGGCGAAAAGCAAAAGATAGATTTCTTTGAAGGTGATGTTCATTTAGGTCATTATGACTTTAGATTTGATTTTAATGATAAGAAATACTTTTCAATATCCCAAGACGGCACTGGAAGAATTAGGGTTCACTCTCAAACAAATATTAAAAAATTATGGGTTTTGTTAGAAGATGAAGACTTTAGGCCAATTGAGCTTCGAAACTATGCTAAAACAGAAAGATTTATATTCTGGGGTACTCAGATTGAATTTCGCTCTGATATAGCTAAATTTAGCTTTGCAGCTACTACTGAAGATGATTTAAATATTTATGTTGGATCAAGCGGTGTTGCGAATTTTATATCACCCTCTGAAAAATGGATTTATAACTCAAAAACATTCCCTAGGCATACAATTCCTGATTGGGTTTATGGAGGTGTTATGTATCAAATATTCCCAGACAGGTTTTCAAATTCTGATGATTCACTTAATCCAGAGGGCACTGTTGAATGGGGATTACCTCCAACTAGATTAGATTTTCAAGGTGGTGATCTGTATGGCGTAATTAATAACCTAGGTCATATTGAATCACTTGGGGTAAATATTATTTATTTAAATCCAATATTTCTTTCATCAAGCACTCATAAATATGATGCTTGGGATCACTTTAAAGTTGATCCTGTGCTTGGAGGAGATGCTGCATTAAAGAAATTAATAGATGAATGTCATAATAGAAATATAAAAGTTGTTCTAGATTGTTCATTGAATCATGTTCATCCTAGACATTTTGCATTTCAAGATATTGTAGAAAACGGTGAAAAATCCAAATATAAAGATTGGTTTACAGTTTTTGATTACCCCGTCCGCTTTATTCATAGACCACACCTTTATTCAAATACATATAAAGTTGGTTGGGATGGAAATGAAGAAGAATACAAAAGATATTTAGATAAAACTTTTAAAGAAACAAAAGTTCCTGTTGAAATCAGAGAAGATGATGGACCTATTGTAGAACCATCATTTAAAGCTTGGTGGGGAGTTCCTGATATGCCTAAAGTAAATTTTGAAAATAAAGGAGCAAGAAAATGGGCTTTAGATGTAACAAAATACTGGATTGAAAACTTTGATATAGATGGGTGGAGAATGGATGTCGCAAAAGAATTGGACTTTTCATTTTGGAAAGACTTTAGAGATATAGCTCAAAATTCTAAAAAAGATGTTCTATTGATTTCTGAAATATTTGGAGATACTTCCCAGTGGTTGCAAGGTGATAGATTTGATGGCACTATGAATTATTCTTTTAGAGAAACTATGACCGATTTTTTTGCAACTAAAAGGATTAATACAAAAGAGTTTTCGGATTCACTAGCATATTTATATTCAATGTATTCTTTTGAAGCATTATCCTCTTGCCAAAACCTTCTCAGTTCACATGATGTAAAGCGGTTTCTAAATAGATGTGGTAACAACGAAGATGGAGTTCTTGGTGCTGTATTTCTTCAAGCAACTTTTCCAGGCATAGCGGGTATATATTATGGTGATGAAATTGGCTTAGGGGGTGCTGACGACCCATTTAACAGAGCGGCATTTCCTTGGGAAAATAACAAATTATGGAATACAAAAATTTTACAATACACGCAAGAATTAATGAATATTAAAAACTCAAATTCTATATTCAAATATGGAAGATTTGAATTGGTTCAAAATGATGAAGATATAGTAGTTTTTCGAAGAATTTTAAAAGATGAATCGTTACTTTGCATTGTAAACAGAGATAGGTCAAATAAAGATATAAATGTAATTTCTAATGCTCATAGTGCAAATATTATATTTGGTGAGTGTGAAGCAAAACTCGATGAAGGTTTATTAAAAATTACAAATAAAAACAGTGAAATTGGTCTAATTATTCACGAACAATAAATTCTTAAATTTCCTTGTGATTATGTGCAAAGTTTTTATATTTTAGTTGGAGATTATTCTATTTATAAGTTAGATTGCTAGTGACATTCTTAAAAGAGTGTATACATGTATATACAAAAGGGAGAGTATATGAAAACTAATAAATCACGATTCATAGTGATTTTATTAATGCTTTCTATGGTAGCTGTAGCTTGTGGGGGTGATACTGCTGAAGATGTAGCAGAAACACCTGAAGTTACCGAAGCTCCAAAGGAAACATTAGCTGCTCCTGCAACCACAGCTCCACCACCAGAAGTAATTGTTGTGTGGGCTGAAGAAAAAGTCGCAACGGCTTTAGACCCACTTGTTGGAGCTTATGAAGCTGCAGCTGGTGTTGATGTTGAAGTTGTTGTTTATGATTTTGGAGCAATAAGAACTGATGTTCAAACTGCTGGACCAGCAGGAGAAGGACCAGATGTGTTCTTAGGTGCTCATGACTGGGTTGGAGAATTAGCAGCAAATGGCGTACTACAGCCAATTAATTTAGCAAGTGTAGCTTCTGACTTATTTGAAGTTGGAATTAATGCATTTAGCTATGACGGTATGTCCTACGGATTTCCGTATGCTACTGAAGCAATTGCTATGTACTACAATGCCGATCTAACTGATGGAGTTCCAACTACATGGGACGATGTAAAAGCTGCATGTGATGCTGCTGGTACAGAGCTTTGTGTAGGTGCACCAGGTGGCGGTGGAGGAGCAGATGCTTACCATAACCATCCATTCGTAGCATCAGCAGGAGGATATGTTTTTAAAGTCCAAGGCGGATTTGATCCTAATGACGTTGGACTAGATAATGAAGGTGCTTTAGCATCTGCAGAGTATCTTGACACATTAGTCAAAGAAGGTGTTGTTGCATCAACCGATTACGGTGCATCTATGTCAGCATTCCAAGAAGGTAGATCACTTTTCTGGATGACTGGTCCATGGGCAAGAAATGATGCAAGTGCAGTAAATTACAATGTTGGATTAATTCCTTCATTTAGTGATAGTCCTGCAACTCCATTCGTTGGAGTAAGAGGTGCTATGGTTTCTTCTTTTAGTGATAAGAAACTATTAGCAGAAAGTTTTATATTAGATTTCTTCGCTACTGTTGAAGTACAAGAAGCAATGTATAATTCCGATCCTAGATTGCCTGCAACTAAATCATTATTTGCAATAGTCGAAGCAGCTGATCCAATTGCAGCAGCATTCGCAGCCAGTGCATCAAACGGTATTCCTATGCCGAATATTCCAGAAATGGGAAGTGTATGGGGACCATTTGGTGATGCTTTGTTAATCATTAGAGACCAGGCTTATGGAACTAATGAAGAAACAGGCGTTACAGTTAACTCTGCTACAGATGCTATGAAATTAGCAGCTGAGCAAATTAGAACTGCTATTGCTGGGGGTTAATTTTTAATTAATCTTATCTAAATTGGGGCTCAGATTGAGCCCCAATTTTTTTAGTGATATATTTAAGTATGAAAAAATCAACAGTTCTTCGCTATCTCTTTTTAGCTGTATTTAATTCCTTTATCGTCTACGCTGTTCCGTTGACTATCACATTTGAATCTTGGTTTTTACTTTCATTAATTTTAATTATTGGTCTGTTAGTTAATATTGTGTATTTTTCTGATCGATTTCTTCCTATGAAATGGATTCTTCCAGGTATGATTTTTTTAATTTCATTTGTAGTTTTTCCAGCTGTTTACAATACTTTTGTTTCATTTACAAATTGGTCAACAGGACATATATTAACTAAATCCCAAGCTGTAAATATATTGGAAAGCAGGACATTTACTCCTGAAGATCAGCAAGGTATAGAGTTTGATTTATATGTATTCCAAGACGAGTCTTTTGAATTTTTTTACTTAGCAGATATAGATGAACAGAATATATTATTTGGCAAGGCCGTCACTAATGAAAATATACCCGATAGTAATTTTGCCCAACATGAACCTTCTTTTAAGCAAAATGGAGAAATTGTCCCTCCAGATGGATTCAATTTGCTTACTGGTAAAGATCAGATTGCAAACTCAACAACACTCCAGGAACTTTCATTAGTTATTGATAAGAATACAAGAGCTCAATTATTTAAGATTTCTGTTTTTGGTGCATCAACTGGTTTATTATCTTCAACATCACAACTTTACACATTTGATGAATCTACAGATTCATTAACTAATAATTCAACGAATACAACTTGTTTAGCGGAAATTGATAATTTTGTATGTAATGGAAAAGAAATTGATCCTGGTTGGCGTGTATTTGTTGGATTTGATAATTACCAAAAATTATTTTCAAATCAACGAATTAGGGGACCTTTAAGTCTGGTTACTAAATGGACTTTTCAGTTTGCTTTTGTAACAGTCCTTCTTGCATTTTCAGTTGGGCTTTTCCTAAGCTTAGTTTTAAATAAGGAAAATTTAAAATTTCAGAGAATATATCGAGCTATATTTATATTGCCTTATGCGATTCCAGCATTTGTTTCCGTTCTTGTATGGAAAGGCTTATTAAATCCTGATTATGGTGTTATAAATACTTGGCTATCTCCAATATATGAAATTTTAGAAATTGAACCCATACAGTGGTTAAAAACTAAGGAAAGTGCAAGGTCAGCAGTTTTATTAGTTAATACTTGGCTTGGTTTTCCATATATGTTTTTAATTACAACTGGTGCCTTACAATCAATTCCTAAAAATTTAATTGAAGCAGCTAAAGTTGATGGAGCAAGTAGCTTACAAACGTTTTGGAGGATAACATTTCCTTTACTTATGGTTTCAATTTCTCCACTTTTAATTGGTTCATTTGCATTTAATTTTAATAATTTCACTTTAATATTTTTACTTTCTGGTGGAGGACCTCCTGTAATTGGTAGCGAAGTGGCAGTTGGCTGGACAGATATCTTAATTTCTTTTTCTTACAAGCTTGCAATATCAGGAGGTAGAGGTAATTTATTTGGTCTAGCATCTACTGTATCTATTATTATTTTTGCACTCGTTCTTTTAATTTCTGCAGTATCTTTCAGATACACTAAACGATTGGAGAGAATTTATGGGAACATTTAGATTTAATATCTGGTTTAAAGAGTTCGGTTGGAGACACATAGTTGCGTTAATTTTTGTTATATTTGCTATTTACCCAATATTGTATGTATTAACCAATTCATTTGCTGATTTTGCAAACCTTACAAATTCAAAACTTATACCAGATTCTTTAACACTCAAACACTATAAGTTACTGTCTGGAAATCCACTAGTACCTTATTCTGACTGGCTTTACAATACTTATAAAATTTCTATTATTGCAGCATTTTTTAATGTTTTTCTTGGAACATTAGCTGCTTACGCTTTTTCACGACTTCAGTTTAAAGGACGCAGGGCAAGCTTGTTGACGTTAGTTATTGTTCAAATGTTTCCATCGTTTTTAGCATTTGTGGCTATTTACTTATTATTTTTTCAGATAAGTGATGTAATACCAATAATGGGCCTAGGAACTCATTTTGGATTGATACTTGTTTATCTTGGCGGATCTATTGGTTTTAACTCATGGTTAATTAAGGGCTTCATGGACACAATCTCTCCTTCTCTTGATGAGGCAGCAAAGGTTGATGGTGCTTCTGAATTTCAAATATTTAGTAAAATTATCGCCCCACTCACAAGACCTATATTGATAGTGATATTTGTCATAACGTTTATAGGAATTTATTCCGACTACATCCTTGCTGCAATTTTCTTAAAAGATAAAAACCTATGGACAGTTGCTGTTGGTATAAATACGGTATTTGTTGATGATTTCAATGCAGACTGGGGAGTAATAGCTGCTTCCTCTGTAATAGCTGCGACACCGATAGCAATGCTTTTTATATTCTTTCAAAAACAAATTACAGGAGGATTAACAGCAGGTTCTGTGAAGGGATAAATCTTTATAATTATTAGCCCAATTCTAATTAATAAATTAAAATTCATATATCAGTTCTATAGGAGGAAACTTGTCAAAGCTACATGAATATCTAAAATCTCAAGAATCATTAATTACTTCATCAGTCGAAGGAAAAACATTAATAGATTTTATTGATAGAAATGCTGAAGAGTACCCTGATTATCCTGCATTAAATACACCAGCTAATTCTGAATATTCTGCCTGGGATTCCATGTCTTGGTCTGAATACAGAGATGCAGCAAAAAATTTAGCATCTGGTCTTATTGACCTTGGCTTAAGTCCAGGAGATACTGCTTTTATCATGTCAAACAACACTAAAGAACACAATATTTCTGATTTAGGAATAGTTTATTGTGGAGCAACACCTTCAACTCTTTATAAACAATTAAAATATAACCAAATTGAATACGTAGCTAACCTTATGGAAGCCAAGGTGGCAATTGTTGGTGATCTCGAGCTCTTTGAAGAAGTCAATAAAGCTAAAAAAGATTGTCTAAATCTTAATGCCATTGTATTAATAGATGGCTACGAAGAAAAAAAAGATCTGGATTATGTTTATAGTTATCACGACTTAATTGAAAAAGGAAAAGAGATTAATGGTTCTGATTCTTCAAAACTAGATGAAGCAATTGCAACAATTACTCCAGAGACTTTAGCTTGTTTGATATTTACTTCAGGTACCACTGGTAAACCAAAGGGAGTAATGATATCTCATAAGAATGTATTATGGACTATAGAAAGTTTATTTGGTCAGATGATTCCTGCAACTAAATTTCCAAGGATAGTTTCTTACTTGCCAATGGCCCATATTGCTGCAAGATCTGGTGACCATTATCAAGCTATTTATAGAATAGGACAAATTTTTCCAGTGCCTGTTCTTGAGGATATGAAAGATGCACTACCAACTATAAAACCATCTGTATTCTTGGCAGTTCCAAGGGTTTGGGAAAAATTTAAGGCTGGTCTTGAAGCAAAAATTGAGGAAAATCCTAAAAAAGATCTTATAGCTAAAGCTATTAAAAATGGTTTGGAAAAAGTTGATTATGAGCAAAAAGGAGAGTCAGTTCCCTTTATGATCGGAGTTAAACATAAAGTATTTTCAAAATTAGTGTTTTCAAAATTTAAAGAAGGATTAGGAATTGTAGATACTGAATATTTTGTTACAGCTGCAGCACCAATGAACAAGGATGTACACAGATGGTTTCATGCTATTGGTATAGATGTTACAGAAATATATGGCATGACTGAAGATACAGGACCTGCAACAATAGGTGTTCCAGGAAATGCTGTAGAATCTTTCTCTAAAAGATTAAAAGCAGATTCCATTGAAGTACCCAGTGTATTAAATCCAATTGGTAAAGTTGGTATACCAATTCCAGGAACTGAGGTTAAAGTTATGGAAGACGGTGAATTATGTATCAAAGGTAATCACGTCGCTCAAGGGTATTACAAATCAGATGAGCAGACTAAAGAAACCTTTGATTCTGAAGGATGGCTACATACTGGAGATTTAGCCGAAATTGATTCCGAAGGCTATGTAAAAATAATTGGAAGAAAAAAAGAAATATTAATTACATCAGCAGGTAAGAATATAGCTCCTGTAGAAGTGGAAGACTTAATTAAACCACATCAACTAATAGGACAAATATGTGTTGTTGGAGATGGAAAAAAATATCTAACAGCATTAATTGTCTTAGACGGTGATGGGGGAGCAGAAACTTGGGCATCCGATAACAACATTGAATACTCAATTGAAAACATGGCTAAAAACCAAACAGTAATTGATGCAATACAAAAGCAAGTTGATGAAGCTAATTCACAAGTTGCTCAAGTACAACAAATTAAAAAATTTGTCATCTTAGAAAAGGAATGGACAGATTCTAGTGGGGAGCTAACACCTACATTAAAATTGAAGCGCAATGTTATTGCTGAAATGTATAATGAAGAAATTGAATCTATGTACGAGGAAGGGTAAAAATGTCTAATATATCTTTTGAAGACAGAGTAGTTATAGTTACTGGGGCCGGTAATGGTTTAGGAAAAGCGTATGCTCTAGATCTCGGAAACAGGGGAGCCAAAGTTGTTGTTAATGACCTAGGAGGTTCAGTAGATGGATCAGGTTCAGCAAGTTCTCCAGCTGATGAAGTTGTAAATGAAATAATTGAAAATGGTGGTGAAGCAGTTGCTAATTACGATTCTGTAGCAACTAAAGAAGGTGGTGAATCAATTGTTCAATCAGCTATTGATAGCTTTGGTACAGTTGATGCTTTAGTAAACAATGCAGGAATATTACGTGATAAAAGCTTTGCTAATATGTCTGAAGAAGAACTTTCATTAATTATCGATGTTCATTTAAAGGGAGCATTCTTTGTCTCTCAACCTGCATTTAAAGTTATGAAGGAAAAAAATTACGGAAGAATTGTCAATGTTGCCTCACCATCGGGTTTGTTTGGTAACTTTGGCCAATCAAATTACGGTGCGGCAAAAATGGGTGTTGTTGGCTTAACCAATGTATTAGCAATTGAAGGTGCAAAATATAACATAAAAGTTAACGTTATTGCTCCTACCGCCTATACAAGAATGACCGAAGCCCTACTTTCTGAAGATTTAGGTAAATTATTCAGCGCAGAATTAGTTACCCCCTTGGTTTCTTATTTAGCATCAGAGGCTTGTGAGCCTAGCCATGAAATCTATGGCGTTGGTGCTGGACGTTTTGCACGAATTGGTATTATTACTCATAAAGGATATATAAATACAAGTCCATCTGCAGAAGATATTGCTGACAACATTGAAGAAATTAGAAATATTGAAAATGGCACATACCCATTGAGCAATGAAGACGAACTAATTATTATTCAACAGGCTATTCAAGGTAATCAGTAATCATAAATTTGTTGTATAATCTTATATGGTAAAAACTGAAACAAAACACTCTGATGCTGAACAGTTAGTTAAAAGTAGATTAGATGAACTTGTTAAATTTAGAAGTGAAACTGATGACATTAAAGAATTTTGGGGTAAGCAATTTGATTTAGGACTTGCTTGGGTTAACTATCCAGAAGGTGCTGGAGGATTAGGTCTGAATCCAAAATATCAACTTCTCATCACAGAAACTCTAAGGAGTGAGGGAATCTCACAACAAAATAGAATTGCAAATATATTAGGTATAGGCATGGCTGCTCCAACAATTATTGAGTATGGTACACCAGAACAAATTCAAAAATACTTAAGACCAATGTTTACTTCTGATGAGGTATGGTGTCAAATGTTCTCAGAACCAGGTTCAGGATCAGATTTAGCAAGTTTGTCAACTAAAGCTGTAGATGATGGTGATGGTTTTATAGTAAATGGACAAAAAGTGTGGACGACACTTGGGCATTTAGCCAAATGGTGTCTTTTAGTCACTAGAACAGATCCTAATGTTCCTAAGCACAGAGGGTTGACATTTTTTATAGTAGATATGGAATCTGATGGTGTAGAGGTAAGGCCACTTCGACAAATCACTGGTGAAGCAGAGTTCAACGAAGTTTATTTTACTGATGTTAAAATCCCAAAAGAAAACCTTTTAGGCAACGTAGGAGATGGCTGGAGAGTTTCACTTGCAGTTTTAATGAATGAGAGAGTAGCAATAGGTGGAAATGTTAGGGAAAGAGGTAGTGGCGCTCCAGGACATCTTGTTCAATTATGGAAAGATAATGGTCTTGATGATCCTGTTACCAGAGATAAATTAGTTTCCCTATGGATTGAACAAGAATCAGTAAGATTAACAAATATAAGGGCTTTTGAAAATAGAGAAAAAGGAACCCCTGGCCCAGAAGGTTCTACAAGTAAATTACATGAAGCTGAAATCAATAAAGCATCATATGAGTTTGGAATGGAAATGTTAGGAAATGATGCATTGCTTTTTCCAAGAGGTTACGAATTGACCCAACCTGACCTTAATTTTGAAAATGAATCTTTCGGCTTTACAGACACACAAAGTCTATTTCTTAGGTCAAGAGCTAACTCAATAGAAGGTGGAACATCTGAAATAATGAGAAATATCATTGCAGAGAGAGTATTAGGTCTTCCAAGTGAGCCAAAACTAGATAAAGACAAAGCCTGGAAAGATATTCCTAGGTCCTAGTAAATAAAAGCAAACCTTCCTTCTTCACAGTAAATTTGAAGGAGGTCTCCTTCAGTTTGATTTCTTAGTGTAAGTGAATGTCCCATTTCAACATTTTTATTATCTAATTCCCATTTTGCACCTTTTATGTAAAGTGATTTTAAATCTGAAAGAGGTATAAGGCTAAAATTCATATTTGTATCCCTTTGTAAAGAAATATTATTTCTGAACAAGATACTTTGTTTATCATATAGCCAGGTTATATTTTGATAGAATTCTTTATTAGAGATTATAAAGAATACAGATAGCATGTGATCAATATCTCCACCCTCTCCACCAATAATAAAAATATTTTTATCATGAGGATTTACGATTTTATTAAGACTTAATTCAAAATCTGTATGATCTTTATCTTCTTGATAGCTCTCAATATTAATATTTGTTTCCATAACTTTTCTGTAGTCTTCTTTTGAAATTGAATCCAAATCTCCTACTAAAATACTTGGTTCTAATGAAAGATTGTAAATATGTTTTATCCCACTATCTACAGCGATTATTTGTTCAAAGCTAAGGTTATGATTTGATATATCGCTATTGCAATCGCCACCTATCGAAATTAATACATTTTTCATAAATTAAAAGTTATATATATAGTTTAATGCTAAAAAATTTCTCACATATCTCAAATCATGTAACATTAATAGCATGAGTGATGAATTAAATTTTAAAATTGGTGATGAAGCCGTAAAAACAATTATTGAACTCCGCGACCAAGAACCAGGTGAAAAAGAGTATGCTCTTTTCCTCCAGATTGATGGTGTACATGGAAATCAATTTACATATGACTTGAGTTTTTTAGATGTTGAGCAAGCTCGTTCAGATGACAAAAGAGTAGATTTTGGTGACTTAGTTGTAATTGTCGCTGCTAAAGATATAGATAAATTTGAAGGAGCAAGTTTGGATATGTCAGATGACCCTCAAGCACCTGGGTTGACAATGGACAATCCTAATACTCCTAGTCCAGCAATGATTGGTAATCCTGAAGATTTACCTGAATTGAAAGGTGAATTTGCTGAAAAAGTCCAAGCTGTTCTTGAAAGCCAAATTAATCCCGCAATTGCTTCCCATGGTGGAGCAGCTCAATTAATTGGTGTTGAAGGAACTGATATTTATTTAAAACTCGGTGGTGGTTGCCAAGGTTGTGGAATGGCACAAGTTACACTTACTCAAGGTATTGAAGCTTCATTAAGACAAGCTGTTCCTGAGATTGGTAACATTATTGATGCAACAGATCACGCTGCAGGGGATAATCCCTACTTTGCATCACATTAAATATTAATTACAGTCTTTCCTATATTTTTCCTATTTAGGAAATTCTCAAGTGCTACTGGTGTTTCTTCAAGTTTGTATACATTGTTAGGCACAATTTTAAGTTTGTTGTCGTTGATAAATGAAACAAGTTCAGAAAAGTCCTGAGCTGTTTCTTTTGGAGATGTATTAGTCCATCGACCCCACCATACTCCAACTATTGACACGCCCTTAACCAAAGTAAGATTTAATGAAATTTTAGGAATTTCTCCGTTTGCAAACCCAATTACTAAATGTCTTCCATTAAACGCTGTAGCACGCAGTGCTTGTTCAGACACATCGCCGCCGACAGGATCCATGACAATATCTACTCCTAAGCCATTCGTAAGTTCTTTAACCGTTTCTTTTAGAGGTTCTCTATCGTATCTTATTATCTCATCAGCACCTAAGCTTTTAACATAATCTTCCTTTTCATCAGATCCCACCGCGCATAATGTTTTTAATCCCATTATTTTTGCTAACTGTATAGAGGCAGTGCCTATACCTCCCGATGCTCCAAGCACTAGAAGAGATTCCCCATTAGATGCTTCAGCTCTTCGTTTTAGTGCATAGTACGCAGTGCCATAATTTATAGGCAAGCTGGCACCTGCAAGTGAATCAAAATCATCGTTAACAGGTATTATTAAATTTTTATTTACTGCTACATATTCAGCAAATCCACCTACAGGTGGTAAACCAATAACTTTTGTACCTACAGGAATATTTACATTAGAACCTACATCTTCAATCAAGCCACAAACTTCATTTCCTGGAGTAAAGGGAGGATCAATTACTATTTGATATTTCCCCTGAACTAGTAAAGCATCGGGAAAGTTAACTCCAGCAGCTTGAACTTTTACAAGTACATCGTCATCTCCTAAAGAGGGAAGAGACACTTCTTTGACTTCAAGAAGGTTTGGTTCTCCTAATGTTGTGCATACTATTGATTTCAATTTCTATCCTTTTTGTTAATACCCGATAGCTTTTTTGCTAATTCTTTCTTCTCGTCAATATTTACTTTTCTTTTTATTTGAACTCTTTGTGCTTGAGGTGAGCCAGCACCATGAAGAGATTCAGTTAAGTAAGCTACTGCATTTCTTCCCAGAGTCATATTCTCTATAAGTCGAAGAATTTTTACTCTATCTTCAGCATTAGTTTCTTTTATACCTTTTAAGTATTTTTTTAACTCTGATGACATCTCACCTTCATTAAAATCCATTCCTGAAGGCATAGATCCAACAAGACCTCCTGCTAAATCTTGAGCCAATCGACCAATTTCAAATGTGTCCTTTGTTACATGTTGTTTACAAACATTAGCCAATAAATCATCATTTATATAATTTCCTGACTTAGTTTTAGAGCCTTGAAGTGAAGAGGCAATACCAGTTGCGTATATTGTTTCGTTCATTTTATTCATTTCAACAAGTTTGTCAGAAATATGTGAAGCATTCTCAACACCGTTATATTCTGCTATTGTTGCAGCTGCTCCTATTAAAACATCACCAACACCAGCTTTGCAAACATATGATCGTCTATGATATGTTGTAAATCTTTCAACTAGCATTGATGCAAAATCGAATTCACCGTTCATAAAAATTAATTCGTTAGGGATAAAAACATTATCAAAAATTACCATTGCTTCTTGACCTGCAAAATATTTGTTACCTACATCATATTCTCCTGGCTCCATGCTCCTCGTATCACAAGACTGTCTTCCGTATATGTAAGTAATGCCCTCAGCATCTACAGGTATAGCTCCAACTATTGCATAATCTTTATCTTTATCAGTGAGTCTAAGAGTAGGCATTACCACCATCCAGTGTGAGTTTATACATCCAGTTTGGTGAGCTTTTGCACCTTTTACATAAACACCATTTTCATCTCTATCAACTATTCTTAGATACAGATCTTCATCTTCTTGTTCGTGAGGTAATTTAGAACGATCTCCTTTAACATCTGTCATTGCACCACCAATTACTAAATTGTATTTGTGCATTTCAGTTAAGAAGCTAATAAAATTTTGATGATATTTTGTGGAATATTTCTCATCAATTTCAAATGTTACAGAATGAAGAGCATTAAAGGCATCCATACCAACACATCTTTGAAAACATGTCCCAGTTAATTGACCAAGTTTTCTTTGCATTTTGTTCTGTAAATACAAATCATCATTACTTTCAGCAATATGTAAAAATCTATTAATGCTTTCTCCTGTATAGGGAGACTTTACAGAACCAAGTTCAGGTTCATTTACTGCTAGTTCGTATGTTTCTGCCATCGCTTCTATGCTCGGTCTTATTATTGGGTGTGATAAAGGATCCTCAACAAGTTTTCCCATGAGATAAATCTTTAAATTTCTATCTGATATTGATTTTAAGTAACTCTCTCTATTAGAAATTTTTTCCATATAATATTATAGATTTTGATAGCTGAGTAATCTTTTAGAAATCTATTAAATTACTTCGAATAAACCGGCAGCTCCCATGCCTCCACCAACACACATGGTGACAACTACAAATTTAGCACCCCTTCTTTTACCCTCCATCAGGGCATGCATAGTCATTCTTGAGCCAGTCATTCCATAAGGGTGGCCAATAGAAATTGAACCTCCATTTACATTGTAAATTTCATTATCAATTCCTAAGTTATCTCTGCAATATAATGCTTGAACTGCAAATGCTTCATTTAGCTCCCAAAGTCCAATATCGTCAACTGTAAGATTAAATTTTTCTAATAATTTTGGCACAGCATAAACAGGACCAATACCCATCTCTTCTGGAGCTAGTCCAGCCACAGTCATTCCTCTGTAGTAACCTAGTGGATTCAAACCTTTTTTCTCAGCAATTTTTGACTCCATAACTACAACTGAAGCAGATCCATCAGATAGTTGTGATGCATTTCCTGCAGTTATATACTTACCTTCACCATATACAGGCATTAAAGACGAAAGACCTTCGATGTTAGTTTCAGGTCTATTACCCTCATCTTTTTCTAGCGTTACTTCCTGTTCTGAAATTTCACCAGTTTCTTTATCTTTAACCAACTTAGTTGTTGTTGTTGAAAATACTTCGTCAGCATAAATACCAGACTCTTGGGCTGCAGCAGTTCTTTGTTGACTTTGAAGAGAATATTCATCTTGTTTTTCTCTGCTAACTTCATATTTATCTGCAACATGATCAGCAGTTTCAATCATTGGCATGTATGCATGTTTTGCATGTTCTGTGACAGTTGGATCAATATCTAATCTCATTTCAGCAGTTTGCACTAGAGATATAGACTCAACTCCACCTGCTACTACGACATCCATATTGTCAGTAATTATTTGCTTTGATGCAGTTGCAATAGCCATTAATCCAGATGAGCACTGACGGTCTATTGTCATACCAGGTACTGTATTTGGAAGCCCTGCTGCAATTCCACCAAGCCTTCCTATATTTAATGCTTGTGAGCCTTGTTGCTGGGCACAGCCCATAACTACATCCTCTACTTCTTGAGGGTCAATCCCTGCTCTATGTACTGCTTCTTTGATAGAATACGAAGCAAGGGTAGGTGCTGCTGTATTGTTATATGCACCTCTATAGGCTTTCCCTATTGGCGTTCTGGCCGCTGATACAATTACTGCTTCTCTCATTAAATTATCTCCTTAAATATTTACTATTCTTTTACTATGTACAAAGTTAAAGTTTCGACAATCGCAGCAGGCTTTTCAACACCTTCAATTTCAATTGTCACAGTAGTTTTTACTAGCCATCTACCGTTTTTCTTATACTGAGCTTCTGTTAAAACAAATTTTCCTCTAATTTTGCTATTTACAGGAACAGCTTCCATAAATCTAACTTTGTCAGAACCATAATTAACAGCTGTTTGCATCTGAGCAGGCATAAAACCAGAAGTTACTGACATGTAAGAAACTAGACTTAAGGTTAAAAAACCATGTGCAATAGTTGTATCCCATGGAGTTGGAGCCGCTTTTGCTGCTTCCGGATCAACATGTATAAATTGATGGTCATTAGTGGCGTCAGCAAATTGATTTATTCTTTCTTGTGTAATCTCAATCCATTCTGAAACTCCAATTTCTTCACCAATATGATTCTCTAGTTCATTTGCTGGAATTACATTCAAAATATCTCCTTTAATAGATTCTTAGTTGAAGCTTTTTTAGCAAAATTTAACGTGCTTTGCCCAAACGCTTCAATATCTTTTTTATCAACATTACCATAATAACCAAGAGAATATCTTACGTAGACACCCTCCATTATCATTGCATGCTTCCAAAAAGATAGACGGATGTAGAATTCTATTTCGCTTATGTTGAGCAAAGATTTTTTTTCATACAAATCAATTATCTCTTTTCTACTAGGAAAGCCGCCACTTAAAGAAGGGGAGTAAATAAAAGGTGTATCATTTTCATTCTCATCCGACCAGGAAGCAATAACTGTTCCTAAGTCTGCTAAAGGATCTCCTAGAGTGCAAAGTTCCCAATCTACAATTGCTGCTACTGAATTATTATTAATCCTTACATTATCTAATCGGTAGTCTCCATGTACAATACTGACTCGCTGTTGAGATGGAATATTATCAAAAAGTAATTTTGTAGCTTGATCTAAATCATCAATCTCTCTAACTTTTTGTGCTCTAAATTGCTTAGTCCATCTGTTTAATTGTCTTTCTACATAATCTTGATGCTTTCCTAAATCTTTTAAATTTGAACCAAGAACATCAAATGTATGAAGTTCTGCAAGTGTTGAAATAAATGATTCTGTAATCTTTTTTTTCTGAGAGTCTGAATAATTTGCTGCTATGAGATTGTCTGCAATTGTATCACCTTCGATATATTCCATAATATAGAAATCATCTTCTGAGATAGACCTGTCTATGCACAAGAGGATTGGATTTGGTACTTTTAAATTATTTTTACTTAATTCGGTGATTATTTTGTATTCTCGTTGCATATTATGGGCTGATTCAAGTTTATTTCCAAACGGAGGCCTTCTTAATACGTAACTAATGGAATTATCAAATATTTTGAAAGTAATATTAGATCTTCCAACTTTAAATTGTTCGAATTTAAAATTACTATTCAAATTTAAATTGGAAGAAATATAGTCTCTTATTTTTTTATCAAAAAATTCCATTAGTAAATATCTTATGAAATAATTCTCTTGGACTCAAGTTAATTGATAGAATAAAACAATGGATTTTAATTATTCTCAAAAGTCTTTAGAACTTCAAGAAAAGATGATCAAGTTTTTTGATGAATACATATTTCCTAATGAAGATGCATATGAAAAAGCTATTGTAGATTCTGGTGATCCTCTGCATATACCTGACTTATTGGATGAGTTAAAGCAAAAAGCTAGAGAAGAAAATCTTTGGAATTTATTTTTACCAGATAGTGAATATGGAGCAGGGTTAACAAATGTAGAATATGCCCCTTTAGCTGAAATCACAGGACAAAGCTGGTGGGCTCCTGAAGTTTTCAATTGTTCAGCTCCTGATACGGGAAATATGGAAATTCTTGCAGAGTTTGGTACTCCTGAACAAAAAGAACAATGGCTAAATCCACTCTTAAATGGTGAAATTCGTTCCTGTTTTGCAATGACGGAACCTAATGTTGCATCCTCTGACGCAACTAATATTTCAAGCTCAATAGTTTCTGACGGAGATAATTATGTTATCAATGGTACAAAATGGTGGACATCAAATGCTATAAATCCAAGAGCAAAAATTTGTATTTTTATGGGCATTACCAATCCAGATGATCCTCCTTATACAAGGCAAAGCCAAGTACTTGTACCAATGGATTCAGAAGGAATCACAATTGTAAGACCAATGCATGTATATGGTTATGATGATGGATACACCGGACACCCTGAATTAAAATTTGAAAATGTAATAGTTCCCAAAACAAACATTATTGGGGGAGAGGGAATGGGTTTCAAAATAGCCCAGGCAAGATTAGGTCCTGGAAGAATACACCACTGCATGAGAACTATAGGTATGGCCGAAAGAGCTTTAGAGCTTATGATTAAAAGAACTATGTCTAGAGAGACTTTTGGTACAAAAATTTCTGATCATGGAGTAGTTCAAGATTGGATAGCTAGGTCAAGAATTAAAATTGAAGAAGCAAGATTGTTAACATTAAAAACTGCTTGGTTAATTGATAATGTTGGTAAAGAACAAGCAAAAATTGAAATCTCAGCAATTAAAGTTGGCGTTATTGAAGCTGCATCGTATGTGATTGATAAGGCTATACAAGCACATGGAGCTATGGGACTTTCACAAGATACTCCATTAGCAAGAATGGCTGCTGGCGCTAGAACATTGAGAATTGCTGATGGGCCAGACGAAGTTCATTTAAGATCAATTGCAAGAAGAGAAATTAATAAACATTCATGACTGAAAAAATAGCAGTAATAGGTGGCGGTCAAATGGGAAGCCAAATAGCTGCTCTAGCGGCTATGGCTGGATACAAAACTAGTCTTTATGATGAAAATAGAGAAAATTTAGAATACAGATATAAATTTGTTGAAGACAATATTAAAAATTTAATTAATAAAAAAATATATACACAAGAAAAGCTAGATGCGTATAAAGACAATTTAGACCTTAGATATTCACTTGATGAAGTTGTTCAAGAAAAGTCATTTGTAATAGAGGCTGTTGTTGAAAGACACGATGTAAAACTTGAAATTTTCAAACACATTTCAAGTTTTATGGGTGAAGAAGTTGTAATGGCTACTAACAGTTCATTTATACAAGCTTCTGAATTATCTAAGCATTGTAATCATCCTGAAAGATTTATTAATATGCATTTCTTCTATCCACCAATAAGAATGGACTTGGTTGAAATTTCATACCCTGACAATGTATCTGATGATGTTTTAGAGCGTACAAAAACTGTCAGTAAAAACATGGGAAGATCTGTAGTTGTTCTAAAAAAAGAAACTCCAGGGTTTATTGTTAACAGAATGCTTGCGGCATTAGTCGATGAAGCTTATGAACTTTATGATGAGGGAATCGCAGATTTTGAAGATATTGATATCGCAATAAAAAAAGGCTTAAATCATCCGCTAGGTCCGTTTGAACTATCAGATTATTCTGGATTGGATATTCACTATTACGCAAAATTAAAAAAGTTTAAAGAATCTGGAGATCCAAAAGACGAACCTAAAAAGTTTCTTGAAGAAAAAGTTTTAAATGGAGATCTAGGAGTAAAGACTGGAAAAGGTTTTTACCAATATAAGAAAGATTAGTCTACTGAAAATCTTCGTCTTTTAAATTAAATATCACTTCTTTATTTGGTTTGATTACTAAGACTATTCTTTCTGTTTGTATAGGGAAAGGGTAGGGTTTATCCCAATACTTGTTTGACAATTTGTCTATATTATCTCGAGCTTCTTGACCAGTTATTTCACCAATTACTTCGCCTCTAATTTCTACAAACTTAAAAGGATTGTCGTGCTTCCATATCATTACTGTAACTCGGGGATCTATTTTTACATTTTTATATTTAACTCTATGAATTTCGGTATTAATTAAAATATTTTCACCGTCTGTATCGACCCACATCACATGAGTTTGTGGAACCCCATTTTTAAACAGAGTAGTTAAAGCGGCATAATTAGGTCCAGCCGCCATTAATAAAGTTTTATTGTCTAGTGTCATCTGTTAAATTATAGTTTATGAAAGTAGTTTTGCAGAGAGTAAAGAATGCATATGTAGAAGTAGATGGAAATAAAATTTCCGAAATTGGCCAAGGGCTACTTTTACTTTGGGGAATTGAGCAGGGGGATAGTGATTCAGATAGTCAAGTTTTAATTAATAAAATCTTAAATTTCAGAATATTTTCTGATGAAAATTTAAAAATGAATAAGTCAATTATTGACGTTGATGGTGAAATTTTACTAGTTAGCCAGTTCACACTTGCTGGTAATTTTTTAAAAGGGAATAGGCCTTCTTTTATTAATGCGAAAGATCCTAAGATTGCTGAAGAAATGTTAGAAAAAGTATATAAAAAGTTATCTGAAAAAGTTATTACTAAACTTGGAAGTTTTGGATCAATGATGCAAGTTGGGCTTATAAACGATGGTCCTAGTACTTTTGTTTTAAGTTCAAAAGATGGAAGAATTAATTCTTAAGCTGATTGTAAGTTAATCTTTTTTTCTTGTCTTTTTTTTTCAAGCTGTTTATCCAAGTAATATTCGTCACCCGCCCATAGATGAAGACCAAGTCCAAGCTTCATGGCACAACGCTTGAAAGCATCTGATTCTGCATGTTTTGCGTTTGAACCATCGTTTTTTTGGTCATGTTCAACATCTCCAATTGATGTAACAGTTACAGGCTTGCCATCAATTTCTACTGTTAGTTTACCAAAACAACCAACCACACTTCCTGAAGATTCTTGCCTAATTAATTCAACTACTTCCCAATTAAATGGTCCACATACTTCTAATAATCGTTGTGTTATAACAGGATGGGGTACATAGTTACCAAATTTTCCTTTTGGCGCTTTTTTAATCCATTCTTTTGGAAATTTTCGTGATAGTTCAAATAGTTGTCTCATTTTTTTCTCTCCATTTCATTAAGATCTTTTGCCCAAATAGGAGCTGCTTCATTAGAAGTATTAATTACTTGCAATTTAGGTTCTTCATCCCATTTCTTTTCAATAAAAGTATCTCTTGCTAATTGCTTTTCCATACCTTTTTTTTCAGCAACTGCGTCAAGTCCTCTCAATTTAGGCACAAAATTATTTCCGCAAATTGCTATTAAATTTTCAATTTCATCATCATTTAGCTTCTTATTTGTTGTCCAATCTAAAAGTCTTTTCAAATCAATTGTTTTTGATTTGTAGCTTTTTGAGTAACTAAAGACCGTATCCGAAATTTTTATTGCTCCTTTGTCCTGTACGTCTAAAGCAATTTTGTTGTCCACAAATTTATTTATTTTGTATGTACTATCTTTTGCTTCTAACGAAACACCTCTCGCAACAAATAGTTCTTTCGGTTCTTCAATAGTTTGTAGGTCGGTATTTTCTAATTGATCTTCACCACTTTTGGCTATATCCCAAATTAAGTCTTTCATATGTGCCTCCTGTAATTAAGCTGCTTCATCA
>Ga0209404_10000203_pt1 | contig 49543 bp, 33 predicted proteins | sample TroAtlMetagenome_2_FD_187447 | JGI IMG/M metagenome (GOLD analysis project Ga0209404, IMG submission 187447) | Marine eukaryotic phytoplankton communities from Atlantic Ocean - Tropical Atlantic ANT8 Metagenome (SPAdes) (version 2) | ecosystem: Environmental > Aquatic > Marine > Oceanic...
GGATCCAATAATTTGTTTGCCTACGGAATCCTTACGGTACCAAAGAATATAAATAAAGATGGTGAAAAAAGACCAGTTGTAGTTTGTCAGCATGGACTTGAAGGACGCCCGCAATCAACAATTGGTGAAAAGGACCATCACTACTACAAGGCATTTTCAACAGAACTCGCGAAGCTCGGATTCGTAACATTCGCTCCTCAAAACATTTATATCTTTCAGGATCGATTTAGAGGGCTTCAATTTAAAGCTAATTCAATAGGAAAAACTCTTTTCTCTATAATGGTTCCTCAACACCAACAGATAACGGATTGGCTTGGATCATTAAACTTTGTTGATAAAGAAAGAATCGGTTTTTATGGCTTATCCTATGGTGGGAAGTCAGCAATGAGAATCCCTCCACTCGTAAAAAACTATTGTCTTTCTATTTGCTCTGCGGATTTCAATGAATGGGTTTGGAAAAACGCGTCCACACGCTCAAGTCATAGCTACGTATGGACAGGAGAATATGAAATTTTTGAATGGGACCTAGGCAGTACGTTTAACTATTTTGAGATGGCGTCACTGATAGCACCTCGTCCTTTCATGGTCGAACGCGGCCATTTCGACGGAGTCGCTCCAGATGAAACAGTAGCATACGAGTATGCTAAGGTAAGAAATCTTTACTCTGCAAAGTTAGGAATTGGAAACAAGACCGAAATTGAATGGTTTGTTGGGCCTCATACTATCAACGGAAAAGGGACTTTTGATTTTCTTCGAAAACACCTTGATTGGCCGGATAGATAATTATTCATCTAAAAATATTAATTTATTTCTTCTGCGTACATATTTGCCTCTCGGCAAATTTATTTTTGCAGGACCCTCTTTATTTAAAAGCGTTTTAACAAGATCAACTTCCGCATTCCCAACATCAGGAACCGAAAGCCTCCTAAGCCAATTCAGAATAATTCTAGACTGCAGTGCCTTATTGGTGTCTCTCAATTTACTAACAGATAGTTTTGGTTCCAAAGCCCATGAAAAATTCGATTCTAATAAAATTTCATCGATGAATTCTGATTCTATAGACGCGAGCTTGGATGCCCTTAGAACCGTTTTGCTAATGTCTCTTTTGTATATTTGATTTAAGAATGGTATCACTTTATTACGCGTCCTATTACGCAAATAATCATTCTTAGCATTGCTCGAATCCTCCCTGTATCTTAAGTTGTTATGTTTTACATATCTATCAAGGTCTTCTCCAGTAACTTGAAGTAATGGACGATAAATATTTAATTTTTTAGTATCAGTACTAATTAGGGATTTTTCTTTAATACCAGAAAGTTTGCCCGACCCTCTAAACAAATTCATTAAGATAGTCTCAACATTGTCATCCGAATGGTGCGCTAAAACTACACGAGAACAACGCCACTTCGATGAAATAGATCCAAAGAAATTAAACCGCGCTTTCCTAGCAGCCATTTCGATAGAAATTTTTTGGCTCTTAGACAATTTCATCACGTCCACTTTTTCGCACTCAAATTCGTAACCATATGAACGTGCAATATTTCTTACAAACTTTGCGTCCATTCCAGATTCACGCCCCCTCAAAGAATGATTTAAATGACAAACTATAAGGTTATTACAACCCACCTCAAATCTCATCCAGTGTAATAGAGCAATGGAATCACGACCACCAGACACTCCCACCAAATAGCGTTTTCGCTTGCTTATTCCTAAACTCTTAGGGCTTGGAAAAGTCACTATTCATTATTACTGCAATGCTGCAGTATTCCTCTAGGCAATAGCCTGGTAAATTGGCTCAGCACCTTCAACGCCAACAAGCTTCTGATCCAAACCATTGTAAAAATAACTTAGGTTATTTGGATCAAGTCCCATTAGACTTAGTACCGTGGCGTGGAGATTCTTTACGTGATACGGATTTTCAACAGCTTTACTTCCAAGCTCATCAGTAGTTCCTACACTGACTCCACCTTTTATGCCGCCACCAGCCATCCACATTGTAAAACCAAAACTATTATGATCACGACCCGTTCCCTTTGCATACTCTGCAGTGGGTTGACGACCAAATTCTCCTCCCCAAACCACTATAGTTTCCTCCAGAAGCCCTCTCTGCTTAAGATCTTTTAATAAACCTGCAATCGGTTTATCAGTTCTCCCAGCATGATAATTGTGATTCTTTTTCAAATCCCCGTGAGCGTCCCAATTAGAGTCATTGTGAGCTCCTCCAGAATAAATTTGAATGAATCTAGTTCCACGTTCAACCAATCGCCTTGAAAGGATACACTTTCTTGCGAAGTCATCTGTCTGAGATCCATCGAGTCCGTAAAGGTCCTTAACATGCTGTGGTTCACTATCTACATCAATCGCCTCAGGTGCAGTAGATTGCATATTATAAGCAAGTTCATAGCTGGCGATACGAGCACTCAAATCTGAATTATCCTGCCGCCCAATAAGGTGTTCTGAATTCAACTGATTCAGAGAGGTAATAACCTGTCTCTGCTCATTGGGGGACATTCCTTTAGAATGTTTAAGATTTAATATAGGGTCACCTTTTGAGCGAAATACCGTCCCTTGATATGAAGCAGGCATATATCCAGAGGTCCAATTTTTTGCGCCTGAGATAGGTCCTCCAGTTTGGTCAAGCATCACAACATAACCCGGCATATTTTGATTAACAGAGCCTAAGCCATAATTAACCCAAGAGCCTAAAGATGGTTTGCCACTGATAAGTGATCCGCTATTCATCATCAACATTGCCGATCCATGAATTGGTGAATCAGCTGTCATTGAATTTATAAAAGCAATGTCATCTACACATGAACCAACATGAGGAAAAAGCTCAGATACCATTTTGCCACACTGTCCATATGGCTTGAAAGACCACTTTGGCCCGACTACACGGCCCTTGTTTTTCTTGCCTCCACGACCAAAGGTTTTTACGTCAATAGTTTTACCATCCAAAGGATAAAGTTCAGGTTTATGATCAAAGGTGTCCACGTGACTTGGGCCGCCATACATAAACAAAAAGATGACAGATTTAGCCTTAGCTGGCATCATTTGAGGCTTTGGATAAAGCGGGTTTCCGGTAGCTGCATTGGCACTACTGAAAAAACTATCATTCGCTAACATTCCTGTGAGAGCTGTTGAAGCAAATCCTCCACCAATAGTATGCATAAACTCACGGCGATTAGTTTGTCCGCAGAATGTATTACGTGGTAATTTCATAATCTATTATTTCTATCTGTGATATTTTTGTATCAAAAATTAAAAGCTTCTTAGTCAACAAATATAAACTCGTTCATGTTTAATGCCACTAGGCAAAATCTTTGCAAAGCAGCTTGATCATCTAAACCATGATCACTTTTTAATTTTTTGACCATTTCTTCTGCAATTTTTACAGAGTTGGGATTGGCAGGCTTCGATGTCACGATTTCAAGACCTCTCTTTATTCGAGCAGACATATCACCCTTAACCTCTTCCTCTAAACGCTTTGCAAATATGGCAGCCTTATCATTGACAAAATTACTATTCAGTAAATTAAGTGCTTGGGTTGCCACTGTTGTTGTAAACCTCTGAGGACATGGCGCGTCTGTATCCGCAAAATCAAAACCAGTTAGCATGGGATCTTTAAGGGAACGCTTAATTTTTATGTAAACAGCTCTTCTATTTCTTTCTTCAGGGGTAGAATTTCCCCATTTACCACCCTTTGTTGATGAAGTCGCTAAAACCGCATCATCTAATTTGGAGTAAAAACTCTCTCCACCCATTTTCAGGTTTAATTGACCAGTGACAGATAGAATATTATCACGTATTTCTTCTGCGCTCATTCGCCTCATATTAAACCTCCAAACCAGTTTGTTTTGAGGATCCTTAGCTAAGGCCTCTTCTTGGGACCTTGATGACATCTTATAGGTGTTAGAAAGCATGATCATTTTTTGTAGCTCTTTAACACTCCAACCTCCCTTAACGAATTCTGTAGCCATCCAATCCAAAAGTTTTGGGTGAGTAGGCTTTTCACCTAAGTAGCCAAAGTCACTGGTAGTCGCACAAATGCCTTTTCCAAAATGGGTTTGCCATACCCTGTTAACTGCTACACGAGAAGTTCTAGGGTTTGTGGGATCTGTCATCCATTTGGCTAGTACCGTTCTACGGCCAGTTGTTTTCTGGCCTGGTTTAGGAGTAGGAATCTGAGGACTATTTTCACCAAGAATTGGAGGGAATCCCGGCTCTACAGGATCGCCTTTAACATTCGCGTTTCCTCTGTAATGAACATGCAGCTGCTGAGCGTTAGTTCCAAACTCTTTAACAACCATTGCCTGAAGAGGGCCCTTTGTTTGAGGGGTTCTAAGTTTTTTGAGATCATTAGTAAACTGTCGGTAAGTGTTCACTTGTTCTTCTGAGAAAATTTCAGCTCCTCTGTCTAAAATCAAATCTGCAATTTTAACCGTCACAGTTTGAGATTCTGTAGACTCAAGACTCATATCAAAGAATTGTCCTCCTCCTTTATTTTTGAGGTGAACAGACACTACGTTCCTACCTGTTTGAAGTGCAGATAATGCTTTTTTATCAAGCGGCACATCTACATACTTAGTAACAAATCCCTTTAAGTTAACAATTTCCTGACCATTTAAGTAAACCTCAATATCTTCATCATAATAGACCTGCATCTTGAGAGCCTTAGGAATTGAAGTGAGCTGAAAGCTTGTTTGAAGCCAAATTTCAGGTGTTTTCCATGGAGTTTTTCCATTTTCGTTAGGCACTGATCCTCCAAAAGGAGCAATTCCTGATTTCCATTTTGCCTCCTTAGCACGAAACCCAACGGCAGACCAGTCATCCGCAGGCTTTTGAGTTGTGTAAAACCATTTTTGCTCCCGTTTGCGATGATTAGCAATGAAGAGATTTTCATCCGAAACCGATGAATTATTTTGCAAATTCTTTGAAAGCTCAGCATCTAATTTTGCAAATCTTACATTCGCAATTTTTTCAATTGCGGCAATTCTGTTAGAAAGATCTGTAATCTTGTTCTGTCGATTTTTTTGCAATTCCTCTCTCTGCTTAGGATCACCTACCTGATTTAAATCTACCACAACACCACGGCCCTTGTCGTTGTTAGTTACTCCATTAAAAAATGCCATAAAACTGTAATAGTCTTTTTGCTTAATCGGATCGACCTTGGAATCATGGCATCGTGCACATCCGAGAGTCATACCCAAAAAACCTTCAGTCGTTACTCTAACAATATCATCCAATACGTCATAACGGGCTTGCAATCGGTCAACGGGTTCGTCATCCCATTGCATTAATCTGAAAAACCCCGTCGCTATCATTGATTCATGATCTACATCCTCTAATTCATCACCAGCGATTTGCTCCATGATAAACCTGTCATAAGGTTTGTCGTTGTTATAGGCATCAATTACCCAATCACGATATCTCCAAATATGAGGCTTATTCGAGTCCCTCTCAAAACCATTCGACTCAGCATACCTTACAACGTCTAACCAATGCCTTGCCCACTTTTCACCATACTGTGGTGAATCAAGTAAGTTGCTTACAAGTTTCTCCCAAGCATCCGGTGAGTTATCATCAACAAACTTGGAAACCTGTTTAGGTGTAGGAGCTATACCTGTAATGTTGAGGTAAGCTCTTCTAGCTAATTCTGCTTTAGTGGCTGGAGGATTTGGTTTGAGACCATTTTTTGAGAGCTTGGATAATATAAATGCATCAATTGGATTCTTGACCCAATCAGAATTGTTAACTTCTGGCACTTCAGGAGCCTTGAGAGGAAGGTGAGACCAGTAATTTTTTGTCGTCTCGTTAATTTCTGTAATTTTATCTTCAGAAAAAGAGAGAGAGCCCCAGAAAATTAATGAAGAAAAAATCCAAACAAAGTAGCGGAGAGAATAATATTGCGGGAATGTCATCATTCTAATGTTCTTAAAATATAATATATTGTCAGAGTAGAACTGACAATAATAAGGAAATATAACTTATTTTTCTATAAATTTTAACTTTTATTCTGAATTACTTTAAATATTTGAATAGTTTTTTAACCTTGTTGAGAAACGGCTAGACTCGGCATATCTAAGAACCAACCCAAAAAACTATTTTTATAGTTATTTTTCCTAAAATGTATTCACTAAAATCCATAATTTTCACTAATTTATTGTTCATTTTTCTGTGGTTAACTCTTCCTCTAATTGAAGCTAAAAATATTTTAACGATAAAAAATGATGAATCAGATGAGAATCTGAGTGTTTTCGTCAGTGGAATTGACGAAGCAATCATAACTCAAAATGCAAAACTAGGCTTCAGGCCTTACCTACACCCGATCAAAAGTCCTAACGGTAAAGGTACTCTAACGCAATTTAGCCCTGGCCATCACAAGCATCAAACCGGTCTATATTGGGGAATGACAAGAGTCAATGGAAGAGACTACTTCCATAATCCAGATTCAAAATACTGGAGAAGAAAAGCATTAAAAGTCGAAATAAGAACGGGAGAACAAGTAAAATGGACAACTGTTTATGAGATGCTTGATGAAGATGGAAAAGCCCAAATGATAGAAACTCAGTCATGGACAATGAGCATGACAAACAGCAAAGAAATTATTCTCGATCTTGAATGGAAAGGGCATGCCAATAAAACCATCACCATATCTAAGTATAACTACGGTGGACTCTTCTTAAGGATGCCATGGAAAAGAGGTGTCCGCGCTGATACAATTAATTCAGAGGGAAACAAAAATCAATCCGGTGAAGGAAAAAGCGCGAAATGGGTTGATATTGGAATGCAAATCAAAAATTTAGATACTGATGGTCGCATGACAATCTATGACCATCCAGATAACGACGGATACCCAAATCTGTGGCGTATCGATGGTCAGTTCGGCATCGGTCCCGCAAGCTCAAGACAAGGCACATGGTCCATTAAAAAAGGTGAAACCAAAATCTTCAAACATCTTTTACTAATCTATTCAGGCGAGCATGATGCAAAGCTCATTGAGAATAAATGGAAAGAATGGAGCCATTCAGAGTAATCTTTTTTGAAAAAAATTTTCATGGGGATTTTTAAAGTCATTCTCTATTTTTATCTTTTACTTGTTGCCTCTTTGAGTGCAAACAATGAATCCATTCGTTTGCTCATTAAGACAGCAAAAGGGAACGAGAATCCCGCAGTAAGAACGGCTCTGCTGAAAGGAATGCTTAAGGGCCTAGAGGGCCAAACTAATGTCGAAGCTCCTGAAGGATGGAAAGAGCTAAACGCTGAACTCATGACGAGTGAAGTTAAAGAACATAAATCTCTTGCCCTTCAAATAGGTCAAATATTTGGTGACGAGAACGCTTCGGCAAAAGCTTTTGAAATTTTGAAATCAACGAATGCTAATTTGAAAGATCGTAAAGAATCTTTAAAATCTCTAGTCGCACAAAAAAATCAGGATTTATCAAAATTGCTTCCTTATTTGTTAAAAGAGAAAGAATTGCAGATCAATGCCATCAGAGCTTACGGGAAGATTCCTAATGCAAATAGTGAAGAACTTTTTGGAAATTACAAAGAATTTGAGGACCAGGCCAAAAAGGCCGTCATTGAAACGCTATCAACTAGGGAAGATCTTGCCAAAAAATTGCTAGCAGCCTTGAAAAATAAAATTATTTCAAAATCAGAAATCCCAGCCTATACGGCCAGAGCGCTAAATTCCATTTTAGGAGATGAATTTAAAGAAATTTATGGAGAAATACAGAAACAAAGTGATTCAAAAAAAGAAATAATTGCCAAATATTCAGCCTTATTAGACCTACCTGAAGCATCAAAAGCAGATCCCATATTAGGTAGGAAAGTGTTCAAGAATGTTTGTGGAACATGCCATCAAATGTACGGTGAGGGAGGTATACTTGGTCCAGATCTGACTGGATCTAACCGGGCAAATAGAGAATACATTTTACTTAATATTGTGGATCCAAATTTTGATGTTCCAGATGGATATAAGATGATAATATTAAAGACAATAAATAATCGAGTTTTAGCTGGAACCATTGCAGAAGAGGACGAACAAAAAGTTGTTCTCAAGTCAGTAACCGGTAAAGAAATTATATCAAAAAATGAAATAAAAGACCGCCAAAAACTTGCGATTTCTATGATGCCAGAGGGCATCTTAGAAACTATTTCAAAAAATGATTTTTACGCTCTAATAAAATATCTCCAAATAGAAGAAAAAATAAAAATACCTTAAATGAAACCGAAATATTTTCTTACATTACTATCATTTGTGTTGCTCATTGATTTTGCTTGCGCACAAAAATCCGATGCATTGACATTAGTTCTTCAAAAAAGACAGCATCGTACTAGCAATGCTCCATTCCTGAAGCCCGAAGAAGCAGTGGCCAAGATGTCCATACCTGAAGGATTTGAAGTTTCAATATTTGCAGCAGAACCTGACATTGCTGAACCGATTGCTTTTTGCTTTGACGATAGGGGGAGAATATGGACTGTCGAAAATGGTAATTATGTCAATCGGCGCTCTCATAAAAAAGGCGAAGGCACTAAAATTCAAATCCTTGAAGACACCGATAGTGATGGGGTCTTTGACACTAAGAAACTCTTTACTGATAAGCTCCCGTTTTCTTCAGGAATAGCGACTGGATTTGGCGGGGTCTATGTTGGAACTCCTCCAAACTTACTATTTATTCCTGATAACAATGGTGATGATAAGCCAGACGGCGAACCTGAAATACTCTTAGATGGATGGGGCATTCAAGATAGGCATGAAACCCTAAATAGTTTTATTTGGGGCCCTGACGGATGGCTTTATGGTTGTCATGGTGTATTCACACAATCTTATGTTGGCAAGCCTGGTACCCCAAAAGATCAAAGGAAATTCATTGATGGTGGTATTTGGAGATTTCACCCTGTTAAGAAAGAATTCGAGGTTTTTGCACATGGACTCTCAAATCCGTGGGGATTTGATTTCAATGACGTCGGACAAGGCTTTGCTAGTTGCTGTGTCATTCCTCATTTATTTCATGTGATTCAAGGAGGTTATTTTACAAAGCAGAGTAAGCCTCATAAAAATCCATATGTCTACAAGCCCATCGAAACAATAAGGGATCATCACCACCTATCAGCACATGGAGGCGCCCGGTTTTACCTAGCTGATACTTTTCCCTCATCTTACCGAGACCAACTTTTTATGTGTAATATTCATCAGCATGAAGTTCTGATAGATTTTATGGAGAAAAATGGATCAGGTTATATAGGTCGCCACGGTTCAGACTTTCTACCAATTAATGACCTCGCTTGGGTAGGTTTCAGTTTAGAAATTGGGCCGGACGGGGGCGTATATATTCTTGACTGGCACGACACGGATATCTGTGGCAACGCAATTAATTTTCCAGACAGTGGAAGAATATACAGAGTTATGCCAAAGGGTGCTAAAAAAATAAAGCGTCCTAATTTGTCAAAACTTTCAGATCTAGAACTTGCAGAAATGCAAAATCACTCCAATGACTGGTTTGTTAGACACGCTAGAGTTATTCTTCACCATAGAGCCTCTAAAGGAATTTTAGACAAAGAGGTCGTCGGGAAAAGTCTACAAAATCTTGCAAATAATGCTAAAACATCAGGAAAAAAACTAAGAGCATTATGGGCTGCGCACGTCACTGGATTGCTAAGTGAATCAATGAAAATTCAACTTCTAAATCATGAAGATGAATACGTGAGAGCTTGGACTATTCAACTACTATGCGAAAACCTTAAACCTAGTAATAAAGCATTGGAAAACTTCAAAAAAATGGCGAAAGAAGATCCCTCTGCTGTTGTGCGTTTATACTTAGCTTCAGCTGCACAGAGAATTCAATTTAATGATCGCTGGCCCATACTCGAGGAGCTTGTAAAACACGAGAAGGATGTCAAAGATCATAATATTCCTCGCATGCTATGGTATGCGGTTGAGCCGATGGTTCCGGAAAATGCTGAAAAAGCATTAACTCTTGCCGTTACAGGACAAATACCACTCTTACAGGAACTTGTTCCTAGGAGGATGGCGGTGAAAAAATCTGCTAAAAAATCAGGACCTGACCCTTCATGGCAAAAGCACATCCAAAAAATTGCTCCTGGATTTAATGTAAGAAACGTAGGAGAAGGTGGCGTAAGACACATTAAAAGTTTCCGTAATGAGATAGCCGTTCAAACTCATCCAAAAGATAAGACTGTCCCTTGTGAAATTTATCGTGAACTTGAAGTGCCCAAAGGTAAAAAGACATCACTTAAAGTTAAAGCTAGTTACCATGCTCATGGAGACTGGCAGATTAGAGTCAAGGCAGATGGAAAAGTTATACACGATCAGATTGTAGGTAATTCTGCAGTCCAAAGTCAGTGGCTTGAATTAAATCTGGACCTCTCGGATTATGCTGGAAAAAAAATCCCACTAATTATTGAAAATAAAGCTAATGACTGGCGGAACGAATTCGGTTACTGGGGATCAATAGAGGTCGTTAGTAAATAATTGGAACGAATCTAGAAGCCATTTTCATCTTTTTTTTCCAATAGTATTCATCATTAGATCCATTAAATTCTTCTCTATATTTTTGAAGAACACTCTTCATGATGTTTTTAACATCTGGGCATTCAGACAATACGGATCCATCCCAACTAATGCAGATGGACTGAAAAATTGAAATAATTTCTAGAAGCTCGTTGTCTGGTTTCTTGGCATAATTTTTGCATTTAATAAAATCTTTGGACCAGAGCTCTAAATATTTTTGATTAGAGCCATCCATGATCCAATTGACATGATCCTTATAAACATGGAATCGATCACTCTTGGGATTAAACCCATTACCTGAAAATTGATCTGCTAATATCATAGAGTGGACAATATTAAATTCAGGATCAACCACTGCTAATTGAAGTGGGTCACGATTCAACCGAGTCCAAAAGCTATAAAATTTTTCAGCACCCAATATCTTTAACGGTGAATCTTTAGGCAAAACATTCCACAATTTAAGTAAAAGTTGATCTTCAGCCTTTTCTTTTATTTCACAGGCCTGATGAAAATCATTTAGGAATGGTTTCATCTTTGGATTATTTCGAAGGTGTTCATCGGAGAATGAAAAAGGCCAAATGCCATTAGACGATCCTTCAGTGCTACCGGTCAACTCACTATGCAAATCACGGAGCGATTGTTTTTCAGTCTCCCAATCCTTTTTTATGCACATTAATATTAGACTGCTTCTTTTGTCTACTGATTGAACACTCTTATTGCTTGAGTTCCCGAAGAATTGAACTGCTTACCATTTCTGCCAACAAATCATACGCGGGCCGAGTCCAATGGAATCGGTCACCCTTTGCTAATTGTCTGTTTTTATCCAATAACCCATAAAAATCATTAATCGGTACTTTCATCTCACCCATAACCATCTTCGCCATTTTATTGTGTTCAATAATAGTGGGATTAATTTCGGAATCTAGTGAATTGACGTTATTTTTTTCAGTAACTGGAGTGGAATTCGCCCATATTAATTTTGCTTTAGGACATTTTGATTTGATAACTTTAACGTAGTCTCTAGTAAGAGGTATGAAGGTTCCCTTCTTTATCCTTCCTTCTTGCCAACCGTGTAAACCAACGTTGAAGTGAACTAAATCATATGGTCCTTGTGACAACACCCTCTCTAAAACTTCATTAAGATTCTTAGATTGGTGATAAGGGTTAACCCACATATCAATATATGCCTTTCCATTAAGTTTTTTAATAACTTGCCGAGCGTAACCATTAAGAATCGAATCTCCAATCAACAAGATTCTTGGTCTTTCAGAGTTGATAACTTGAGATTTTTCAAGTCTCCAACCCTTACCTTCGGATTGCACCCTTTTATCGGGCTCCAATGCAGTCGGCAAATCTGCAGAAAGAGAGAGGGCCGTTACAAACCAAGCCAATAATATAAATATTCTCAAGCAAGACATTAAATTAGATTAACACACTTATGGAGTTGTGAGCGATAACCGAAAGAATAAAGAGCTATATTCATCACTGGGAAAACTCAAAACGAATTGACCGTCCACTTCATCAACCAAATCAGGGTCAACATTCTCCCAATCAGCAAGCTCTAAATTATTACTCGCTTGAAGACTATAAGCCTGTGAGTTAGACGACCAATAAACAACAATGTTTTGATCCTGCTTTATAACGTTCAGTTCAGGAAAATCCTGCTCAACTTTTCCATCAGATACGTTGACTAAAAAAGTAATAAGGTCACTTTCATTCTCAAAGTAATCGTAGGTCTGTACCGCAACTCCATAGTCACCATTATCCACTTTTTGCTGGCTTAGCTGCAAGCCATCGGTTCCATTCTCCGGAATAACGATTCTTATATCTTCAAATGAACTGAATCCCGAATAATATTCGCCATTCTCCAAAGTTTCGGTGTAGTAGACTGGAAATATAACACCTCCGGGCTCAAAGCCTCTACTATATTCCCTAGGAGACAAGGCATATTCCTCAAGACCATCAGTATCAATAGTATCTTCAAGAACCGTATCCACCACGCCATTACCGTTTTCATCAAAGGCCGTAAAAAGAATTAGTGAGTCAAGGCCGTCTGCACCAGGAGCTAAATAATCTGCAAAACTTATATGGATATTAGAACCCGGTTCCCAAGCGTAACCTCCAAGAAAAACTGGATCTTGATCATCAGAATCAATTAAAGAGATCATCGGCATCTTTGCATCCCATTCAAAGTCGTACTTTCCTATTCCATCTAAAACACCACTTCCAATCTCCCCTAAAAATATGTACTGCTCTGAATTCTCAAAGTTTTCGTTGGTCACTAATGCCGCTCTAGCAGAGTACGCATCATCACCCTCTGTAACTTCAAAACTCAAAACTGCTGGTTCATTAACAGAGGCAACAAGATCCGTATTTTCGTCAATCTCTTCAGAAATGGGTCCCTCAACTAAACCAACTGTTGAACTCGGCTCTGGAGTTTGAATCACGGGAGGAGTAACATTAGTTATGTTAAGACCCTGCACGGCAGAGAGGTAAGTCTTCCAATCAGCTCCTCCGAAAGCATCCTGAAGAAAATTCTGCCTTATCCTGTGTTCTGTTCCATTGATTATCCAGGTGTCATCAATGCTATAAACCTGATTATACTTTCCATCGATAGGATAATAAATGGATAAGCCCACCGCGTTGCGACGCTCAGTGCCTAATGATTTGGCTATTATTAAATTATTGATCGCATCTACTAGATCCTTGGAAATGGATTTCATTGGCCCATTAACCCTAGAAGAGAGATTAGCGGCAAAATTACCAATATCTATGTAATCAGTAACAGAGGACTTGCCAACCCTGGGACTTGCTAAACTATAAGGAATAGATTCTCTTCTAAGCCTTGCTAGGGTAGATAAATCAATACTCCCGCTTTGAATTGACTCAATAAGCCCGCGAGTGAAAGCCTTCATTTTTTGGTTGTAGGCAGCAAATAAATTCATGTCATATGCAACATGAACTTTGAAACCCCTATCCGATTGCTGTTGATGGTGAAAATCCCAAAATCCACTCTCGGCACTTGCAAATTCACCCATGCTAAGATCGGGATTACTGCGCAAATAAGCCATGGTTGATGCGTAGTCCCAACCATCTCCATAATCGATCTCAGGATTGGCAATGTATATGTCGCATAGGTCATGAAAATCAACTAACTGCTCAGCACCACCCATGAGGCAAGTATCAAAACTAATAAAATCATACTTGGGTGTATTATTTGAATTTAGAGTAGTCTTTATGGCGTCTCTTATGTCCGAGGTCCACATAGACACCCCCCTTTGCGAACCCTTACCATCATTATTGTCTCCACCAAACCCTTCCCATTGTCCACCATGATTCCAAAGAACAAGACCTCGTCTATCGGAAGGAAAATTCTTAAGCGACCAGTCTAAAAATTCTTGAAGGACATTAGGATCATCCAAATCCTGCTCAGGCAAAACTTCAGCAAAATTAACTCCATTACCATCAAAAACAATTCTTGTAACTTTATCTCTATACTCAACGGGATAATCTGATCCCTGGAAAGCCTCTTTCTCAGATGTATCAAGGTCAGCCTGCAGAATGATTTTAAAGTTATCACTTCCACCAGCCGTGATCATTTCTTTAATATCCTCTAAAAGATTCAACGTTAAATTACTATCACCATGACCATAAATTAGTACTGTCCAAGTGGTATTACTATCAGGCTCAGGTGCTGGACTGATCACAATGTTTTTTCTGCCAGCTTCATTTCTTATATTGTCTTGCCATGCGAGTTGATATGATCCAGGAGGTATCGGTCTCTTAAGTCCATATTCAATCGTATATTTTGAATCAATTTTCCCTTTGTAATCTTGAGACCATACAAAAGTGTTATCTTTGACCAAACCAACCCATAAATCATTCTTGCTGCCACTACTCTTAAAACCTGAATACTCTGCAATAAATGGTTCAAATTGCATAAAATTAAGAGCATTACCCTGTCCATTACCGCTCTCAACTTTCACTATTGGAGGTTCTGCATAAACATTAATTATTCCAAAAAAGGTTATCAAAAAGGCTAAACAGTAATATTTAGAAGTCATCATCATTGCGAATTCTAACTCAGATAATAATAAAAAAAAGCGTGCATTTTAATCTATTAAAAATGCATTAAGACAATATTGATTCTCCCTATTATTAGGTTAAATTGACTACCCCCCAATTAAATTTAATAAAACCTCAAATCATGAAACTCTTGTTACACTCATTTCTAGGGCTTGCCCTAATCTTCAATCTTTCGGCACAGGCTGACAAAGCTAAAACTGAAAGCAAAAAAGAAACCACCGAACACAAAGACATGAAAATTGTCAGTTATCTTATTGGTGCTGACATTGGGTCTAATATGAAAAATGCTGAACTTGGCATTGAAGTGGAACGCTTCATTGAAGGTTTCAAGGCCGCTGTCGCTGGAAAGAAAATTGAATTCTCAGACGAAGATAAGCAAAGAATTCTAGGCGCATTCAGTGCAGATCGTCAGGCTATCTCTCGTAAACAATCTCAGATGAAAGCCTTTGGATTAGATTCGATTGAAGCCTGGGATAAGCTCGCTGCAAAAAACAAGTCAGACGGAGAAAAATTCTTGGCAGCTAATAGCAAGAAAGAAGGGGTTAAAACACTACCAAGTGGTCTTCAGTACCAAATCCTTAAATCTGCTGATGGCGCAATACCAAAGGCAACTGACAGAATTAAAGCAAGATACAAAGGCACGCTCCTTGATGGGAAAGTCTTTGACCAGACCAATGGAACGACTCCTCGTCAGTTCAGCGTTCGTGGTGTCATCAAAGGTTGGACAGAAGCTCTTCAAATTATGCCTGTGGGATCAAAGTGGAAACTCTTCATTCCATCTGATCTTGCCTATGGTGATATGGGAAGGCGCCCACCAATTGGTCCAAACTCAACACTTATTTTTGAAATGGAGCTCGTTGAAATCACACCGACACCATCTCGAGTCCCTACCGTTAGACCAGGAAAGAAAGTAGGTTCTTCTACTAGTAACGCCAAGCCTCGTAAACCAATCACCGCCACTACACCTCCAGTTGCTGTTGAGTTTCCAAAAGAAAAAGGTGGAAAAATTAAAGTAACACCAGTCGATCCAAAAACAGGAAAAGCGACAGGTGAAACAAAACTCATCGACCCTAAGAAAAAGAGCACAAAAAAATAGCATCTAGTTCTTCAATATTTTCTCCTTTAAAAGGTCAGAGATTTAAGCAGATCACTCTTTTAAATGAGGCGGTTTGTCATTTTATCTCGTACTAATTTATATGAATAAGGATACTCATTCTGTTGGAATTATTGGGCTCGGCATTATTGGAAGCCGAATAGCAAACACTCTGAAACAAAAGGATTGGCAAGTATCCGTTTGGAACAGGACTTCAGGTAAGGATCCAAATGCTTTAGAATCACCATCGGAAGTAGCTAGAAAATCAAATGTCCTACAAATCTTCGTAAGGGATGGTGAAGCGCTACACCATGTCATTGAGAATATTGAGTCAGATTTAACACCTGAGCACATTATTATTAACCATGCCACTGTATCACTTGAGGACACAAAATCAGCCAATCAGCGAATTACATCACTAGGAGTTTCCTTTCTCGACTGTCCTTTTACCGGTAGTCGAGATGCTGCGGCAGCAGGACAATTAAATTATTATGTAGGTGGAGATCAACAGACTCTCGAAAAAGTTCATCCCTTACTTTCTGCAAGCTCTAATAGTATAACACACCTCGGCGAAGTTGGAACAGCTACTGTATTTAAGATAGCCACTAATATGATATCTGCGACTAGCGTGGCAATACTTTCAGAATCTCTGGCTGTTTGCAAAGCAGCAGGTGTAAAAGTCGAAAAAATGTCAGATGCCATGAAAGTGAATGCCTGTTCTTCGGGACTTACTAATATGAAGCTACCCACAATGTTAGAGGGCAACTATGAACCTCACTTCTCCCTTAAGAATATGCTTAAGGACGCAAATTTCGGACTCAATATAGCAGACATTGAAGGTATTAATCTTCCAGTCTTAAAAGCTGCTGCACAAAGCATGCAATCGCAAATGGATAAGGGGCAAGACGATGCAGACTATTCGGTGATATACCGTAACTTTACAGACTAATCGTTTTTTAATTTTAATGAAAAGAATAGATCTCTCTAGGCGTGCAAAATTTCGCATAACTGGTGAGGACCGGATACGCTACCTTAATGGTCAAGTAAGCAACGACGTTAATAAAGTTTCTCCAAATAAATCAATTTCTGCTTGCGTCACCACCGCCAAGGGAAAACTCGAAGGCCATATATGGATTGGAGTAAATGAAAATAATGATGCCCTTTTGGTCGATACAGATCTGAATCTTCGAGAGTCTCTAATGCTTCGATTATCAAAATATATAATATCGGATGATGTGGAAATAACCGACATTACTGATGACTACCTATTACTTCATGATCTAGAACCTGAAAATGCAGATGGAGCCCTATCAATACGATATGGTAATGAAGGCCACGACCATTGGAAAAGAGCCGAGGAATTAGTTTCCGGAGCAGACTGGATGAGCGAAAAAAACCTTGAGGAATACAGAATTTTCCATGGTATTCCTGTCTGGGACTCTGAACTAAACTTTGACACATTGCCTCAAGAAGCGCTGCTGGATAAAATTAGTGTTGATTTTCATAAAGGTTGTTATGTCGGACAGGAAATCATTTCCAGATTGGAGAGTGTCGGACAAGTAAAGCGTAAATTAGTTGGGCTAAAATTTAAGAGTGGACCATTGCCAGAACCGGGATGGGAACTAATAGATCAAGATAATGTGAAAGTTGGTCACGTCACAAGTGCCTGTTCAAAAGAAGGTGATTTAATTGGTTTAGGTTACGTAAAAAGAAACAAATTACCTGTAAAAGCTAACAATATTAAAAAAAATCTTTTCTCTGAAGTCGTTATAAGACATACTCTTTTTACAAACTCTCAATAATTTGTAAAAAGTTATGAAAAGATTCTCTATTCAAGGAGCCATTTTACTATGGTTGCTTTTTCTTAATGCAGGGTACAGCGGTGCTTTCATATACGATCTCGTTCAACCTGGACAAAGAGAATTTATTCTAGATAAAGCAGAGCTAATTAATGATGCGCATAAAGAACAAATTAGAACTACCGCTGATAAAATTCTTACAGACACAGCCAACCCGATCATTGTTGTAACAATCAACAAAATGTCAGATCATGTTGAAAATGAAAACTTTAGAATCGAAACCTTTGCTCATTTCCTTTTCGATCAGTGGGAAATCGGTAACGTCCAAGCCGAAGGATTTGATCCCAAAACTTTGAATAGAGGTATCCTCTTACTTATTTCAAAAGGAGACCGTAAAGCCAGAATACAACTCGGTGCAGGATGGGGCCGTGAGCATGATTCACATTGTCAAAAAATTATGGATCGAAGAATTATACCAAAATTTAAAGCTGGTGATTTTTCGGGAGGTATCAAAGCTGGATTCGACAGTCTTGCCCAAATGTTGTCCGATGGATCCGCTAATGGATATGAAGGTATTAGTTATGGTGAACCAACAAGAGAAAAGACTAAAGGTGACTACATGTTGTACATTGGGCTCATTCTTCTCGGCATTTTTACAATTGTATCACTTATGAGGAAAGGTCAGAGTGGGTTCGCTTGGATCTTTTGGGCGGCAATTTTTGGGATCATATTTTTTATCCTTAAAGCAATGGCATCAGGTAGTGGTGGTGGTGGTGGTGGTGGTGGTGGTGGCTATTCAGGTGGTTCCTTTGGCGGGGGTGGCTTTTCGGGTGGTGGAGGAGCATCAGGAAGCTGGTAATTTAACAGGAAAAGTTGATAAATAGATGAAAAAAGCAAGCCAACATTTTACTGAAGAGGAAAAAAAGAACATCTCACTAGCTGTGAAAGATGCAGAATCTAAAACCGCTGCTGAAATAATTCCTGTTGCTGCGACTAGTTCAGGTCGTTATGACCGCGCTGAAGATATTATAGGATTGGTCATTGGTATGATCGTAATGGTTAATGTTCTAGTCTTTGCTCCACAATACGATAGAGGAGCTCTCGCCTCTTGGTCAGATGGCCTTTTAGAACAAGCACCTTTCAATCTTTTTCTGATTGCATCAATTATTGCAGGTTTTGCTATTGGGGCGGCAGTTGCAAATCGAATAGGGTGGCTAAAAAAATTATTTACGCCTTCAAGTGAGATGAAAGACGAAGTCATCAACAAAGCTTCACAAATTTTTTACGATCAAAGAGTCCACCATACATCCGCAGATTCCGGACTTTTGATATTTATTTCATTCTTAGAAAAGAGAGCTGTTATATTCACAGATGAAAAAATAGAAAAAGATCTAGGCCTCAAAACCATTGAATCTTTATGTGACAAATTAACTGACTCATTGAGACAAAAAAAGAGCCCAAGTGATTCTATGATTGAGATTATTGAGGAAGCTGGAACGCTTTTAGCGGAACTGTTGCCGAGAGATAATGCAGATGAGAACGAACTTAGCGACGCTCTAGTTTGTATTGATTAAATAGAAAGAACAAATCTTCTTAAAATTAAAGATCATGAGGAGTAAAAAAATCGGCTAATTTTCCTACGCCTTGGTTAATCTCTCCCCAAAATTCTATTTCAAGATTAATGCTAGCTACGGCACATGTGATGAAATCTTCAATATCACAATCATTGACTAGGTAATGACAAAGTTCATGCGACCCCGGGTTATGAGAAACCACCATTAAATTCTCAATGCCACTAATTTCTTCGGTGTTTGATATGACTTTCTCGTAATCACTAATATCAGCTAAGTAAAGTTCTGAGATATATTCTATTATGGACAGATCATAACTTATTTCATTAGCAATAAGTTTAGCTGTAGTAGCCGCGCGGACAGCTGTACTCGAAATGATCCTATCCGGTATTAAACCTCTCCGCATGATCTCTGCTCCAACTTTAGAAGCTGCATTCAAACCCCTTTTGTTTAGGGGTCTATCATGATCATTGTCATCTGTGTTCCAAGATGATTTCGCATGCCTAACAACAGTGAGCGTTTTCATTGGGTTTTTATCACCTTTTTGCTCGTAGGAAAATCTCGATCGTAAACATCAAGAAATGCCTTCATATCATTTTTCATTAAGTACATCTTCCCTCTGATTTTTTTTTGTTCTCCTGGCTTAAGCCCGCCGATTCTAAAATCGTTATGAATACAACGGATAACTCCTTGAAATAATTCCTGAGAAGGATCCCAAACACTAGCTAATAACCATTCTTTGTCTTTTGAAATGCAGCCAATAATATTTTTATAGGGAACTGCTGGATGAAGTGGTCTGGGATTCACATCATTTCTATTCACACCAATAGGGCACCAAACCTGACCAGGTATATACCTAGCTTTTAGTTTCCAATTTTTAGTTGGAAGGAAATCAGGAATGTCGTTCTTGTCTTGAAAAACAAAACAACTTTTAATATAAGCATACTTATCATCCGTACTTTTGGTACCTTTCCCAGTGAACTCACCCACACGAATACAGGGTTGCGCCCAATGAGCTTCCGATATTTTTCCAGTTGGGTTTTTAGCGATTAGATCAAAAATAACGCCTGTTTTTTCAGCCTTAATTAAGTGATCAACAATCACTCCGTCATTTAAATAACAACGTAATTTTAGTTCATTGCGTTCTTTATTGATAGAGACCATTTCGGTGCGATGACCTATCACTGTTTTTTCCCATGCCCTTGCTGTTGACCCTGGACGGCAGTAAGCCTCTAGATACCATGTGTCTATTTTTCCTCCAGGAATACTAGGATGGTAAACACTAAGTATATTATCTTTCCATCCGAGAGTTAAAGATGGATTAGAAGTTTCCTTGCCTTGAGTAATAGCTAAAGAAAGCAGAAATCCTAACTTAGCATAACAGAAAAATTTTATTCTAGATTTGAAATAAAAAACCATTTGGACCCAACTATCATACAAATTTGATTTTAAAAATCAAAGCACTATCCGTTAAATGCTTTAAGGCTTTACATATTTAAGCAAATAAAACACCAGAATTATTGAACAATTCTTACGCGATAAAAAATACTGTTAGAGTTGCCAATGTCTTGGTCTGAGAAAGTAGTCGTTTCACTCTCTGAACCAGGAACATTTCCTAACTGATCCCAGTTCAATAGATCTGTGCTCTTTTCAACCTGGTAACTCTTACCTTCAATACTTGACCAAGTAATCAAAACGTTGCCATCTTGCGTTTTCGTAACTAATTCTATCTTTAGCCTAGAAGAAAAATCTAAGGGATCAGTGCCCATAGCAACTTCATCACCATCCAAGAAACCGTCATTATCAGTATCTGGGTCGTTAGGATTTGTACCTAGTGCAATCTCAACTGAAGAAACCAATCCGTCTCCATCATCATCTCGATCGACTGTAGGCTCTCTACCAAAGTTAATAGCCTCAGAATTATATTTACTTTCAATTCCAGATTGGCTCAGCACCCGATCATAAACTTTTATCGCAGCAATGGATAATGAAGCCGAAACAGAATTATTACGCGTTCCATTTCCTTCATTCTGAGCACCAATAACTATAGGCAAAGCTTGGCCTGAAGTGCTCTTAGCATATATGTTCAGTGGCCCATGATTAATAGATTCAACTTCCTTAGAATTTAGGTATAACCTAGAAGTTCCAGCCCCATCATAAGTGTATGAAATATGGGTCCATTTACCTTCTTCTTCAGTATTATTCCAACCCGCAGAATAAGCGCCACCCCAATGCTCAACACCGCCGTAAATATTTTGAGTTCCATGATTTAATGAAACAAGCCCTCCTAACGTTCCAGATTGTCGACCCCATGAAATGACAGATTCCTGAGTACTCGCTTCTGGATTAAAAATCCAAGCCTCAATCGAATGTGGATTATTTCCAAGAATAGAATCAGGGGCAGAAGGACCAACTAACCAGTCTCCTTGGCCATGAAATGAGACCGCCCTAACTCCTTGAATATCCTCTACAACAGGACTCTCAAGCTCAGGTTTGAAGGTGCCTCCGGCTAATCCACTATTTTGCCATAAGCTTACCGTGCCAAGGTCCATTGAACGAGAATCCATTAAAATTTGCAATCCATCTGCAATGATAAGATTAACGGGAATAACCCCTGGAGAACCCAATGAATTCCCTGCATTAATGGTGATGTTTCCACTATAAGAACCACTTGCCAAATCAGATGTAGAAAATGTAATGACATGCCTTTTGAGGTCTAGAGGTCCAGAAGATGAACTTTGACTAGGCGTTATTCCCAGCCAAGAAACGTCAGTTGATAAACTGTAATTCATCATGACGCCGGAAACCTTGTTGCTCACATCAATGAAAACATCTTCTGCATTTTGTCCCTCTCGAGTTGCAACTGTAATCTCGTTACTACTGAGGTTTAATTCTGGACGAATAATCTCAACTCGGATTGGGATTTCATAAGGAGAATTGTCAGCTGTATCACTATTTATGGTAATGATGTCCTGATAAACACCGGCTTCTAAAGCACTGGTATCAAATGTTATTGTATGAGAATTTAAATCGGTGAGCCCAGAAGATGAACCAGAAATTGGACTTACAGAAAACCAAGCTGTGGGCTTCGTAGAAATATCGTAATTAAGTTCATTAATACCAAAATTTGCAACCGTAAAACTAACAGCAGGAGCATTATCCCCAATCTGAACTGTTGTTGATACAGATGCAATATTTGTATCTATTCTAGCATCAGTCGGAGGAAGAATGCTGATGCCTGGAGTCCCCCCAATGTTCTCCGATATTTCCCAGTTCTTGGGTTCGTTAGCAAACTCGTTTACGAATACTCTTTCAATAGAACGCCCCGAACTCGGCTCAGGTGTAGGCCAGGATTCTGAAGCAAGATACCGAACTGAATCGATAGTAATAAAACTAGGATCCACTTCTTCAGGTTCTGGCATCTGCAATCGAATGTTCTCTCCGTCTTTCTGGAGTGAACCTGAAAAGGATCCATATATAGGAATCTCAGAGGGGATAGAATTATTAATACGGAACATTAAGGGATCTCCGCTAACGATTAAGGCAACCCCACTCTGCGGAAGAACCTGATTAGGAGGAAATTCATAAGAGAGACCACCAATTTTCCAAACACTATCTTGATTAGATGGATCAAATAAATTCACACTTTTACTACTAATGTTCTGAATCTCTATCCAGCTCATCTTGTTAGGCTCGTTCTGATACATTATTTCTGTTATGACCACTGGACCAACTAATGGGGCTCCATTTTCAGAGCCTAAAGACGTACTCTCTAAAGAAGTGAAATACTCTTCACCCTCCGAATTAAAATATTGGCCAAATGAAACCCCATTCTTAGAAGCTCCAAATTCACGCTCAGCAGCATAATATAGAGGCTGATCATTGTTAGCTTCAATTAGGTAGACCTGATCACCTCCAGAGCTAATAGCAAATTCTGAGTCAGATGGTTCAACCGCGTCAGGATTCCATAAACCATTTGGATTAAATTCAGACTCATCAAAAACGACGAACCCTTGAGCAGGTACTGAAGTGCCGGCAGGAATCTGATACTTTTTCCAGTTAGCGTCAGAATCAGAAATATACCAACCTGAAATATCAATGCTTGAATTGGATAAGTTCTTAATCTCAATAGAGTCAAGTAACGGAAGATCAGTGTGACTCAAAACTTCAGTTATTATTAGTGAATTATCACCAACACCACTCTCTTTACCTGGGGAACCACCAAATTCATAACTCGCCATCCAATTATCTTCGTCATCATAATCAGCTTCAGTATCAATGATTACCAAACTACTACCTCCACCATCAGCACGTTCTGCCCATCCTCCGTTGTTGTTGTATTCAAAGCGATGAATGATGTTACCATCAGGGTCTCTAAGCACTATCTGCTCTCCTCCATTAGAAAGCGATCCTCCTGCCCAATCAGCAACGATAACAGGCTCATTTCCATAAATAGATTCAAATCCAACTCGATCATTTGTAACAATAATTCTCTGACCCGGACTCATTACAAAATCAGGCAAAATGAGTTCGTTAAATGGAGCGCCTTGATCAAATTTGACACCTGAAAGATTGAGCGGAACATCTCCGGTATTAGTCAACTCAAGGTATTCCACACCGGTCTTTCCTGGAGCATTATACATAATCTCAGTGATTCTTAAATAATCGAGATAATCATTTGAAAGAGCCGGATCAACCAACATAACATAATCAAATTCAAATTTTGCATTTGTATTTGAACTGTCAGACGCAGCAAAAATACCCCCCTTAACACCAGTGGTATTCACCGGCAAATTGCGATTGTAAACTTCTATCCATTCACCGGGTTCTCCTCGATACTCAAAAATGAGCTTTCGATCTGATCTACGAATTCGAATCTTTGCGTTTCCTTGATTCCAGGACTTCGAAAGCTGTTGAGAATAACTGCTTCCTGTTGACCTTTTGACTCTCAAGTAATCTCCATCTTCAATAGCGAAAACGTAGCGCCTAGTACTGAAACCTTCTTGTAGCTCTACGATTAATCCACTAATAAAATCTCCTTGCTGCAAAGTATCAAGACTCATATCTGTATGTAATGACCAATCCGTAGATTGAGGAATGTCTCTCCAAATGATAGGGTGAGTAGGATTAGTCATCGTGAGCCTTTTGGCTGATCCTTCGGGCATACTGAGGACTAACCTACCTGGCTTATCACTAAGAGAGTACCAAGACAAATTAGATCCAGACCCAACGGGCTCCATATTTAGAGTAGTCCAATAACTCTCTAGTAGAGGGTCATTAAAACTGCTCCAACCAGAATCTGCATAAACCGCGACCTCACGCATCATCTGGGATGACTTGCCATTGTTATCAGTAGCATTAACCGTGAATTGATATAGTCCTGGTGAGCCGAAGCTAGACTCAATTGATGAAGATTTTAAATCCGTTACAGAATTACCAGTGGAAGGAGATATTTCCCAATCAAAGCTAAGCTCTGTGCCTTCAGGATCATAACTTAATGAGCCATCAATGTTTAAAGTTTTTGTTACATTCAAATTGAATGAAGAGGGGTCAGCGTCTAGCAATATTACAGGATCAGCATTACCTGTTTTATTAACAGTAAATGTTTCTGATCCAACGATTTTGCCATTCGCATCGACGGCTTGAACCTTGAGTTGATTCGCTCCTTGGCGAAGTCTTATTCCACTAAGATCCCAAGATGTTTGATTGGTAAAATTTGATATCGCTTCAGGATGACCCTCAACCTGAATGTCAAAAGACTCCCATCCACTAGTACCAGAAAGTGAGACCGTATCAGAACTAGTAGATGTAGACCTACCGTTACCAGTTGTCACATTGAATGCAGCATTCAAGGCCGAACCAATTTCATTCCTAGCTCTACCAACTCTGTTGTTATGCCAATTTGTATAAGTACTCTCATTACTTCTGTAAGAGTTTGATGCCTCTTCCTCTAAATCAAACCACGTCTGCATCCTTGGGCCTGTGGCAGCATAATCATTAATCATTTTACCCAAGTAGTAGTTCACTCTTTGGCGGACATAGGGCTTATCAAAATAATTCCTAACACCAGAAAGATTACCAAAAAAAGCCGCTCCGGAATCACCAAAAGTAAGATCTGAATCCCACTGTATTAGCATCCATTTTCCATCATTATATCTGCGTAAAAAGTAACCATTCTTTCCGCGGTTCCTCGTTAAAGTATCCCAATCATCAACCCATCCTCGTACGACTGCGTTAGCAGCCATCATATCTATATCAGACATCCTTTCAATTTCTTCTCTAGTGAAAGAATTTGTTCCCACCTTATTAACCCATGTAGCAAAAGCAGAGTAGTCATACTCTGTTTCTCTAGAACGTTTAATCCATTCTGCGTGATATCGCTCAGGTTCATAGGTTCCCTTCCAGGACCAATCTGCATTACGGTTTTGCCTTCCCCAACCATCATCAAACCACCACTCATCATCAATTCTATAAAGCTCTCCTTTTTGACCGTCTTCCCAGTTCCTTTTTAAAAAGTCATTAGCATTAGGTTCAAGGTCTTCTTTTAGGCTTGCCGACCCACCATTAATAATTGTTCTTACAAATTCATGTTCATTAGCAGGATGGCCAAATAGGTAAAGCCAATGCCTGATGATACGCCCGTGATAAGCCCTTCCTCCACCAGCATCAGAATCAACGGAACGTTTTGAGTAACCCCTAAACCGCTTATCACCAGGAGTTTTCCATTTTGCCTTGGAAAGACCATTACCGTCGTCTCTTGTCCAAGGGCTTCCACTCTTTCGAAGTTCACAATTGTAAATAATGTCCTTCTCATTTGAAATGAAAGTAGCGTTAAAATACTGATTCGAAAGCCTTGGAAAATCATAATCTCTTGATGAACCACCTCCAGTATTAGCATTTAATGAATTTCGATCATATTCTGATATAACGAACCTCTGAGTTCTCAAATCATTAGGTATATTACTATTATCAACAACCCACATGGCTGGTAATTCAGGTGCAGGACCGGGGCTATAAGAGGTGCTATTTCCACTTGCTGCTCTCACATAAAACTGAACAATAGAATTATCACTTTGGTACTGATTGAGTGTGACCGAGTATATTCCATCTCCAGCTAATTCATCTCCATTATTTCCATTATCATTCATAGGCGACGATTGATAATTCTCATTTCCAGAACTCGTAGAACGACGGTGAAAAACATTAATAGAGCTTATAGGAGATGAAGAACTTACCTTTGCCGTTATAATCACTGGGTCTGAGGAAGTAGGAACCACAGGACTGTGAGCTAATTGTGAGACAGTTGGAGCTGCTGAGGATATCGCACTCGTATTTGCAGATCCAGCACTGCCAAGATTATTAGGTAACGTAAGGTGCAAAACACCTCCAAATGAACGGTCCCAGGTATTCACAACAAGAGTTGGTTTGCCGGAAATCCAACGGGCCTGACACGTAAATCTTAAATTATCATTTCTAGAGATCTGAGTAATATCAATTTCACACCTGTTAGCTTTATTATCTCCATGACCTGATGATATAATGTGAAACTCACTGCCAAATTTATCACTAGCGTGATGAGTGCCCTGACAAAGCCAACCATTAGAACCGCTTCCATTATGAGAAACGGTTTCTCCACCACCAGGTAATATATTTGTAGTGCTATTGTTTCTTGTTAACGCAACATTTCGGAGAGCAAGATGAGCATCTCCAACTGCAAAAATATGTAATTCCTCGTAATCACTAGTAGATCCACGAGTAGTTAACTGCTGATACTGCTCGCTAATATTAAAACTCTGCCAACTTGATTTGTTGCTTTCATCTGAATCTGCCCATGCAGAGGGATCTGCATTATCCATATCTGGATGCCTTAATTCTAAGGAACTTCCTCCACCAGCAGCTAACCTTGGCCAGTCACCTCCAGTATGATAATGCAGTTTATCAACCGTATTTCCCCACTGATCAGCTAAGCGAATGAATTCACCTCCATTAGCAAGATTACCCAAATAAGGACCCAGAACTGTAGCATTAGGGAATGCAGCAGATGTTATTTCAGGGTTTGCCGCTACAACTAAATAACCATTAGCTGGAAGAATAGTGCCACCAGGAAAATTATAATCCACCCCATGAGTAAAAGCCCAAGCACTCAAATCAATGGACTCATTACCTTTATTGAAAAGCTCTATAAATTCACCATCTCTCTCACCACTAACCGGCTCAACCATCAATTCATTGATAACAATATTTGAAAAACGCTCGGGATCATTAGGCGCATTCCTAGTACCTGAAAAACCTAGAAAGAAATCCCCAGAACCGTCAGGATATGCTTGAAGAAAACTCTGGCCATCTTCCAAACTAACCGAACAAGCATCTAAAACCGTATTTGATGAATCAATTAAGAACAGCTTAAAAGAGTTACCAGAGGAATCAAACTGAGTAGGAATAACGGCAAATTTATTCGCAAGAATCGACCCTCCTAATTCAACCTTATCAGAAAAATCATTTTTACTAGTTAACGATAGACCTTGAATTGAAATAGACGATTGACCAAGATTAGCCAGCTCTACCCAATCCACAGCACCTTCTTCATTGTAATGAATTTCATTGATTTTCAAATTTTTCCCAAGACCACTAGAGCTCTCGTTTGGCAAATCACGAGTTGGCGAAGTGAAAAGAAACCAAGACCCACCTCCAGCAGGCTTTCTTCCAAGTGATCTACCATCTAAAGGCATTTGAGTGCTAACTGCATTAGCAACAGTATTACCATCTGGCTTTGTTAAATACACAGTCGTGGTTGCAGCAACACCAAGGGATGATTCACTAAAACTGACAGAAGCAAACTCACCAGAAGCTATCGTGATATTACCCGGTATCCTTTTCTTAGTCAGATTTGAAGCCCTATCACTAATATACCAATTACTGAGGTTAACACTCTGATTGGTGGGATTATAGAACTCAACAAAACCCGATTCATTATTCGAAGGAAGGATTTCATTAATAACAACGGTAGGCGCGCTTGGTGCAGAAAGGCTTACTTTTGCACCAAAGATGAAATCTGAACTAGAATTATTTGTTTGCCGACCTGCAGCAGCAATAACATTTTTACCGTTAACTAGTGGAGGGTTGGCTAACGAGATAACTCCCAGTTCTTCTGCAGCATTAGTAACAACTCTTTCTGCAGTCGTTGTATGACTAGCTCCACTAGAAGTTGCAACACCACCAATCCATTGACCATTTAGCCAAAACCCACATCCATCGTCATTAATTAAATCAATAGTAAGCCGAACACCAGAGGTCGATCCATTGTAAGTAAACTCTTTACGAAAATAATAACTAATATGATTTGCGCCATCAGAACTGTTAAGGAGTGGAGTTCTAAGGCCTGGCGCTGGAAGAGCTGAGCTTTCGAAGCCGTATAGCCCTCCTTCGTTATCACCAGCATTTTCTCTAGTCCATCCAGGATGAGAGTAATTATAATTAGAATTTTTCCATGTTGTTCCAAGATTTATATTTTGATCATTAAAATCCCATGCATCCGCATATTCGATGTAAGGAATTCCTACGCTCAGATCCACTTCAGGATTGGAATATGGCTCCTCTGCCGCAGCGGGTTCAGGTGATCCTGGCGTTCCATCGATACTAGAACTAGCTCTCCACAAGCGATAATCGTCGATGGCTCGACTGTCGTCAAAAAGAATTAGACTGTGCCCTCCACCTGCAGCAGCAACGGGCCAACTTCCTTTATTATCATATCTAACCGTACACCTTGTAGTTCCATTTTTATCTTCTAATGTAATTCTTTCACCAGTATTACTGAGATTCCCTTTCCATGGGCCAAAAACACGAACTGCTGAAGGCAATCCATAAGTATTTCTAAAAGTTCCAGGGTCCGTATCGCAAATAACAATCCTTTCAAAAGCTTTGAGGAATGTATTTCTTGAAGATGCTGAACTAAAATCAGGAAACTCAAAATCCACTGCTCCAGTGAGTTTCCAAAGCGCAATATCAAATGGAGATGACGTAAGGTTTTCTATTTCTATGAACTCATACCCCCCTTCCTTAGGGTGATACATAATCTCGTTAATGACGACCTGCTCAGCTTTGAGTAATTGAGAGGGTATAATAATCAGAGAGATAATCGCGGTTAGCAAAAAAGGACTTTTCATTCTTTTATCGGGTTGGGGAGTTAGCCTTTGAGTATGAGGATGGTATAATGATAATATCCTCTCTAAAGGTTAGCATTCACGAAATTTCGTCTTGTTCATTTTAAAGTTAATTTAGAATTTCATAACTATACAAAAATATCGCTATGCATGATTATAAGTTGCTAATAGTGAGCCATCTATGAAATATTAGTTGGAATTTCATGCATGCTTATCATGTAATTTTTTTAATCACAATTTGTGATTAAAAAACTAAAAATACGGGGACTTTTATAAATTTAATTCCATGTTTACCAAAATATTCATCTTCATTAAGCTTTTCTTTTCATTACAAAGCATCAAATTCTAAGAAAAAACGCTTTTGCAAAAAATATCCCAATGCGCAGCAAGGCCATCATATTAACATTTATTTTCTTACATCAAGTAAGTGGGTTTGCTGATTCTCAAGAGCTTCAATTAAGGCAAAGCAAACTTAAGGGTTTGTTAGTCCAACCATTATCCAATGGTGACTTTGCCGGCAAAGCCTCACAAATGAATGCAACGGCAACTTCATTAGAAAATAAAGCCAGTCCTCTTAAAATCCGGTTCAACCAAAAAGTTGGAAACAATATGGACGGTGCACTAAAGGAAGTTATCAAGTTTCTAAGAGTAAGACACCAGGCATGGCCCTCAGGCTATGATATAGAAATCGCATTTGAAGATAGGTTCACTTCTAAAGATGGCCCCTCTGCAGCAATATGTTGTGCTCTTTTATTGGACTCTTTAGTCAGTGGAAAAAAAATAGATCCATTTTTCGCCATTACAGGTGATATGAATGCTGATGGAAGCATACAACCAGTTGGAGGAATTCCTGCCAAAGTTCGGGGAGCCTTTAGTAAAGAATGTAAAATCGTTGCTATTCCTGCAAAAAATTCACGATCTCTTTCTGATCTTGTTTTACTCAATGGTATTAAAACCATTTCACGAATACAGGTATTTACAGTTACTAATTTTAATGAAGCATCCAAAATTGCATTTATTGAAAAAGATGATTCTATCATAAAATCAATTGAAGAATTTTCTAAGGTGCAGTCAGCAATTTTTCGTCATAAGTCTGCAATCCTGAAAAATACTCAAGTACAAAAAAAACTCCGTGAAATCCTAAAACTTGCTCCTAACCACTTATCGGCAAATCTTGCTCTTGAAGTAGCTACAGGAAAATCCCCAAGAACACTTTCATTGATGGGGTCACTAGAAAAAACAGAAAATTTCGCATCTACTCTTATAGAAGCTGCTAGGTCAGGCACTGACCCGGAAGATTCACTAGCTGACGATGATTTAGGAATAGTCATAAGTGATCTAAAAAGGGTGAGATTAAAACTTGATAAGCGCGTATGGTCTTACGCTGATTCAATTCAAGATTTTGGCAAACTTGTCAGAGAATTTAAAGTCTCACCTCCCAAGGGTAACGTCTCAAAAAAGAAAAAACTGACTGACATACAAATGGCAGCAGAAAAAATTGAGCGTGAAGTGAAAAAAATCCGAAACAATAAAGAAATGATGGAAGAATTGATCCAAGATTAATTGTTAGCAAAAGAGCTAACGTTAGGAAGGAGACGTCGAATCTTTATCTCTAGCCATAAGCCAAAGAAGATCAGAAAGTCGATTCAAATAAATTATCACTGATTCACCTAAACCATCCTCTAATTTTATGCATCCCCGTTCTGCTCGACGGCAAATGGTTCTAGAGTAATCCAAGTGTGCTGAAACATGCAAACCACTTGATCCGGGCAATGCCCACCCATCTAAGGAAATGTCTCTATCCTCAATTTCTTTAATCCATTTTTCTAAATTTTGTACACGCTCAGATCCAAAACACTCAAAGCCTTTTTCCTTATAGAGTTCTATGTCTTCAGGAAGAGTGCTTATCTCTCCCATTAGTATAATCAAATCCTTCTGAACTGCTTCAATCTTATTTCTAAAATCTGAATCATCATTCGAGAATACTCTCACTATACCCAGACTAGCATTCAGCTCATCTACTTCTCCAACAGCTATGATTCTTAGATGATCTTTGGAAACACGTCTACCAAACATCAAATCAGTTTCACCCTTGTCACCTCTCTTAGTTGTTATACTCATCTATTAATAAAATATAATTGAGGATTAAGCTTCCTCGATCATTTTATCAATAGTTAATACGTCCTCCCAAGGAATTCTTCGACGCTGATACTTGTTGAAAAGAACTTCACGGAAAACGCTCAAATCCTCAACACTCATACTCTCATGACCTGTCCAACCTTCTTCAGATTTTTGAAGTCTAGACATAAATTTCCATTCACCGCCATGCTTTGTGGCTCTCCATAAGCGGTTTTCTCCAGTCTCCGTGCGGTCTTTCCAATCATGAATTTTCATATAATCTAGTTTAATATTTAACAAAGGATTTGTCATCAAGCATCAATGGGACTTCAGTCTAACAAATAATCTGTCAATATGCTGAAAATTATTAGATCAGACATTCTAAAATTATTAGCATGGTTCTTAGGTTCTCTAATTATAGGAGCAGCTTTAGCACCATTTTTGCATCACGGATGTAAAGCAATAGTACAATTAAGAGTACTCCCAAGTTTCGGTGACGCAGGAGTATGGCTAAATAGTAAACTCGATAATGCCCATTTTGGACGTTATTTTAATCGATCAATGCTTATCGGCGCTCTGATTTGCCTTTACCCTTTAATTCGGTCACTGAAATTAAAAAAGACAGACCTTGGCCTTGCAAAAAATCCAAACCGCCTCTCGGAGTTGAGTGTTGGTTTTATCCTCGCTGCAGGCATTTTATTTATCTTTGGTATCGTATATTTTCAAATGGGAATCTTTGAGAAAACGAATTCTTTTAGTTTTCGCATTATTTTAAAATTCATGGTTTCGGCAATAACTGTGTCATTGATAGAAGAATATTTATTTAGAGGTTTTCTTTTCGGTGCCGTAAAAAGAACTGCTAGTAATTTCTCAACTTTGATTTTTATCTCTTTCTTCTTTGCTATTATTCATTTCCTCAAACCTCCTTTGAATTGCGCAAGGCTAGAAGATGGTGACATCCACTTTGGAACTGGATTCTGGACAGTTGGACAAATCTTTGGCCAGTTTGAAAACCCAATCTTTATTGCAAAGGGATTTGCCACACTTTTTGTAGTTGGTCTTGTTCTAGGGTGGGCAAGAATAAAAACTTCTTCTATCTGGTTAAGTATAGGACTCCACTCTGGGTGGGTTTTTTGCGTAAAAACCTACGATTACCACTCAAATATACCAACTCGGTACGATAAAAACTTCTTACTTCCGTACATAGGATCTGATCTAAAAGAAGGCCTTATTCCATTATTAGGCGTGTTATTAACAGGCACACTCGCGATGTTATGGATCACAATTAGACAAAGGAAGTCTACTTTATAATCTCAAAGAATGATGCTCGAAGAAGGTTGTCCTTAGAAGATCGGTGAGTTAGATTCTTTAAATATTATTAATTCTAAGACATGGCGATTTTTAAGAAACCCCCTTTCCGAGGCAACGCAGATAAAAAGCGTGATATGCCTGAAGGGCTTTGGCACAAATGTATTGGTTGCGGTGAAGTTATTCATGAACTTGAACTCAAAAAGAGCCTAAGGGTATGTCCTCATTGTAACCATCACTTTACTCTCAGTGCCCCAGAGAGAATCGACTCAATCACTGACCCAGGCACTTTTGATGAAACTGAAAAAGGAATGGCCAGCGTGGATACATTAGATTTCAAAGGTTATAAAGATAAGCTGACAAAATATCAAAAACTTACTGGACTCTCAGAGGCCATCATTACCGGCAGGGGGAAAATTATCGGTCACCCAGTAGTCCTAGCGGTAATGGATTTTCGGTTTCTTGGAGCAAGCATGGGTTCAGTCGTCGGAGAAAAAATCACGCGGGCCATCGAATTAGCAACAAAAGAAAAAACAGCAATCATAATTGTCTCGGCATCTGGTGGCGCCAGAATGCATGAAGGCATACTAAGCCTTATGCAAATGGCTAAAACGAGTGGAGCTCTTGCCGTTCATGACAGGGCCGGTCTTCCGTTTATTTCAGTCTTAACGCATCCAACTACTGGAGGTGTTACAGCCAGCTTTGCTACTTTGGGAGATATGATTCTTGCAGAACCTGGATGTATGATTGGTTTTGCTGGGCCAAGAGTCATAAAAGAGACCACTCACCAAGAACTGCCTGAGGGATTTCAAACTGCCGAGTTCATGCATAAACACGGTTTAGTTGATATGATTGTCGAAAGGCGTGAAATGCGTGATCGATTGGCCAGTATACTTGGTTATTTATTACCTTAGTTCCATATTCCATTGCTGAAAATTCTTATTAAACAATGGAATATGAAAAAGCAAGAAAGTGGCTTTATGGTCGACAAGAGTCAGGAATAAAGCTTGGCCTTAAGAATATAGTCAAACTCCTAAAGGCTATAGGAATACATGAAACTAATATACCAATTATTCATGTAGCAGGAACAAATGGTAAAGGTTCAACTTGTGCATTCATCGATTCAATTCTCCAGCAAAGCGGATATAAAACTGGTCTATTCACCTCACCTCATCTTATTTCATTCTGTGAACGTATTCGCATCAGTGGAAAACCAATAACTGAAATTGAAATTGCTAAAAGAATAAACGTAATCAAAAACCTAGTTAGCAAATGGGATGAAGAGCCTACTTTCTTTGAAATTGTAACTGCTTTAGCATTAAAATTTTTTACAGACGAAAAAGTAGATGTTGCAATAATTGAAGTTGGTTTGGGAGGGCGGCTTGACTCAACCAATGTTGTACAACCTAATGTCTGCGTCATAACACCAATCAGCCTAGACCACCAACATATACTTGGAGACAGCATCGCCGAAATCGCTAGTGAAAAAGCGGGCATTATTAAACCAGGCAAACCTGTCATCTCTGCTCAGCAAAACATCGAAGCAAAAGCCATTCTAGAATCACGATGTAATGAACTTAATTCAAGTATAGAATTCGTAGATAGTTCACTGAATTTCAAAAAAATACCTTTGAAAGGAGAACACCAAAAAGCAAATGCAACACTAGCGATTGCAGCAGCAAAGAAATTCTCCAAAAGTATTAGTACTGACAGCTGCTTTGAAGGCATCGCTAAAACGGTTTGGAGAGGTCGATTTGAACGATTCCCTCAAAGAGGAGGGTTTGATATTGTCGTTGATGGGGCGCACAATAAAGAAGGAGCAATAGCCTTAATTTCAACTTGGAATGAAATTTATGGTGATAATAAAGCTACTGTAATCTTTGCCTCAGCAGCAAACAAGGATCTAGAATCAATAATTGGTCCAATTGAAAAAGTAGCATCTCGCTTAATTGTAACTAAACCAGAAACTCCAAGAAAATTAGCGAGTTATAATGAAGTTATTAGACATGTCTCAGAAAATATTCGAGTAGAAAAAGAGAACTCAGTTTTAAAAGCCATTGAAATTGCAAAAGAATCTAAAAACAATATCCTTATTGCAGGCTCTCTATTCTTAGTAGCAGAAGCACTTGCAATTCTCGATAACAAGAGTCAAAATTTTGAACCTAGCGACCAGTGAATCAATAAATATTTCTCGTGATTTATCTAGACAACAACGCCACAACTAAAGTTCATTCTGAAGTCTTTGAGGCAATGGAACCTTTTCTAAAAGATGAATTTGGAAACCCTTCAACAGGTTACGATTTAGGCAAGAATAGTAATGAGGCTGTTAATCAAGCCCGCAACCAGTTGTCACAATTAATAAACTCAAAAACTGAGGAGATCATTTTTACGTCTTGTGGAACTGAATCCGATAATACTGCAATCTTTTCTGCATTGAAGAATAATTCAGGGAAGCGGCACATCGTTACTTCATCCGTTGAGCATTCAGCTATTATCTTGTTTGCTCGCTCAATGATGCCCGACATTGAAATAACAGAACTACCAGTAAACAAAGATGGCCTCATTGAATTAAACGACTTACGCGATGCTATCCGTGAAGATACGGCTCTGGTGACAATAATGTGGGCTAACAATGAAACGGGCATTTGTCAGGACATTTATGAGGCAGCTAAAATTACTCATGAAAAAAATGCTTTATTTCATACGGATGCAGTAAATGCTATTGGAAAAATTTCAATAGATGTGAATAAAGGTCCGATAGATTTTCTATCCATTTCGGGCCATAAATTTCATGCACCCAAAGGTGTCGGCGCCCTCTTTGTTCGGACAGGAGCACCTTTTTCACCATTTTTTATTGGTGGTGGCCAAGAAAATGGAAAACGAGCAGGGACCGAAGCCGTGGCGCAAATTATTGGACTTGGTAAAGCATCAGAGCTTGCAACAAACAGATTAATTTCGGGCGGAGAAAAAAAATTAGCAACACTCAGAGACAGACTAGAAAATAATATCCTAAGTTCAATTAATGGTGTTTATCGAAACGGTTGCCCTCAACATCGGCTCCCTAATACTTCTCACCTTAGCTTTGATAACATAGATGCTGGAGATTTATTAATACTTACTAATGAAAAAGGTTTGTGCATAGCTAGTGGCTCTGCTTGCAGTACTGGAAAAAGAGAGCCCTCTAGAATAATGACAGCCATGGGTCACACCAATCAAAGGGCCTTATCCAGTATCCGGTTGTCAGTTTCTTCAATGAATAATGAAGAAGAAATTGATCAAGCATCAGAAATTATTATTTCTTGCGTTAATAAACTACGGTCTCTAAACCCTACGGATGGGGGGCCTGTTATATTTGGAGAATAACCAATACCCTAATCTTTTATCCAATCGGGAAGTCCTTTATTATCAACAACCCAAGGATTAGTTTTTGCTAAAGATATTAAAGCTTTAATGTCACCATAACGAGCCGCCCCTGGAAGAAAATCTGGGTGCCTTATACTGTTTATATTAATAAATTCAAAACCTCCCGTTTCAATAACAACTCTGTTTAGGTTTTTAGACAAAAAGTTTGCTGCCGCTGCCCAATGACCGGCTCCTTGGAGACCAATAAGATCAATATGATTTGCTCCATGGTTATTCGATTCAATCATACTGATTGTTGTTAGAATATCTCTTACGCGCTTAACAAAGAGACTATAATTATAACCATGAGTGTAGGCTGCGGCTTGTCGCTTATTGGCTACGGTTCTTGTAACTTCAATAGGCTTACCATCCTTTAAAAATTCACCTTGCATAAAAAGGTCTATACCACAAACCGCAGTTCCCTGACTTAAAACATTTAAAACATCTTCCTTCAGCTCAGACGAGTTTGCACCGTTTTTATAGAGTCCACTTTTACCCAATGCGTTTAACCATATAACAACTCTTTTATTCCATGAATTCTTTGGGTAAAGAAAAAGCGCTGGGATGCTTTCTTTACTAGTTTTGTTGTTAATAAGACCACACATTTCCACATATTGATCTTCTTGATTTTTTAATGTTAATTCCCACTCAACGTCATTATTTCTCTCTGAGTCCAAACCAAGAACTGCCTCCCAACCTTTCCTTGCAACCTCGGAGTTATTAATAATTTTTTTATTAATGTCTTCAGTTAGATAATTTAGTAATTCAATCTCAAAATCTTCCCCTCCGGAGGGCATTGGATAGTCCTTATCCCAAACAGTCAATACCTCTTTGGTCAACCTTTTGTGAGGTTTTTCAATTTCAGGTTTTTTATGTCCAAGGCTTAAGTGTCTATTGAACCATCTATACATAGATCTTCTTGAGGGTAGATTGTAGTTGTGGTCAAATTCTATACGATTATGAAGCATGACGTTTTGAGGGTATCCTAGGACTTCGTAAGTTTTTTTTAATTGAGGAAAACCTTTTGTAGTCATTTCTTTGGTCCAATCATTGGCGGTAGTTAGGCCAAGTGGCTTAGGTGCAAACAAAGCAGCAAAAGCCACATTTCCTTCATTAACCCTAAGAAGTGATGCGTTTTCACATGTGCAGCCACCTTGCATTGCGGTAGAAACCATAACAGCTGGCATTGAAACTTTTACTCTAGAATCAAGTGCTGAGACCATGAACGTTTGAGTGCCACCACCGCTGGCACCAGTCACCCCTATCCTATCAGGATCAACATCCTCCAGCGTTTGAACAAAATCTATTGCTCTAATGGAATTCCAAGTCTGAAGCATTAAAATGCTTTGAAGATGAGATTCGGCTTGAGGACTATAGAGCCCCCACTCTTTCTTCGCGATCATTGCAGGTCTCTGGCGGGCGAACCGGTGAGTAATCTCATGGGAAATCTGATGATTATCAGAATCACCCATCATGTCATATTGAAAAACTGTGCATCCGAGTCGAGCCAAGCCAATACAACGAGCTTGATATGGATTTCTTGCACTATCTAAATTATTTTCGGCACCAATCTTAATCTCTTTTTTTGCTTTTGATTCACCAGCGTCGTAAAAACGTGCATCTTTCCAATGACCGTGTGGACATAAAATACCAGGTCTTTTTTCCATTTTTGAGTTAGGCCTGTAAAGAGTTCCTGTTAGAAAAAAACCAGGGAGCGTCTCAATAAAAACTTTTTCGATAGTAAAATCCCCACAGTTTTTTTTGTCTCTGACAACAGCATTTAAAGGAGAACGTGTAGGCTCTGGATAAAGTCCAGCGGCTACTCTTAACTCGTGTCTAATTTTAGAAGATCTTTTTTTCCACTCTGTTTTTGAAGAAGGAGGGTCAAAGGGGAAATAGCCGTTTAAATCTTTTAATGGTAAGAGCCTGATATCATCGGGTAGTTGTCCATTTTTCAGAGCAAGTGGAGCGGCAACTAATTGATTAATTAATCCTAGTATCAATATAAAACGCCATGGAATAAATTTAATCATGATCAAATTATGACACTCTTAATAGTTAAGTCTCAAGCATGATGATTCAGTAATGTTAAGTTTACTTGAATTTTAAGTAGATTAAGTAAACTTGTTGTTTTTATCCCCTTAAATTCTAATCCATAAAATGCATAAAAAGAGGAGAAGACACTTAGTTGTCACCTTTGCCCTCTTCAAGACGGCTATCCTGGCCACCTTGTTAACTTTTATATCCAGTGGAATCGTCCTAACAGTATATGGCATTTTAGCCAAGAGTTATGACCTCAAGCAATTAGGCAGGATGCCTTTACCTTCCATCGTATATGACTGCCGTGGAAATGAAATTGGTAAAATTCATGGATCTAAGCTGAGATTTGTGCCACTCAATGAAGTATCAAACGACTTTAAGAAAGCGCTTATTATTAGAGAAGATGTTCGTTTCTATGAGCACAAAGGTATAGATCCGACTGGGATTTTAAGAGCACTGTATAGAAACGTTTTCAAAAACAAGAGAGAAGGCGCCAGTACTATTACAATGCAACTAGCTAGAAATAGTTTTAGTGAATTGATGAGTCAAAAAACTCTCCACAGAAAATTAATTGAAGCACAACTGGCCAGAAGAATAGAAAATGAATATAGCAAAGACCAAATCCTAGAATTTTATATGAATAGAATCTTTTTTGGTTCTGGCATTTATGGAATCGAAAACGCAAGCCTTTCGTACTTTGGAAAAAGAGCCATGGATATGAATTTAAGTGAAGCCGCAATGCTTGCTGGAATCATTCGAGGACCAAATCGTTTTTCTCCATTTAGAAATTTTGAAGATGCAAACGAACAGAGAAAGACTGTTCTACACCGAATGCATGAAGAGAAAATAATCACTAGGAATGAATTTCAAAACGCAATGCTTACGGGTGTACAAATTCTTCCACGAAATTTGAATAAAAAAGAGACAGTAAAAAGTTATGCCATGGACGCAATTCAAAGAGAGCTTAATAATGCTTTAAGCGAATCAAATACTGAAGATGGAGGGCTTGAAATTCATACAAGCATTGACCTTCGACTTCAAAATACAGTTGAAAAAATATTAGAGAACGGCCTTCAAGCCGTTGAGAAAAAGCCAGGATACTCGCATACAACTAAAACCCAATACAATTCAAGTAAACTAAAGAAAGCGCCAGATTACCTCCAAGGTGCGGTTGTTATAATGGACAATAAAACTGGAGCAGTGCTCACGATAGTCGGAGGTAGAGACATTAATGATTCACAATTTAATAGAGCCATTAATGCAAAAAGACCATTGGGTTCAATTTTTAAGCCTTTCGTTTATACCGCCGCCTTCAATCAAGGTTTAATGCCTGGGTCGTTAATTGACGATGGACCAATAAAAAGAAATGAAATCGAAGATTCTGAAAAAAATTGGATGCCGCGCAACCATGATATGAAATCCTACGGCTTTCAAACTGCTAGTTTTGGACTCTACAAATCTAGAAATACAATGTCAGCGAGAATTGGAAAAATAGCGGGTGTGCATAATGTAAAAATGCTCTCTGATAAAGTTGGACTTAAAATTTCAAATCCAATCCCCCAAATATTTCTGGGCAATGTAAATTCAGACCTCCAATCAATAACCAGCGCATATACTATTTTCCCCAACTATGGAAGAAGGGCGCCATCATTCACAATACGCTCAATTGATGACATCAATGGACAGACTTTTTACAAAGCTGCTGCACAAACATATCCAGCAATTTCCTCAGGACCTATAACAATGACATGCATGGCGCTTGAAAAAGTAATGTCTAAAAATGGCTCAGGCTCAGGTGCAAAATCCCTAGGCTACAAAAAGCAAGTGGGCGGGAAAACAGGAACTACAAATGATTCAAAAGATACTTGGTTTGTTGGCTTTTCCAGTAGGGTCACTTGTGGAGTTTGGGTTGGGTTAGACAAGCCAAAAACAATTTTAAAGGAGGCTTATGGAAGCAACGTCGCTTTGCCTATATGGACAAAAATTATGCAAGAATGTGAGAAGTTTGGATATACAGCAGAAAGCATGATCCCTCCAATTCCAATGAGTCAATTGAAGCTTTGTAGAATAAGCGGAAAACGAGCATCAAAAGAATGCATTCGAAGTGGAAATAGTTATCTTGAAAAGATTCCCTATGACTCAATTCCAAAAGATTATTGCCAAATACATTCCCATGTCAGGCTATCAAAGAATCTCGAAAAAAAACCAGAAAGATTAAAGGTTCTAAAAAAACTCTTTAAGTCTAATTAGTCTGGCACTGATTCCATTATTTCCTTAACTGCTAGATTGACGTCATCTGTACGCATAAGGCTTTCTCCAACTAAAACAGCATCAGCTCCCCAGCCGGCCACGAGAGCAGCATCTTCGGGAGTTTTAATTCCACTTTCGCTCACAAAAAAGATATCCTCTGGAACTTCTTCACTTATCTTTTCAGTGTTTTTCAGATCCACTTCAAATGTTTTAAGATTTCTGTTATTTACACCAATAATTTTTACGTCTGTATCCAAAGCTCTTTCCAACTCTTTTAGATCATGAACTTCCATCAAAACTTCAAGCTGATAGGTATAGGCACAATCTAGAAGTCGCTTCAATTCGTCTTGGTCTAAGGCGGCTACGATTAAAAGAATGGCATCAGCTCCAGCTACAGAGGCTTCGTAAATTTGCGCTTCATTGATAATAAAATCTTTCCTTAAAATTGGAATTTCTACTTCTTGTCTAATCTTGACTAAATATTCTAGCCTGCCGCCAAAGAACTTTTCATCTGTAAGTACAGAAATCGCACTCGCTCCAGCCGCTGCATATTTTTTTGCCTGCAACACAGGGTCAAATTCCTTTGCAATGACTCCTGCAGACGGTGACGATTTCTTCACTTCAGCAATTAGCCCTAACTTTTCGGAACCTAAATCAATCGAAGACGATAATGAGCGAAATTCGTTTCTTTCAAGTGCGGCATAACGAAGCTTATCTGCTCTAAGTAAAAGAGGTTCTATTTCCTTTCTCTTATGCGCTATTATTTCGGCTAATTTATCAGACATGAGCTTCAAAGGAAAAGCATAGCCATTTTGTAGATAACATCAAATCGTGGTTCTATAACTTTAAAGATCCGAATTTACTCGCACACTTTAACATTTCATTTCATTGTAGAAATATGTCAAAATTTAGTCAAACTCGCAGAAATTTTCTCAGAAACACCTCAGCGCTTACTGCAGCGCCTCTCATAATACCAAATTTAGCTTCCTCAGCTTCGCCGAATGGTAAGATCAATCACGCGGTAGTGGGAACAGATGGTCAAGGGTGGAGTGATTTGAGTAATATTGCGACACATCCAAATGTAAACATTACAGCCATTTGTGATGTTGACACATCAAGGATGGCTAAGGCTGCGGCTAAATTTCCTGATGCTCGAAAGTATCAAGATTGGAGAGATCTACTGGAATCTGAAGGTGATAGAATTGATTCAGTTCAAGTCGCTATTCCTGATCATATGCATGCCAGTGTATCAATAGCTGCCATGAAAAAGGGCAAACATGTTTACTGCGAAAAGCCATTGGCCCACGAAATATCAGAAGCTAGAGCAATGGGGGCATGGGCAAAGAAAAGTGGTGTCGTTACTCAAATGGGAAACCAAATTCAATCAAGCATCGAATATCGCTCCGCGGTTATCTTAATTCAAAATGGTGTAATAGGAAAAATAAAAGAAGTTCATGCATGGGCTGGCGCTACTTTCCCTGGTAGCGGAAGGCCTGCTGGCGAGGACCCTGTTCCCAAAAATCTTGACTGGGATAAATGGCTAGGAGTAGCTCCAGAAAGACCTTACAAAAATGGAATATATCACCCTTTCAATTGGCGAGGCTGGCAAGACTTTGGCACTGGTCCAATTGGAGATTTCATGTGCCACATAATGGATTCACCATTTAAAGCACTCGAACTTACAGCTCCTAAAAGCGTTATCACAACTGGCGTACCAGAAAGATGGGCAAATGACGAAAAAATTCATTCAGAAAATTGGCCTGATTGGGCAACTTATGAATATGATTTTCCAGGCACAAAATGGACAACCGGAAAATCGCTTAAAGTTTTTTGGTATGATGGCGGAAAAAAACCACCCAGAAAACTTGCAGGTTTCGAAAAAGATGAAAGGCAATTACCTGGCAGTGGTAGTTTATTCATTGGTGAAACGGGCAACTTACTCTTACCTCATGTTGGTGGACCTCAATTAGTTCCATATTCCAAAAATCAAGGTATCGAAAGACCTAAGCTTAAAGGTCGAAGTCATTATCATTCCTTCATTGATGCTTGCCTTGGCAAAGACGCCACCACATCCAACTTTGGTTTTGCTGTACCGCTTACAGAAACAACTCTATTGGGTAACATTGCGAATCGTTTCCACGGTAAAAAACTTGAATGGAATCAAAATAAAATGGTTATTCCGAATCATTCCGAAGCAAATTCCTTAGTTAAAAAAATTCCAAGGGATTTCTCATAAGATAGAAATATAACAATGAATTAATCTATCTATTTATCCTATTATTCTAGTATTTGAGACTATTCGGCTATCAATCAGACTAAAAACTTCTTGAAGACCAACCTTTGAAGGCTAAAATCCCTACCCGCACATGGAAAAGCGGGTGTAGCTCAGGGGTAGAGCGCAACCTTGCCAAGGTTGAAGTCGTGAGTTCGAATCTCATCACCCGCTCCATTTTCCATCAAACTTTAAATTGTTGATCAACTGCAGACCAACTAAACCCTCAACATTAAATCAATGTTAGTTTGGTCAAAGATAATTTCTGCTAATGAACAAAGTTCTATTGAAGAGCGTTTTTTAAATATGGGTCAGACTAATGCCGTTATTAGAAAGTTATCAGGATCCGAAAAATTACATATCGAAGTTTACCTAAAAAATAAAAAGGAAGCTCAAATATTAAAGAAAGAATTAGGGGGTAAGGTTAATAAATTAGAATATAAAAATTGGGCTAAAATCAATGCTTCATCTAATCGACCACTAATAAAGATAAGAGATAAAATTCTAATCACTGACAACTCAGACGCAAAACAAATAAACAAAATTAAAAGACAATATCCAAAGAAAATAGTTATCTCAATACCAGCGGCTCTAGCATTTGGCACTGGAGATCATGCAACCACATCAACATGCTTAAGAATGTTAGTTGACATTGCTAAAGAATATCAAAAGGGAAATGAAAAATGGTCATTCTGTGATATTGGATTAGGAACAGGAATATTACCCATAACCGCAAGTTTGATGGGAGCTTTTAAGGTTGAAGGTTTTGATTTTGATCCTGAAGCGATTGCTATTGCGAAACGTAATGTGATCATCAATTTACGAAATAAAATTAATATTTATGAGCAAGACTTATTTGATTGGTCTCCTAAAAAGGGAGCTTCATGGAACGTTATTACTGCCAATATTTTTGCAAATGTTCTTAATCCTAACTTAAAGAAAATTTGGAATAGAGTTGCTGATAACGGATATCTTTTACTTTCAGGAATATTAGAAGAACATCATAATAGCGTTCTGCAAACTGCTCAAAAAAATGGATTGCCTGTACCTAAATTATATTGCAAAGGAAAATGGGTAAGCTTCAAGTTTAATAAAAATTATCTGAAAATTTAACTTCCGACTAAAATGTTAAGACCTAGAAAAAAATACACTGTTTATGATTTACAAAAGTTAAAGGGGAAACGGTGCCTTACACATATCCATGTAAAATCTCCTGAGGAAGCTCAAGCCGCTGAATTAGCTGGAGTAGACCTAATGAGTTGTAGTTTTGATTCTCTAGAAGCACAACTACGACTTCCCAGGATCATTGAAGCAGCACCTAATAGTTTTATTTCAGTGGCCACACCACATGGATTAGCGAGTTCAGAGGAAGCTATAAAAATTGCTTTTAAAGCTTTAGAAATTGGAGCTAGCTCTGTTTATTGCTCAGCAAGCACACATATCATTGAGAAAATGAGTAATGAGCAAATACCTGTGGTCGGTCATCTAGGCATGGTTCCAAGGCACGTTACTTGGACTGGTTATAGAGCGATTGGTAAGACCGCCGAAGAGGCTAAGAGTCTCTATGTAAAAATGAAAGAGTTGGAAAACGCTGGAGCTTATGCAGCCGAGATCGAAGTAGTACCTGAAAAATTAGCCACATTTTTATCATCTAAAACATCTATGATACTAATGTCCTTAGGGTCGGGTCCTAATTGCGACACGCAGTTTCTTTTTTCAGATGATATTCTAGGTGATTATGACGAAAAAATTCCTAGGCACGCTAAAGCGTATCGAGATTTTCTTTCTGAAAAGAATCGGTTACAAGAAGAGCGCATTAATGCTTTTAGTGAGTACATCAAGGACGTGAAGGACGGATGCTTTCCAGAAAAAGCCAATTTAATCGATATAAATGATGACCTCCTAGAAGAGTCAATCAAGGAAATCAATTCGATTAACTAATCTATGAATTGATAGTTCCTCTGATCCTAAAATTATCGTCTAGAGACTTAAATTCAATTTCAGATAAACTGCCGGATTCAGACAATTTAACATCTGCGAAAGGCGTACACTTTTGTCCGCATATCAACGGTGCAAAATAAAGACACACTTCATCAACAAGCTTTCTCTTTATTGCGTTACCTATAAGCTTTCCACCACCCTCTATCATGACACTGTTGCATTGGTGCTTATCAGCAAGATTTTTGAGCACTGCATTAAGTGATCTGTTAGTGTACACTATAGTGTTTTCTCTGAACTCATCTGTAAAAATCTTTGCGGATTTTGGTAATCTACCGGTTCGTGTAAGAACAACTCTCTTGGGCTGATTTTTTCGCCTTTTCAATAACATCGGTTCACGAATTGTAAGGCGCGGATCATCTTTTCTTAGGGTTTGAGCTCCAATAATAATTGCATCCACCTCAGCTCTTAAATTCTGTGTATCTCTAATCGCTTTCTCATTAGTAATCCATTGCCCTTCATTACCAGGTCTAGTTAACCGACCATCGAGACTCATCCCAGCTTTGACGAGAACCCAGGGCAAACCAGTTCGAAGGCGTTTTGTAAATGGCCTAATTATCCGATGACAACTTTCTGATAAAACACCTGAGGTCACATCTATTCCTTTCTTCCTTAGAAGTTGCATAGAATTGCCTTGATGGCGAGGGTCAGGGTCATTAATACCGTAGACCACTCGTTTAAAACCCCCGTTAATAATGGCGTTGGAACACGGAGGAGTCTTACCATGAGTCGAACATGGCTCTAGAGTGATATAAATGGTAGAGCCAGCAATAGGAGTCTTTTTAGCATTTTTTATTGCCTCAATTTCCGCATGCGGACCTCCTGCTCCTCGATGGTAGCCTCTGCCAATAATCTTTCCTTTTTTGACGATAACGCATCCCACACTCGGGTTTGGACTGGTACAACCAATGCCTTTTTCAGCCTCTTTGATAGCTGATTTCATGAATTTAGTATCTTGTTCTGTATTTTTATCACTCATTATAAAAAATCAGATAGCCACACTGGCCCGATTACTGAATAGTAACCAGTAAATTTATTTTCAATCATGCTGAACGACCATGACAAGTTCACATTATACAGCGAGTTATCAAAACTTTCTAGCGCTGGATTTCCGATTCATAAAGCTATTGAATCAATTTTAGACACAAATCCTCCAAAGAATCAGGCCGATTATCTAAGGCAAACTTTAAAGGGCATTAAAGAAAAGAAATCTTTTTCTGATAGTATTCAATATAATAACGATATCACTTCTTTAGAGGTTTCCCTAATATGTTCAGGAGAAAAGAGCGGGAAAATTCCAGAAATTCTCAGTCTTCTGTCCAATTATTTTAAATTACAAAATGCTTCAAAAAAGAAAATTAGAGCTGGCCTTATTTATCCAATTGTAATGCTTCATTTTGCTGTTTTGCTACCAGCTCTCCCCAGAGCAGCGGCAAGTCGAAACTTAGTAGGTGAATTAATCATGGCTTTAATAACACTTTTGGTCTGCTATTTCATTTTAGTTATTGGTATTTTTCTAGTTCGCCATTTCCTAAAAAAGGCCCAGCATACTGCATCTTATGACAAACTGTTCAATAGGCTCCCATTAATTAATAAAGTAAGAAGAGCTTTTGCCTTATCTAGATTTACAGAAATTTTAAGAATCCATCTCATTTCATCTCACACCGTTTCTGATTCGTTGAAAGCGGCATCAGAAGCCTCTTTAAGTGGTGAGATTGTTGAATCAATGTCTCAAGAAGTACTTCCTTCTGTGAATTCTGGTAATCCTGCTGGACCTAATCTCGCATCACTAACTAAAATTTTTCCTCCAACATTTACGCGATCATATATAACGAGTGAAGAATCAGGAACTCTTGATGTAGAACTGGCACAATGGTCAAAGATTTTTTCCGATGATGCCGAATCTCAATGTAATAGAATATCTAAAATGGTTCCAAAGGTCATTTATGGATTCGTTGTAATAATCGTCATATGGCAAATATTTAAGATTTTTGGTATCTACCTAGAAACTTTTGAACGTTTTATAGACTATTAGATCAAGATTCAAAGCGCATTTGAGAATTGAAAAATATGTTTTTTAGCTAAATAATTAAGAAATATGAAAATTTAAGAATAAACAACTTGCTATAACTGTATTTTTGAACACTGTAATTATGTTCACTTAATTACATAACACGTTTAAATATGCCAGCAATAGCAATACCTAATAAAAAAATCGATTCAAAGCCAAAGATTAAATCTAAAAAAGAGGTGCCCGAAAAGAAAACTGCAATCACGAAAGAAAACCCTGAAGCTGCAAAACTCGCAACAATGAGGGCTAAAAATCTAGACCTAGCTATTCAGCAAATACACAAGGACTACGGTGAAGGTTCCATCATCAGAATGGGAGATGAGTATCGTGTTGATGTTGATGTCATCCCCACTGGAAATCTATTAATCGATCGAGCATTAGGAGTGGGTGGATTTCCCAGAGGTCGTATAATTGAAATATATGGTCCGGAATCATCAGGAAAAACAACACTTACGCTAACCGCAATCGCACAAGCACAAAAAAAGGGTGGCCTCGCAGCTTTCGTAGACGTAGAGCACGCATTAGATCCTCAGTATGCAAAAAAATTGGGAGTAAACATGGATAATCTTTTAGTTTCCCAACCAAGCTCAGGAGAAGAAGCTTTAAGAATTGTAGAGACCCTAGTGAGGTCTAATGCGCTAGATGTTATTGTTCTAGATTCAGTAGCTGCTCTAGTTACAAAACAAGAACTAGATGGAGAAATTGGTGACTCAACGGTCGGCGCACAAGCAAGACTAATGAGTGCCGCAATGCGGAAGCTCACATCAATCATATCTAAGGCAAGAACAACTTGTATTTTCACTAACCAAATAAGAGAGAAAATAGGTGTCATGTTTGGTAGTCCGGAAACGACACCAGGTGGAAGAGCTCTTAAATTTTATAGCTCAGTAAGAGTGGATATAAGAAGAATTGGAGCGATTAAGAATACAGATGGTTCAGTATCAGGAAATCGAACAAGACTAAAGGTTGTTAAAAATAAAGTAGCCCCACCATTCACTGAAGCGGAATTTGATATCATGTATAATGAAGGAATTTCAGCAGTCGGGTCCTTGTTGGATTTGGCACTGGAGCATGGTATTTTATTAAAGAGGGGATCTTGGTTTAGTTATAATGGTGAGCAACTTGGGCAGGGAAGAGATGCAACTAAGGAAGCAATAAAAGCTAACCAAACACTTTACACGGAAATTGAATCTGCTGTAAAAAATGCAATGAACGGAAATGGTGAATTAGAAGAAGAATCAATCGAGTTTTGAATTTGAACTCATTCCCCATTAAGAGAGCGACTACCTAGGTAGTCGCTCTTTTTTTATGCTAAATAAGTAGAAGAAGAATAATGAAAAATCGGTTCATTTTGAGGACCATTCCGGTGCATCGGCCATAACACTTCTGTAGATTCCAGCGGCCTGCTTTTTCAATTGAGTGACGAGTTTGGGTCGCTTTTTCGCAATATTGTTTTGCTGACCGAGATCCTTCGATAGGTCATACAGTTGAACACGACCAATCCCGCTCTTCTTGAGTTCAGGGATCCACGCTTCGTTGAAGTAATACAAGTCCCGAAGCTGGTTCCGCAGTCGCTCGGCCTCGGGATTGGCTAATCTCCCGTGATTAAACAGGCGGTTGCGAAGATCCTTAACATCCCTTCCGTCCAGCACTTTCTCGAGATCATCGCCGAGGACTTGCTTGATTTGCTCCGTGAGTCGATTGGCAGCTTTGAAGTCGATCGGTGATTTCGCAGTGCCGGATGCAAAAAGAGTGTGGTCACCCATTCGAAGGACCATGTTCGCGCCAGTCATCCAAAAGAGCGGCTGATGCCTCTCGAACTTACCGGAACGGGTGAGCATAGGCGCAAGGTCGGAGCCATCGAGATGGACCTTTTCGGGTTTTTCAATCCCGATCAATCCGCAGAGCGTGGGAAGGAGGTCGACGACACCGGCGGGCTCGTCCTCGACACGTCCTCCAGGGATTCCACCCTTCCAGTAGAAGATGCCGGGGACGCGGTGCCCGCCTTCAAATTGAGATCCTTTCTGACCGCGAAGTTCTCCGCTACGCTCCTGTCTGTAGCTGCCGTTGTCGGAGGAATAGACGATGATGGTGTTATCGAGCTCCCCGAGTTTTTCCAGTCTGGCGACGAGTCGTCCAATCGCCCGGTCGGTGTTGTCGATAGTGCCACTGTAGATTGCGGCTTGATCGTTAAGCTCGCCATACTTGGAAACGATCTCGTCGGGCGCCGCGATCGGGGCGTGGGGTTCGTTGAACCAAAGATTGAGAAAGAAGGGCTCGTCGGCTTCGCGCTTTTCATCGAGCCAAGTGATGGCTTCATCGACGACGATTTGACAGGAGTAGCCTTTTATCTGTCCCACGCGTTTGCCATTGCGCAGAAACTGGGTTGGGTTCTTGTGGCTGGGGCCCGGGCCGTTGATGAGGCCGAACCAATAGTCGAAGCCATGATCGCCGGGGGTGGGATTCTTGCGATTCTGGACGGGCATGCCTAGGTGCCACTTGCCGAAGTGGGCAGTGGCGTAGCCATTTTCCTTGAGCACTTCAGCGATGGTCGTTTCGCTCTTCAGCAGATGCATCTTGTGAAGCCGTTCGGTGATGACGGAATAGACTCCGGCACGATAGTGGTGGCGACCCGTAAGAAAAGTGGCACGTGAGGGGGAGCAGGAAGGAGCTCCCGAGTGAAAATCGGTGAACCGCACGCCCCCAGCGGCCAGCTTATCGAGAACGGGAGTCTTAACAGGGCCGCCGTAACAGCCGATGTCGCGGTACCCCAAGTCGTCGACAAGTAGAGTAACAACGTTAGGGCGTTTTCGAAATTTATTGGCATTAGTTGGTTTT